>OLVR01000069.1_pt1 | contig 139804 bp, 128 predicted proteins | sample 1673261 | NCBI WGS metagenome assembly OLVR01 (sample SAMEA3178938, study PRJEB25190) | human gut metagenome | biome: human gut; feature: human-associated habitat; material: faeces | place: Austria | collected 2013 | reverse complement strand
AAGATGTCGTAAGATTTATGGAAAAGTTTTTAGCAGATGAAGAGATAAGAAATGTGTATGATAAGATAGTTGATGTAGAAAGAAACGCAAGAGAAGAAGGAGAAGAAAAAGGCTTAAAAAAAGGTGAAAAGAATGGAATAATAAAAACTGCTAAAAATATGTTAAAGAAAGACTTTTCTTTTGAAGAAATATCTGAGATTACAAATTTAACGTTTGATGAAATTGCAGCTTTAAAAGGAGGAGGTTCTCATATTAATTGAGAACTTTTTTAATAAAAAAACTAAAAACTTTTATGTTTTTAGTTAAATTCTAAATAATGGCGCTCGTTGTAGGACTCGAACCTACGACCTAACGGTTAACAGCCGTGCGCTCTACCGACTGAGCTAAACGAGCAGTACTACTAAATTATAGTAAATATTATGCTAAATGTCAACAGTTTTATGCACTTTTTTTCAAGAAAAATTCTAGAATCTACCATTGTAAATTTTTTTAATAAATGATAAGATAATTTAGGAGTAGTGATTAAGATGGAAGCAACAATTATTATAACAACAGAAGAAAATAAAAAAGATATTTTAAGAACTAATAGTAAGAAGCATTTATTTCATAATTTAAAATTTTTTACATTTCAAGATCTTAAGCGTCAATTATTCTTTGATTATGATGAACAAACTATCTTATTTGTTGTTAGAAAATATCATGTTAGTATTGCTGTTGCTAAAATCTATCTTGACCATTTATACTTTTTGAAAGATTTAGATTATGATAAAGTACATTTTTTAAATGAGTTAAAAAAAGAATTGGATGATAATTATTTGCTTATTTATCATGATAATTTTGCTCAAATGTTTCAAGGTAAAAAAGTGATTGTTTATGGTTATCCAGTTCTTTTAAAGGAACAGCAGATGATTTTGGATCAATTAAATGTTCCTATTTTTTATCAAAACTCTAATAGTTTTTATACTCCAACTATTTTTGAAGCTTTAAATTTAGATGATGAAGTAGAATTTGTTATGCAAGAGATTATGAAATTAATTCAAAAAAAAGTGTCTCTTTCTCATATTAAAATTATTGCTTCTAATGAATATGATCATGTTTTAATGAGATATTTTAATATTTTTCATTTACCTTTTAATAAGGAAAGTAAGCATTCTTATTATAGTACGATGCTTGCTCAAGAATTTTTGGCTCATTATGATCAATTATCTATTGAAGAAAATATTTTGGATTTAAGTGAAAAATATCAAAATGTTACTGAGCTAGTTGATATTATTAATCGTTCTGTTTCTATTTTTTCTAAGGATGAGAGAAAAGATTTTATTATTGAAGATTTGAAAAAAATAAAATTAAAAGAAGTGATTTATGATGAGGCTATTTTTATTGTAGATATTCATACTTCTTTTAGTGATGATGATTATGTTTTTTTGTTGGGATTTAATGTGAATGAATATCCTAAAATTAAAAGAGATATTGATTATTTTTCTGATGAGATTAAAAAAGATTTGGGATTAGATACTACGACAGATTATAATAATTATCAAAAAAATATTATTTTAAATCAAATTCATCAAATTAAAAATTTAGTTATTACTTATAAACTTAGAAGCTCAACTGGGGTTTTTTATCCTTCTATGTTAATTAAAGAATTAGGTGGGGAAGTTTTACCAATTTTTATAGATCAATCTTTTTCCTATTCTAAGCTTTATAGTGAGCTTAAGTATGCTCAAGCATTGGATAATTTATATAAATTTAATATTATTAGTAGTGATTTGGCTTTATTTCAAAGTAGTCTTTTAATTCCATATCAACAGTATGATAATCAGTTTACTGGTGTTTCTAAAGAGTTGATACAAGATAAATTTGATCATCAATTAGTTTTATCTTATACTAATTTAGAAATGTATCGGGAGTGTGCTTTTCGTTATTATATTAGTAAAGTTTTACATTTAGATATTTTCTTGGAAAGCTTTAAAACAATTCTGGGAAGTATTATGCATCATATTTTAGAACTGGGATTAGTGAAAGATATTGATATTGCTGTAGAAATGATGAAATTTGTAAAAGAAAAAGAATATGTTTTAAATGCTAAAGAAATATTTTATTTAGAAGAATTTAGTAAAGAGTTATCTTTGGTTTTAGAAATTATTCGTAAACAACAAAAACACTCCGAGTTAGATCATTATTTATTCGAACAAGAATTCTATGTTTATAAAGATGTGGAAGATATGAATATTACTTTTAAGGGAAATATTGATAAAGTTATGTATAAAGAAGTATCGGGTCATGAAGTTTTGGCTGTAGTAGACTATAAAACGGGTAATACCAATATTACTTTAAAAGATTTAGACTATGGACTTCATATTCAGTTACCAATTTATTTATATCTTCTTAAAAAGTCTGATCGGTTTCATGATGCTTTGATTGCAGGATTCTATATTCAAAAAGTATTAGCAAAAAAAGAAGCGATAGAGTTAAATAAAAGTACTCAAGAATTATTGGAAAATCGTTTGCGTTTACAAGGGTTTACAAATGCTAGAGAAGATTTAATGGAATTAATTGATGATGAGTATCAGGATAGTAAAATTATTCAAAATTTGAAATTTAAAAAAGATGGGACAATTAGTTCAACTTCAAAAGTTTTATCAAACAAAGAAATGGATGAAGTAATTGATAAAGTGGATTTAATTATTGATGATACGATTCAGTCTATTTTAAAGGGAGAATTTTCAATTAATCCTAAAGTAATTAATGGTAAGAATGTTGCTTGTACTTATTGTAAATTTAAAGATTTATGTTTTAGAAAGAAGAAAGACGAAGTAGTGTTAGGAGGTGATAGCGATGAAGTGGACGAAGGAACAGTTGCTTGCAATTAATGAGGAAGGGACTAATTTAATTGTTTCGGCGGGAGCTGGTTCAGGAAAAACAGCAGTTTTATCTGAAAGAGTACTTAGAAAAGTAAAAGAGGGAATAGATATTCGACAAATTCTTATTTTAACTTTTACAAATGAAGCTGCTGGAGAAATGAAGGAAAGAATTAGAAAGAAATTAGAAAAAGAGCAATTAGTAGAACAACTTTCATATCTTGATGCAGCTTATATTACAACTTTTGATGCTTATGCGCTTAGTTTAGTAAAGAAATATCATTATCTTTTTAATTTGAGTTCTAATATTTCGATTTTAGATTCTTCTATTATTAATTTAGAGAAGAAAAGAATATTAGATGAAATCATTATGGAATTATATGAAGAAAAAGATGTTAATTATTTGAAGTTAGTTCGTGATTTTACAGAACGTGATGATGATATGATCCGCAAATATATTTTAGATATTAGTAATGCTTTAGATTTACGTTATGATAAAACGGAATATTTAAATACTTATATAGAAAAATATTATTCTCTAGATTATGTTGACAAAATTTTTGATGAATATTTTCAATATTTAAAAAATTTAACGTTATTAATTGAAGATGATTTTTATCTTTTAGAAAGCTTTTTAACAGAGAAAAATTATCAAAGTTGTTATGATGCTTTAACGCCTATTTTTAAGCCAAGAAGTTATAAAGACTTATATCAATGTCATGTTTCATTGCCTACTTTTAGAGGGTTAGATTTAGATGGGAAAGAAATTAAAGAAGATTTAAAAAGATTAGTGAAAGAACTTAATGAACTTACTGTTTATAGTGAAGAAGAGCTAAAAAAGCAAATATTAAGTACGAAAGAGTATGTATTAGCAATTATTGATATTATATTAAAGCTAGACCAAAGAATACAAACTTACAAGAGAGAAAAAAATGCTTTTGAATTTGTTGATATTTCTAAAATGGCCATTTCTATTGTGAAAGATCATCCGACTATTCGAGATGAAATCAAATATTCTTATCAAGAAATTATGATTGATGAATATCAAGATACAAATGATTTACAGGAGATGTTTATTTCGGAGATTGAAAATAACAATGTTTATATGGTTGGTGATATTAAGCAGTCAATTTACCGTTTTCGAAATGCTAATCCTAATATATTTAGAGAAAAATATGATTTTTATAAAAGACATGTTCATGGAGAAAAGATTGATTTATTAGAAAATTTTCGTTCTCGCAAGGAAGTTTTACATAATATAAATGAAATATTTAATCTTATTATGGTTCCTGAATTAGGGGGGGTTGATTATCAGGATCATCATGCTATGATTTATGGTAATTTGGCTTATATTGAAAAGGGAAGTAACAATCAAAATCATAATTTGGAAATTTTAAAATATTCTTTAGATGATAAAAAGTTTACTAATGCGGAGGTAGAAGCTTTTACGATTGCTCAGGATATTCAAAATAAGATAAAAGAACATTATTTGGTTTATGATTTTGATTTGGGAGCTAATAGAGATATCCAATATCAGGATTTTTGTATTATTTTAGATCGCGGAAAAGAAATGGTTCGATATAAGAAAATATTTGAAATGTTTAATATTCCTATGGAAATTTATCAAGATAGTAATTTGACGGATAAAGAAGATATGTTAATTATTAAAAATATTATAGGCCTTGTATTAGCCATAAAAAGGCAAGTATTTGATCAAAATATGCGTTATCATTTTGTAAGCATTGCTAGAAGTTATATTGGAAATATGAAGGATGAAGAAATATTTCAATGCTTAGAAAATAATACTTTTTATCAGACTGATATTTATAAGATTGCTCAAGAAATAGCGAAAGATCTTGATTTTATGACTCCTGGTATTTTATTGCAAGAAATTATTAATCATTATCAATTTTATCAGAAATTAATTTTAGTTGGTAATGTTAAAGAAGCGATGATTCGTTTCGATTATCTATTTAATCTATCTAATTCGATGGAAACACTTGGATTTACTATTTTAGATTTAGAGGAATATTTTGAACAAATGATTTCCTCAGGAATGGAAATGCGTTATAAAGAAGGTAAAAGTTCTAGTAATTGTGTTAAAATTATGAATATTCATAAATCTAAAGGATTAGAATTTCCAATATGTTATTTTGCTGGTTTTAAAGAAACTTTTAATTTAAGAGATTTACAGGGTAGATTTATGTATGATCCGACTTATGGGATTTTAACACCCTTTTATCAAGATGGAATTGGAACTTTATTCACTAAAGTATTAATTAAAAATAAATATTTAGAAGAAGAAATTGCCGAAAAAATTAGACTTTTTTATGTTGCTTTAACTAGAGCTAAAGAAAAAATGATTATGGTAGTTCCAGAATTTAAAAAAGAAGGTATAGTAAAAAATAAAATTGATTATTTAGCGGGAATTAAGTATCGTTCTTTTTATGATTTTATAGCTTCTATTTCATTTAATTTGAAAGATTATGTAAAAGTAGTAGATTTGAATCATTTGCATTTATCGAAAGATTATGAATTTACGGTAAGTAAAAATATACCAAATATAAGTAGTGATAAAACTATTCATTTTGAAGAAGTGAAGATTGATACGCATATCGTTCTACAAAATCATGCTTCTAAAACAATTCTAAAATTGATTACTAAAGAGGAAGCTAAAACATTATCTTATGGAACAAAAATTCATGAAATGTTAGAGTTAACAGATTTTAAACATGTAAAAAATCCAAATATTTATGTAAAAAATTTATTAGATACTTTTGATTTTCAATCGGCTACAATTTATCAAGAATTAGAGTTTTTCTTTACAAAAGATGATAAAGAATATCATGGAATTATGGATTTGATGTTGGAATATGATGATGAGATTAAAATTATTGATTATAAACTTAAAAATATTGATGATGATGCTTATATTAAACAGTTAAATGTTTATTATGAGTATATGAGTAGTGTTAGTGATAAAAAAATATCTTTATATTTGTATTCAATTATGGAACATAAAGTAAAAGAAGTGGAGGTTATCAATTTGTGAGAATTGATAATGAATTTTTTACTAATCTCTTACGTTTATTGACATTTTATTTGTGAAGATTATTGAGTTAAAAAGGAATGTATGATAATATATTTATATAAGGAGGATTTAATATGTGGATTGCTATTGTAATTATTGTCATTGTTGTTTTGATTTTAATTTGGGCTGTTTTAACTTATAATTCTTTAGTTGATTTTAGAAATAGAGTTAAAGATGCTTGGAGTCAAATTGATGTTCAATTAAAAAGAAGATTTGATTTAATTCCTAATTTGGTAGAAACAGTTAAAGGTTATACAAAACATGAAAGTGAAACTTTAGAGGAAGTAATTAAAGCTCGCAATACTTATCTATCAGCTTCTTTACCAGAAGATCAATTAAAAGCTGATGGAGAACTTACGAATGCCATTAATAAATTATTTGCTCTATCTGAAAGTTATCCAGATTTGAAAGCTAATCAAAATTTTCAAGATTTACAGCAAGAATTACAACAAACAGAAGATAAGATTGCGATGTCTAGACAGTTTTATAATGATATTGTAATGCAATATAATAATAAGATTGAGATGGTACCATCTAACATTATTGCGGGATTATTTAAATTTAAGCAAGAAAAATTCTTTGAGGCAAATGAGACTGAAAAAGAAAATGTTAAAGTACAATTTTAAGGTTACCAATTGGTATACCTTTTTTTGAAAGGATTTTTATGATGAAAAAAGTTTTTTTGGGTTTATTTTTATTTCTATTTCTACCAACATTAGTTAATGCTGCTCAGGTAAAAGTTACAGATTATTTGGTGGATGCTTATATTTTAGATAATGGGGATGTAGAAGTTCATGAATTAATTGTAGCAGATGGTACCTTTAATTATTTTGAAAGAGATTTATTGTATGCAAATAGTGCCTTACAAGAAGGAGATAATTTTTTTAATAACGCTATTTATAATGCGACTAATATAAAAGATGTTACAATAAAGGCTAAAGAAGTAGATGATGTTTCTTTTGATACTTTTTTAGATTCAGATTTTATTAATTTTGCTTTAGTTGATTCTGCTAGTAATGGAGATGTAAATAAGTACACATCTAGTTATTTAACTAATGGATATCGTTATCGAATGTATTATTATACAAATAATCGTAAAGTTGCTTTTTATATTTCGTATACGATTGAAGATGCTATTGTGTTACATGAAGATGTTGCGGAACTTTATTGGACTTTTGTTCCTAGTGGATTTGAAGAAGATTTGCACAATGTTTTAGTGAAGGTTCATTTGCCTCAGGAAGATAACAGTGATTTATTTCGCTTTTGGGCTCATGGTAATTTAGATGGAAATATTTCTAAGATTGATAATGGGAGCGTTTATGCCGAAATATCTCAAGTATTAACAGGAGAGTCAGTAGATATTCGTCTTACTTTTGATCAGTCTTTAGTGTCTTCTAGTTTAATTAATAAGCGTAGTTATAAAACGGCTTTAGATAGTATTATTGGGGTTGAAACTGAAAGAGCTGATGTTGCTAATGAACTAAGAGACAGTCTTAAAAACAAATGGAATATAGCTGTTATTTCTACTTGGGTTTTAATTGCTGCTATTATTGGGTTAGGAATTTATGTTTATTTAAAATATGGTAAGAGTCCTAAATCTAGTTATTATTCAAAATATAATCGGGAGTTTATTGATGATTATAATGTTGAGGTTATTGATTATTTAATGAAAAGGCAAATAACACCGAATGCTTTGTCGGCTTCTATTATGAATCTTATTTATAAGAAAAATATTAGTGCTAAAGAAATCGTGAGTGATAAAAAGAAGAAGAAAGATTATGAATTTACTTTAGAGAATACTGAACATTTAGTAGGGAGTGAAAAACTTTTAGTAGGTTTTTTATTTGATACTGTTGGCAAAGGAAATGTAAATGAAAAGAAACAGAAAGTTTTTACGACAAAAGATTTAAAAGATTATGCTAGTGGTACTAAAACATGCAGTAAATTTATTAAAAGTTATACAGCTTGGAAAAATAGTGTCATTGAAGAAGGGAAAAAAGAAGAGTTTTTTGAGACTTCTAATAAACCTAAGTATATTGGTCTTGTTTTACTTATTTTAGGAATACTTTTATGTGTTTTTGTTACTTATAATGGTATTGATTATATTCCAGCTTATGTTGCTATAGTTTTGGCTATTATTTTCTTTTTCATTACTATTGCTATTTATAAAAAAACACAAAAGGGAAGTGAACATTATGCAAGATGGAATGCTTTTAAAAACTTTTTGGATGATTTTGGCTCTTTTGAATTAAAAGAATTACCAGAAATTATCTTATGGGAAAGATATTTAGTTTATGCGACTATTTTTGGTTTAGCAGATAAAGTAGAAAAGAGTATGAATGTTTATATTAGTGAAATGAATATTGATGCTACTAGTGATTATTATCCAATGTTTTTCTATATTAATCTTGGTCCTACGATTCATTCTAGTGTAAATAATGCCATTAATAGTGCTTATCAAAGACAATCAGCTAATTATGCTAATTCTCATTCTAGTTATTCTAGTGGTGGTGGTTTTGGTGGAGGATTTTCTAGTGGCGGAGGATTTGGAGGCGGAAGCGGCGGAGGCCGTTTCGGTTAAAAAAATACTAAGTTTCTTGCTTAGTATTTTTTAGTTCACTGTAAATAGTTTTGTCAAAGACATGGTCTTCACTCGTAATATTAGAATCAGCTGTAATTAATTCTTCCGTACTTATTAAAAAATATTTATGATATAAATAATCTTTGCCATCACTACTTACAGGATCATCCCAAGTTAAATCTAAATGTAACCATTCATCATTTATTTTTACAGCATTCCATACATGTCCTTCTGTATTTTCTTCTTTTTCAATAGTCGTTGCAACTTTATAATTATCATAACCCATTTTGGTTAAAAAGATAGCCATTAAATCTGTGTATCCATTACAGGTTGCTAAATGATTGAAAAGAGGTCCATAAGCAATATAGCTTTTATTTTCTTCTTTATTTTCCAAATCATATTTGGTATTATTAATGATATAATCATGGACTACTTTTATTTTATCATAATCTTCTGTTAAATCAGGAGTGATAAGCATGTTTATTAGTTTATCTACTTCATCATTTATTTTTTCAATATCTTCTTTCCCATATAAATAATTTACTTTAATAATGATTTCGCCAGTATTAGAAATTGTTGCTTCAATACTTGAAAAAGAATTAAAAGGGTGAACAAAATTATTTAGGTGGGTAAGTAGGGTTCTATCATTTGTAATATCCTTTATGTCTTTTACACAGTCGGTATATTCTTTAGGGCAATAGAAGGTGAAATTAGGACTTCCACTATTGATGATAGAATACATGATATTTAAGATATCTTCTATTCCATATGGAGTAAAATCTTCGGTATTTGAAACAAAAATATAATTGTTTTTCTTATAATAATCATTTTTAATTTCTATTTTATTGGTTGTTTTTTGATTTAAGAAAAAGATTAAATGATCAGTTATTTTATCAGCACTTAATAAAACGATTAAAATACAAATTAAACAAATAATAGGAACGAGTAATTTCTTCATCTTATCACCTTGCTATAAGTATAGCAAAAAAAAATGAAGTCGACAATCATTCGTTACTTCATATTTTTAATTTTTAAAGATAATCTTGATTTTTGTCTATCAGATGTATTTTTCTTAATTAGACCTTTACTAACAGCTTGATCTAAATATTTTTGTACATCTTTCCATAAAAGACTTGCTTTTTCAGAATCATTAGCAGCTATAGCTTTATCAGTATCTTTAATTAAATTTTTAACTCTAGCTTTTAACTCATGATTATTCTCAGTCTTTTTTGCTATTACTTTAATAGCTTTCTTAGAGCTTTTAATATTTGCCATTTTTAAACTCCTCTCTTGCTTGTCAGTATCCATTTTAACAGAATATTTCGTATTTTTCAAGTTTTTTAGTACTAAACTTTACTTTTAGTGGGGTTAATGCTATTATATTATATATTTTATGGAGAAAAGTTATGGAAAATAAAGATTATAAAAATAAATGTTTAAAAATAATACAGCATTATGAAGAAAAATATTTGTTTTTAGGTTTTCGTGAGGAGAACTGGCAAAAATTGTATGCTCAAGTTATTGCGTTTGTAGAAAAGCAAAGGGTTTATGATTTTAAAAAAGTGAATGAATATGTATTACAAGTGATTAATAGGTATATTAAAAGACAAATTGCCCAGAAAAAAGTGAGAATTATTAATAATTTATTTATTTTAGTATCTAAAAATACTTCTTCTGATTATTCTATTTTATTACAGGAATTTTTAAATCAATTAGATCAGTTTTCTATTGAAATGGATGAGGAGTATTATGAAATTTTTAAACAACAATCTACAGGTTTTAAAAAGATTTTGGAGCATTTTAGGGTACAGCATTTAAATTTTTCAGAGTTAAAGAATTGGTGGCAAGAATATTATTTTTATCAGAAATTTAAAGTTTACGGTAAGAGTCTAGAAGAAATAAAACAACTTTTTTGGGCTTATTTCTCAGTATTTGATGAGTCTTTAAAAAATCAGATACAGCGAAATATCAATCGTTATATAGATAAATTTCGATATTTATTTTCATATGAAGAATATTTTCAGAATATATATCAAATTTATTTGGTAAAAATGCAAAATATTTCTATAGATATTTTTAGAAAAGCTCTTTTTTACTGGAGTTTAGAGAGACTAGAATTACTTATTAATGAGTATAAACATAACCAATGTGTAAATGATGAAAGTAAACAGAAAAAAGATTATTTGTTATTATTACTTCAAGATGCTTTAGGATTTAAAAAAATGTCTGAAAAACAAGAGGTTTCTTTGAAAGCAGAATTTTTAGATGTAAAAAAAAGGAGAGAATCACGAACTTTATATTCTTATTTTGAGAAGATTAAACCCGAATTAAGTGCAGAAGACGAGAAAGTGATTGATACTTTGTATTCACGTTTATCGAAAGAAAGACAAGATGGAATACAAGGATACATTGAAGGAAAATATCATCAAACAGATAAAATAGGAAGAAAAGCAAGTAGTGATATTGGTGGATTACAAAAGCAGTTTAGCCGATATTTAAAAACAGGTACTTTGAATTTAAGATATAAAAAGAAAACACTTTACTCTTATTTTGAAAAAATTAAACCAGAATTAAGTGAAGAGGATAAGAAAGTGATTGATACTTTATATTCACATTTATCGAAAGAAAGACAAGATGGAATACAAGGATACCTAGAAAGAAAATATTACCAAATAGGTAAAATAAGAAAAAAAGCAGCCAATGATATTAACTTGTTGCAGCAACAGTTTAGAAGATATTTAGAAAAGGGATACTTGAATTTAATATATAAAAAGAAAACGCTTTATTCTTATTTTGAGAAGATTAAACTAGAATTAAGTGAAGAAGATAAGAAAGCGATTGATACTTTATATTCACGTTTATCTAAAGAAAGACAAAAAGGAATAGAAGGATACATAGAAGGAAAGTATCATCGAACAAATGAAATAGGGAGAAAGGCCCAAGCGGATATTTTAAAGTTACAAAGACGGTTTATACGTTATTTAGAAATTGAAAGCTTAGAAGGTTGTTCAAAAGTACAACTTAAAAAGAAACAAGTCTTATTAGAAGCTTTAAAAGTAATAGAAACATCTTTTTATCGTTTAGGTTACACTTCATCAGATTATCAAAAATATAAAGATGAAAAAATGTTGGATATCGTGAGTAGAGGGAATGCTTCTCAATTAACGATTTTATATATTTTTGTTATGGAAAGTTTCTATTTTATTAAAGAACAAGAGAAGATTAGGACTTTATAAGAGTATATCTTCTTTTTTTATTTCCATAATAATAAGGGTGTTAGTTATGAAAAAAGCGTTTATGGATGTTTCTAAAATATTACAGGATAATAAATTTAAAATAGATGAGAAGAATTACCGTGGTTATAGTGTTAGGCATTTTTGTGTAGATTATCGAAGTGAAAAATTAATTAAAAGAATAAGAGGAGATTATTTTACCATTACTTTTGATTATATTAGTTTGCATCAAAAAAGTAAAATGATTAAAAAAGAATTGATGAAAATATTTAGAGTATTATTTAAAGAATTTAAAACAACAGATCCTTTAATTATTGGTTTGGGTAATTCTAGTATTTTATGTGATAGTTTAGGAGTGGAAGTTACTAATAAAGTGATGGCTACGAATCATTTTACAGATTTTTTAAATATTCCAAGAGTGGCTTTATTTAATCCTGAGGTTACGGAGAAAACTGGCATTAGTTCCTTTCAGTTAATAGAAATGGTGGTTAAAAAACTAAAACCTAGCATGATTATTATGGTGGATTCACTAGCTACAAATAAAAAAGAATATTTAAATAATTGTATTGAAGTGAATAATACGGGAATTATTCCTGGGAGTGCTATTAAAGATAATAAGAAAATTGATCAAAATACGTTTGGAATTCCCGTAATTGCTATTGGTGTTCCTCTCGTTTTAGAAATGGATAAAGATATGTATACTACTCCTAATGTTGGAGAAGTTATTCATGTTACTAGTGATATTATTAGTGATGCTTTAAATGATTTATTTTTTTAAGAAGTTTTGCTTCTTTTTTTCTTGGTTCGACATATAATTTAATGACCTTATTATATAATGAATATGGTGATGTAAATGAAACAATTTATAGCCAAAAGAAAAATAAGAGTGCCAAGATATAAATTATATTATTTTGTTGGTGTAGGTTGTGTAATTATTATTCTTTTATTAAATTTGGTTGTTCCATTTTTTTTTAAACATATTAATCAAGAAGGATTTTTAAGTGTTTTAGTTGGTAATTCTTTTGGTAATATTACAGAGGATTCTTTTCATAATTGGAGTAACCATTATTTATTTTATAATTCTTTTGGTATTCCTTATTCTTGTGATGAAACGGTTATTCAAGATCATGATTCACTCGAAGATATTGTTTTAGAAGAAAATATTATACAAGTTTATTTATATAATACTTTTCAAACTGATCAATATAAGAATACTTACTTTAGTAGTTATAGTATTAATTCTTATGTTACACAAGCTAGTTTGATTCTAAAAGAATATTTAGAAGATTATCATATAGGCAGTATTGTAGAAGAAGAAAGCGTTGTTAAAACTTCTAAAGAAAATAATATTCCTTATTCTAATAGTTATGCAGCATCTAAAATATTGATGGAAAATGCTTCTTCGAAAACAACAAGTTTAAAATATTTTTTTGATCTACAAGTTTCTGATTATGAAAGAGAAGCAACTACTACTCTTATTGATGATGTAAGTTATGCTAAAATTTTATTTGTTGTTGGTACGGATAATAGTAATTATGAAGAAAATCAGAATTTTGCTATTCAATTGAATGATATTTTAAATACTATTGAACCATCTTTATCTAGAGGAGTTAGTTTAAGAGGTGGAACTGGGTATCAAGGGGTTTATAATCAGGATTTTTCTAAGTACACTTTACTTATTCAGGTTGGAGGAATTCATAATACTATTGATGAAGTCAATCGCTCGTTAAAAGTTTTAGCTAATGTTATTGCAAATTTTATTTTGGAGGAAGAAAATGAAGAAAAGTAAAAAGAGTAAATATTTTTTTCGAATTTTATTTTGTTTCTTTTTTGTATTTGTGGCTTTATTAATTGCTTATGAAAGTGGTTATTATGAGACTAAAATGAGTAATCGGGCAATTTTAACGAAAGAAGCGATGGAACAGTTTGAAAGTGATGTAGAAAATGGAGAAGTCGTGGATATTAAGGATTATTTGAAAGATGAATCGGTGGATTACTCTAATAGTGTAACTAAAATTGGTAATAAAATATCGAATGGAATTAGTGAGGTTATGACTAAGGGGTTATCAGGGTTATTTGATGCTTTGAAAGGACTTTTTTGGTAGATTATGCTATAATAATTTTAAAGAAGGAATTATTATGTATTTTAAAATTGTGAATGGAGCTATTGAAATTAATGCCAAGAGAATATTAGAAGAAATTAATTTAGAAATTAAAGATAAAGATCATGTTGCAATTGTTGGAAGAAATGGAGCAGGGAAAACAACTCTTTTGAAATCTTTAGTCGATACAAGTTTATTGGAAGAAGGTATTGGCGAAGAGAAATTTAATATTACTATTTTGGAAAATCCGCAAATTGGTTTTTTAAGGCAAAATGAAGGGTATCATGGAGATCTAACTTTGCTCGAATATATTTTACAGGTTTATGAACCTCTTATTTTATTAGAAAAGAAAATAGAAAAGTTAGAAAGCAAAATGAATACTGGTACTATTTCCGTTTTGGAGTCTTATCAATACGTAGAATTACAAGAAACTTATAAAAATCAGGGAGGATTTCTTTATAAAAAAGAATATTTAACAGCTTTAAATAAAAATGGCTTTTTGGAAAGTGATTTTCATAAAAAATTATCTTCTTTTTCTGGTGGTGAACAAACAAAGATTAGTTTTATTCGATTATTACTTAGTAAGCCAGATTTATTACTTTTAGATGAGCCAACCAATCATTTGGATATTGAAGGAATAGAATGGTTAGAAAGTTATTTAAAAAGATATCCGAAAGCTTTTATTGTTGTTTCGCATGATCGGATGTTTCTTAATCAAGTTGTAAATAAAATATATGAAATAGAATATGGAGAAATGATTTTATATCATGGAAATTATGAATACTATGAACAAGAAAAGAAAAAAAGATATGAAATTAATTTAAAAAACTATGAAAGACAACAAAAAGAGATTGCTCGTTTACAAAGAATTGCTGATCGGTTTCGTTATAAACCTTCAAAAGCATCCATGGCTTTATCAAAGTTAAAGCAAATTGAAAGAATGGTTAAAATTGCTAAACCAGAAAAAGCTAATACTACTACTTTTCATTCTAATTTTTCACAAATAAAAGCGAGTGGAAAAGTTGTTTTAACTGTTGATCATTTAAAGTTTGGTTATCAATATCCTTTAGGTGAAATAACTTTTACTTTAGATAGAGGAAGAAGGCTTGGAATTATCGGGGCCAATGGAAGTGGTAAGTCTACTTTTTTGAAAACAATTATGAATGTTATTCCTAGTTTGGGGGGAGAATTTAGTTTTGGACATCAAGTTACTGTTGCTTATTTTGATCAACAATTTGATTCTTTAGATTCTAGTTTGACAGTTTATGAAGAGTTTCAAAAACACTTTCCGGATAAAACTGATTTTGAAATTCGTTCTTTATTAGCTAGTTTTTTATTTTCAGCCGAGGATATAACCAAAAAAATTGAAGTGCTTTCGGGTGGTGAGAAAGTGCGACTTCGTTTATGTGAAGTTATTTATGAACAAGCTAATTTTCTTGTTTTAGATGAACCAACCAATCATTTAGATATTTTATCAAAAGAAAAATTAGAGAGTATTTTGTTAGATTATCCTGGAACAATTCTTTTTGTTTCCCATGATCGTTATTTTGTTAAAAAACTAGCTGATTCTATTTTAGAGTTTGGTTCTAGTGTTACTTATTACGATTATGGTTATGAAGACTATTTAGAAAAGAAAAAAGAAAGAGAAGAAAATATCTTGCCTCCTTTCAAGAAAGAAAAAATAAAAAAAGAAGGAAAAAGCAAAAATTCTTTGGATAAACAGATTAGTGATTTAGAAAAAAAACTCGAGGAATTAAAAAAAGAATTATTTTTAGAAGAGGTTTATTTAGATGTTCAAAAATATCAAGCAGTAACAGATAAAATCGCTGTTTTAGAAAAAAAGCTAGAGAAATTATTAGAAGAGTGGAAGTGATATTATATATCAAGTGGAAAGCCTTAAAAGTTATATTGGCAAAATAAGTGAAAAAGAATTTATGAGATTAACTAAATGTATTTATGATATTACAGCTTCATTATGTCTAGATTACCCACATTATAAAGATTGGTATTTTAAAAAACAGTTACCGAGAGTTTTGATGTCAAAGGGTGATATATTATTTATTAGAAAAAAAGAAGATCCTAAAGTTATTATTGCTATGGCATCTTTAAAAAAAGATGAAAGTGAAAAGAAAATTTGTACTTTATTTGTGGTGGAACAATATAGAATGCAACATTTAGGTAGTGAACTAATTAGGAAGTCTCTCCTTTTTTTAGAAACTACAAAACCAGTAATTACATTTGCTGATTATAAGTTATTTATGTTTCAATCAATTATAGATAAATATAATTGGCAATTAACAGATATTGTAGAAGATTTGCATAAAGAGTTGGTTTATAATAGAAGATGTTAAGAATAATAAAAAAATAGTACTAAATAATATTCTATTGATTTATTTAGAAAAATAATTTAAAATAATTATAGTCATGGAGGACTTTAGATGAGAAAGTTTTTAAAATTTTTAGTTTTGGGTTCATTTTTGCTTTGTTTATCAGGATGTGGAGAAGATAGCTTGAAAAATAGTCAAGTTTATACCACTGTTTATCCGATTGAATACTTAGTCAATTATTTATATGGGGAAGAAAGTAATGTCAGCAGTATTTATCCAAAAGGAGCTGATGTAGAAACTTATGAGTTAACTGATAAGCAAAAAGAGAATTATAGTAAAGGGAAATTATTTGTTTATAATGGTCTTACTTCCGAAAAAGAGCTAGCTCGTGAGTTTTTAAATCAAAATTCTGATTTATTATTAATTGATGTTGCTTATGGTCTAAATTATGAATATGCTTTAGAAGAATTATGGTTGTCTCCTAATAATTTCTTAATGCTTGCTAAAAATATTCGAAATAATTTAGTTGATTATACTACTAGTACTGTTACTGTGGAAGCAATTGAACAAAAATATGAGGAAATAGAAGAAACTTTATCTTTTATGGATGCTGAACTTAGAAGTGTTGCTACTGATGCAAAAAAAGATGGTACTTCTACTTTGGTTGTTTCTAGTAGTAAATTAGCGTTTTTAGAGAATTATGGTTTTAATGTAATTGTTTTAAATGGAGATATTAGTGAAGATAGTTTAAAAAATGCTTTTGATGAGGGAACTTATACTGATATTTATTTATGTGATACTGATGAGAAAACAGAATTTATTACTTCTTTAGAAGAAGATTACGAAGCTAATATTATTTCGGTTGATACTTTATACACTTTATCTGATGAGGAAGCTAATAACAATGAAAATTATCTTACCATTATGAGAGATTTTATTGATCATATTAGAAATACCACATTGGGATGAAAAGGCATTCCTTGAGTTTGTCTTTTTTTTATGGTAAAATATTTTTACTGGAGAGTGATAAAACATGTTTGAATATATGGGCGATCGAATTAGTAAAGCTATTAAAAATATTAGAGGTATGGGAACAATTACTGAAGAAAATATTAGTGAAGCTATGCGGGAAATTCGCCTTGCTTTATTAGAGGCAGATGTTAATTATCAGGTAGTAAAAGAATTTGTTAGTCATGTTAAAGAAAAAGCTTTAGGACTCGATGTATCTAAAAGTTTAAAACCTGATGAGTTATTTATTAAGTTAGTAAAAGATGAATTAGTAGAATTACTTGGTGGAGAATATGAAGCTTTAAAAATTAAAACAGGTACTACCGTATTAATGCTTTGTGGTCTTCAAGGTAGTGGTAAAACAACTACAGCAGGAAAACTTGCTAATTATTTGCGAAAAAAACATAATAGAAAACCTTTATTGGTTGCTTGTGATATTTATCGTCCTGCGGCTATAGAGCAATTAGTGGAAATTGGTAAGAGTTTAAATATTCCGGTTTTTACGAAAGGAAAAGTTAGTCCTACTTTAATTGTAAAAGAAGCAATGGAATATGCTAAGGAAAATCAAATGGATTATATTATTATTGATACTGCTGGTCGTTTACAAATTGATGAAGCATTAATGCAAGAACTTCAAGATATTAGTTCTAATTTTGTAATTGATGAGACTTTATTGGTAATTGATGCGATGATGGGACAAGATGCTATTAATGTAATTACGGGCTTTAATAATCAACTTAAACTTACAGGTACTATTCTTACGAAACTTGATGGTAATACTAAAGGTGGTGTTGCTTTATCCGTTAGACATCTTACACATATTCCTATTAAGTTTGTTGGAGATTCTGAGAAAATGGATGGCCTTCGAGAATTTTATCCTGATCGTATGGCTGAGAGAATTCTGGATATGGGAGATATTTTAGGTATTGCTGAGAAAGTAGAAAATTTGATTAGTGAAGATGATGCTAAAAGTCAAGTTGCTAAAATGCGTAAAGGTAAATACGATTTAGAAGATTTTTTAACAAACATTAAACAAATTAGAAAATTGGGGCCTTTAGAAAATATTTTAAAAATGCTTCCAGGAGCTAGAAAAATGGGACTTAATAACATTAATATTGATCCTAAACAAATTTCTCATGTAGAAGCAATTATTAGCTCTATGACACCGAAAGAAAGACGAAATCCTGATATTTTAAAAGCTAGTCGTAAACAGAGAATTGCTAAAGGTAGTGGGGTAAGTGTGGAAGAAGTAAATCGCTTATTAAAGCAATTTGAGTCTATGAAAGAAATGATGAAAAAGTTTAGTAATGGAAATATGAAAATGCCATTTTAGGAGGATTTATGCAGAAGTTTTTGATTGTTTTGTCTTCCATTTTTGAATTTATCTTTTATACCTTTTTAATGGTATTAATTGATAGTATTCCTATTACTAATTCTTTTCTTAGCTTTTTTGTGCATTTTCTTTCTTTAATTATTGTTGCTTTCCTATTTTATCTTTTAATTCGTTTTATTTTTAGAAAATTAGAGATGAGATCTAAAAAAGATCTTTATTATGTAGCTATTTGGAATGTTATATTAGGCGCTTTTGTACCAGTTTTATTAATTATTATTATTCCAAGTGAAGTTTTAACTACTTTTTCTTTTTTAATTTTAGTAAGTGCTATTTATTATGGAATTTTTATTAATATTGTATTCTGTTTATTTAATCATTTTCTTACTAATAGGAAGAAAAAAATGGGATAAATACCTATGCATTATTGTTTTATTGTCATAAGATACACTAGAAAGGGAAAGTGATTATCTTGAAAATAAATAATAATCGCGATTTTGAAGCTATGAAAGCTGAAGGTTATTTTAATGCTCAATATAAAGCAGGAGATACAGATGTTTCACAACAACAAGCATGTCCTTGTGAAGCGGATATGTGTATGCCAAATATGATGGGAGATATGTTACCAGGAGTAGTATGTCCACCAATTTATGAATGTCCAAGAGAAACTGTATGTCATAGATATATATGTCATGAAGTTCCACATATTATTCCTTGTAATACTAGAATTGTTAATCATCATATTTATCGTCATACTTTTACACCAACTTATTCTTGTTGTGAAGAAAATGAAGTACAAAATATTTATGAAAGAAGATGCTGCTAGTCATCTTTTTTTTATGCTTTTTTTTGAAAGATTACTTTTTAAGCTAATCTTTTTTACTTTTAATAACATATATTTATATTGGTGAGATAGATGAATTTAAAATTAATTGTACAAGGTTTTATTGTGGGAGTTGGTAAGATTATTCCTGGTGTTAGTGGTTCTATGCTTGCGATGTTTATGGGACTCTATGAACCTTTGATGGAAGCTGTAACTCAATTTTTTGATGATAAAAAGAAACATTTTTATCTCTTATTTAACTTTGGAATTGGCCTTTTTTTAGCTATTGTTTTATTTAGTAAAATTATTTTATTTTTACTTGAAAACTATTATTATTTTACAATTTATTTATTTTTAGGCTTAATTATGGGAACAGTTTTTCGCTTTAAAAAAAATATTAAGTTTCATAAAAAGAATATCTTTATTTTTGTTTTGGCTTTTAGTTTCATGATTTTCATTCCTTTTTTACAAACAGGAGAATCATTTATTTTTCAAAATACTTTCTTACATTATCTTTATACTTTGCTGTTAGGGGGAATAGATGCTCTTACCTCTATTGTTCCTGGTATTAGCGGAACAGCAATTTTTATGATGTTAGGATCTTATCAATTTGTCTTAAATATTTTAGGTAATCCTTTTTCATTATTATTTTTAATTTATGTTATTGGTCTTATTTTAGGAGTTATTATTACTTGTTATTTGATGTATTATCTTTTAAAACGTTTTAAAGAACAAACTAATGTAGTTATTTTTGCTTTTTCTTTGGCTTCAGTTTTTATTTTATTTTTAGGCGTTTATATGGAAATGAATTTAACTTATTTTTTATTATTTATTATTGGAATTTTTGGTGGATATTTATTTGACAATTAAAAATTTAAATTGAATAAAAGTACTTGTTTCAAATTTCTTTTTATGTTAAACTTGAATTGTAAAATAGGAAAGGAGAAGATGAGGTTTGAAAAATCTCAAATATGTGTTAGTAGCAGTATTTGGATTTGCTATGGTTGGTATTATGAGTGTTCATGCAGCAGCTTATGTAGATGAAAGTACAATGCCAGAAGGAAATGCTTTTATGGGATGGTATCAAGATACTACTGTTCAAAAGAAGGATGACATTTATTACGTAACTATGGGTGCAGATATTTCTACAGATTTGATTATTCAGAAAGGAGAAGAAGTTGTTCTTGATTTAAATGGCTATACTTTAGAAAACTTTACACTAGGTTGTGAAGCAATTAAAGTTTTAGCTGGTGGGAAATTAACAATTGTTGATAGTTCTGATGAAAAAACAGGAACTGTTACACAAAAAGAAAATTCTACTTATAGTGCTATTACAAATCAAGGTACTTTAGTAATTCAAGGTGGTAATTTTACTACTAATCAAAATTTCTATATTGTTAGAAATGAAGCTGATATGACAATTGAAGGTGGAAAATTTACTTCAACAGGAAATACTTCTATGATTGGTAATATTCGTACTACTGATGAAGAAGGAAATGAAATTTTAGAAAATGAAGTTATTCCTAAATTAGTAGTAAAAGATGGCGAATTTCATGCTGTAAGTAATGTAATTATTAATAATCAAAATAGTGTAGTAGAAATTAATGGTGGAACATTAGTTAGTGAAAAAGCATATGCTCTTGATAATTTAGCAACAGCTACTGTTACAAATGGTACTTTAACTTCTGAAAGCTATAGTGCAATTCGTATGAATGTTAGAGGAGAAGAAATTCCTAAGAATTTATCCTTAACAATTAATGGAGGAAGTTTTGTGTCTCCAAAAGAGGCTAAAAGTGATATTGTTTTTGCTTTAGGAGATATTGAAGCGCCTGCTTCTACAGATTTAGTTACTGTTACTGCGGGAACATTTTCTAATGATGTTAGTGCTTTTTTAGGAGATGCTTATGAAGTTGTAACTGATGAACAAGGAAATCAAGTTGTTCAAAAGAAGGACGAAGCTCCTGTAGAACCAGTAGAACCTACTGAACCTGAGGAACCATCAAATCCAAGTGAAGAAATTCCTAATACTCCTCAAACATATGACGGTGTATTAGTAAGTGTCATCATTGGAGCAGTTGCATTAACTGTTGTAGCCGGTGGTATTATCCTTATAAAAAAAGGTAAATTGTTTAATTAATTTTTATAAAATCTAATCTTAAAAGGGTTAGATTTTTTTGATTATTATAAATAATTCGAAAATCAGAAAATTTTGCTTGCTTTTTGAATTTATTTGTGATAAATTATAGATGAACACGAAAGTGTTTTTTTAAATACTTTTATTTAGAGGGGATCGAAATGGCAAAAAAAGTAGAAGAAAAAGAAGTTAAAAAAGAAATTCAGTCAAAAAAGACTAAGAAAACAAAAGAGAAAAAAGTAAAGAAAGAAAGTTTTTTTGTAGGTGTTAGATCAGAGTTATCTAAAGTAAAATGGCCTACAAAAAAAGATGTTTTAAAATATACAATTGCTACTTTGGTATTTATTATTGTTTTAGTAATATTCTTTGTATTATTAAGTTTATTAATGTCTGTTATAAAGGGGGTTTTTAACTAATGGAAAAAGAGTGGTATGTTGTTAATACTTATTCAGGTCATGAATCAAAAGTTAAAGAAAAGTTAGAAGCTAAAACAGAATCTATGGGAATGCAAGATTATATTTTCCGTGTAATTGTTCCAGAAACAACAGAAGTAGAAGTAAAAGATGGAGTAAAAAAAGAAAAACAAAAGAAGATGTTTCCTGGATATGTATTAGTAGAAATGATTATGAGTGATGAAGCTTGGTATATTGTCCGTAATACACCAGGAGTTACAGGTTTTATTGGATCTAGTGGTAAGGGTGCTAAACCTACACCTTTACTTCCAAGTGAAATTGATAAAATTTTAGCTGGTATGGGTATGAGTCGAGTTAATATCGAATCTGAACTTGCAATTGGTGATAAAGTTAGTATTGTTGATGGTCCATTTAAAGGTATGATAGGTAAAGTTGATAGTATTGACTTAGAAAATAATCGCTTAAATGTTTTAATTGATTTATTTGGTCAAGAAACACCTGTTGAAGTTGAAGTTTATCAAGTTAGTAAAGCTTAATTATACAATTCGAAACTTCATTTGATGTTGAGTAAGAAATACTTCTTGCTTTTTATTTGGGTTAAATGTTACACTTGTTGTAGGAAGTGATATTAATGATTTATCCAGATTTTATTATGGAAGGTAATACAATAGGAGTTTGTGCACCATCTAGTGGAATTACTAGAGAAGAAAAAGTAAGTAAATTAAATTGTGCTTTAGATAAATTTAAAGAACAGGGATATTTGGTTTTGGAGACTAATCATGTTCGGGCCAATATAAATGGAGTAAGTTGTGATGCTAAAACAAGAGCAAAAGAATTAGAAAGTCTATATTTAAATAAAGATGTAAAAACAATTATTTGTGCAACAGGAGGAGAATTTTTATTGGAAATGCTCCCATATTTTGATTTTTCTTGTATACAAAAAAATGTTAAATGGTTACAAGGATATTCAGATCCTACAGGCTTACTTTTCGTTATTACTACATCTTATGATATAGCAACCATTTATGGAAATAATTTTTCGGGATTTGGTATGAATTCTTGGCATGAGTCTTTACAAAATAATTTAGATATCTTAGAAGGAAATTTAATAATACAAAAAAGTTTTTTATTATATGAAAGTGGAAATACTAGTTCATTAAAAGAAACAGATGGGTATATGTTAGATACACCTGTTATGTGGAAAAATTTAAAGGGAGAGGAAACTATTACTTTTTCTGGGAGAATGATTGGTGGTTGTATTGATATTTTAACAGATCTTTTTGGTACTCGTTTTGATCATGTAAAAGAATTTATTACTAAATATAAAGATGATGGTATTGTTTGGTATTTTGATAATTGTGAATTATCCTGTGAAGATTTAGTTCGTACCTTGTGGAAATTTAAAGATAATGGTTGGTTTTCATATTGTAAAGGAATTATTTTTGGGCGAACTTTTCCTAGTAGTGCTTACTTAGGTTTAACTTTAGAGGATGCAATTAACCGAGTATTAGGTGATAGTGCTATTCCTATTATTATTGATGTAGATTTAGGGCATATTCCTCCACGTATGACCATTATCAATGGAGCTTATGTTACAATTACTTCTCAAAATGGAAAAGGAACTATGGAATTTTTACTTAAATAGGTGATATAATGAAGCGATTATTACAGATTAGTTTAGATACACTACTATCTTCTTTTATGCCTATTATTACTTGGATGTTATTAGGCTTTATTTTGGGTAAGGAAATTTCTAATGTTTTTTCTTTAACTTATCCTTTACAATTTGTTTATTTACTTTTTGTTTCCATTTTTGGAATAGGTCCTAATATTACTGAAAAAAAGTTGCAAAAAGAAAATGTTGTAGCATCTAATTTGCTTTTGGGAACGATTGTTGTAGGAATTTTTACTTTATTTTTAGTTTTTTATATTGATCATTATATTTCTTTTATGAGTATGGATCCAACAATTTATCATAATTATGGAATTTATTCCGTTTTTAGTATTTATTTTAATTTTATTATACAGATTTTTAGTCAAAAATTGTATTATGAGAATAAAAATAATAGTGCTAATAAAATGAATATTATTTATCATATATGTAGTTTTTTTACGATTGTTATTTTTTCTTTAATTTATCAAAATCAATGGATTTCAATTTTGATTAGTTTAGTTATTCAATTTTTAATGATTTGCTATGTTTTTTCTTATTATTTTCGGTTTACTAAAGCAAATATTTGTTTTGTTCAGAATGTAAAGTATACCTCTTTTGGAATTTTATCTAATATTAGTATGTTTCTTATTTATGCAGTTGGATTTGGTAATAGTTTTTCTTATGGAGAAAAATATTTAACAGCTATTAATTTTGAAGCATTAACAACAGATGCTCAATGGGATGCTTTAAGTAGTGTTGATACTGCTTCACGAATTGATTTTGCTAAAGATCAATTTGATTATAAAAAGAGTCTTAAAAATTCATATCAATTACTTGGATTATTAATTGGTAGTACGTTACTTATGAATTTTATTTTATATACGTATTATACTCCAGATGTAGGTATTTTACTGATTATTTTATCTATACAAATATTTGATATGTTCATTCATCCTTTGAAAGCTCTGCGAATGAGTTATTTACAGATTAATATGAATAGCAAAAAGATCAATGTTTATTATTTGATTTCTAAATTGGGAAGATTTTTATGTTCGTTTATTCCTAGTGCATTTTGTACTTACATTGGTCAGATGTTTTCAGGTTTGTATTTATTAATATTTTCTTTTATTAAATGTCGAAAAGTAAAAGCGTTTCAAAAGGAGAGATAAAAAATGGATTTAGTTCATTTAATGTATCGTTATATTAATCGTTTTATTAATAGTACAGAATTGTTGGAAGAACTTTTGCATCTTAATTTAGATAGCTATCCTTTAGATGAGAAGAAACAAGTTCAAAAGTTAATTTTGGATATTCAAAATATTAACAATAAAATTTCTAATGAAGTTGATGAATTAGAAATGAAAAGATTATTAAAACTTGATAAACTTTTAGATCTTTTTGATGAAGTAAAACTTGATGATTTAGATGATGAAGAAAAGAAATTATTCTTAAAAATGCAAAAGAGTTTATTTGATGATAAAAACAAGGATAAAGATAGTGGGTTGTTATATGAAACTGTTTTTCATTTACTTACTAATCATGAGTTAATTTGTAAATATGCTAGACAAATGAATGATTTAGAATTATTAGATTTTATTACACAATATATTAGTGTTCCATTTCCGCCAGTTTTAACTCAAAATGATTTTAATGAATTAGTTAAAGTGGGAATAAAATATGATGAAAGAGAAAAATTATGGAGATTAGCTTTTAATTATGGCTCAAAAGGAATGGACTTTTCTTTAATTGAAGACTACTTTCTTTTAAAAAAAGATGCCTATTATCTTATTGAACTAATTAGTGCGGTTTCAGAAAATTTAAATATGGAAAATTTAATTTGTAAATTAATTGATTTAGGTGATAAAGAATTTTTATATGAATTGGTTTCTTATCATATTTTTGATTATTTATCTTTTGATGATATAACTTTTATTTTAAAAAAAGGGAAACAGAAAAAATTGTTTAGTTCAAAAGAAATAAGAAAGTTAGAAAGTATTTTAAAAAAATAAAAGTAAATTATATAAAAGTGATACACATTAAAAAAACATCTCAGGCTTTGAGATGCTTTTATTTTAATAATTTTTTTTCAATATAAGTTATGATTTTATATAAAACAAAAGAAATAATAATTAGAATTACAATACCACTCATTACCATATTTAAATTAAATACTTGAGTTCCATAAATGATTAGATATCCAAGTCCACTTTTACTAACTAAAAATTCTCCCATTATGACACCGATTAAAGTCATAGATATATTTAGCTTTAAACTAGATATAATGGTTTTATAGGAAGCGGGAATCGTTAGTTTTAATAGAATGTCTAGTCTACTAGCATGAAATGTTTTAAATAGTTTGATTAAATCTTTATCAATATTGTTAAATCCATTATAGATGCTCATAATTCCAACAATTAAATTAATTAGCAGAGCCATAACAATGATTGATTTGGTATTTGCTCCTGCAATGATGATAATTAAAGGACCTAAGGCTACTTTGGGGAGACTATTTAACATAGTTAAATATGGATCAATAATCTTGTTTACAATTTTAAATTCATATAAAATTATGGCTATAATGAAACTTAGTGTTATCCCTAGTGTGAATGCTATTAATGTTTCATAAAGAGTTGTTAAGATATGATGAACTAGGTCATAAGAAATAAATAGATTTTTTATTGTTTCAATGATTTTAGATGGTGATGAAAAGATAAAAGGATTAATTATTTTATAAGTACTTAGTAGTTCCCAGGTAATTATAAAGCCAATTAGTATTATTAATTGAGAAGAAATAACAATTATTTTTTCTTTTTTTAATTTTTTTAAATAGGTGAGATGTTCTTTACTCACTATAGGATAGGTCCTTCCATATTAAATCGTAATAATTGGCAAAATTTTTATCTTTTCGGTTTTCTATAGGTGTACTATTCTTTTCTCTATTTATTTTATAAATATTTTTTAGAGTACAGGGTCTTTTACTTAAAACAATTACGCGATCACTAATGCTTATTGCTTCAGCTAAATCATGTGTTACCATTAAAGCAGTTTTTCCTTCATTTTTAATGATTTTATAGACATCATCACTTACTTTTAAACGAGATTGGTAATCTAGTTTGCTAAATGGTTCATCTAATATGAGAATATCTGGTTTTAGAGCTAAAGTACGTATTAGGGCTACTCTTTGTCTCATTCCTCCCGATAGTTCACTTGGGTATTTATCCATAAATTCTGTTAAACCATATTTTTGAAATAAATTTTTTACATAATCTATATTTTCTTTTGTTTTTTCTTTTTTAATTTCTAAGCCTAATAAGGCATTATCTATTACTTTTTTCCACGAAAGCATACTATCACTTTGAAGCATGTATCCTAGCTTGATATCAGGATTTTTAAATTCTATTGTTCCTTTTGTTTCATGATCCATACCCGTTAAAATGTTTAGAAGGGTAGATTTTCCACATCCTGATGGTCCAACAATAGATACAAATTCTCCTTCGTTTAAATCGAATGATATATCCTTTATAGCTTCTATTTCATCTTTTTTTGAATAATAGACTTTGGTTAAATTTTTGATGCTTAATAATTTATTCATATAAATTATGAATTAGTTTACTATAAGGGACATAATCTTCTAATAAATCATTCTCTATTAACATATCTTCTAAATTAGTGAAACTTTCTTCGGTAATATATGGGGTGGTTAACCATGCATCATACTTTTTATGATTTTCTAGAATTGTTATAATATCATTTAAAGAACTATCTGGAAATTGGGGTAATATTACGTTAGCTATTGTTTCATTATCTGTTTCTAAAACATATGTTAAACCTTTTGCTAAAGCATTTGTGAATTTTGTTAATAATTCTTTATTTCCTTCTAAGTAGCTTTTACGAGCATAGAATGCTGTATATGGTACTTCACCAGCAAGACTTCCTATTGATTCTACAATACATGCATTACCACTATTTACGACACTTGTAGCAGTAGGTTCAAATAGATTTACATAGTCTCCAATTCCACCAATAAATGTCCCAGATAGAGCAGCAAAATCAATAGAGTAATTTACATTTATTTTGTTTATATCAATATTATTATTTTTCATGGCTTCTAAGAAGTTTACAGCAGGCATACCGCCTTTTCTTCCTACTAAAATTTCACTCCCATATAAGTCTTCTAAATCAAATTCTTCTTCACAATTTCTACTTAATATAAATTGTCCATCTCTTTTAGTTAATCCAGCAAAAGTTACTAAGTAATCTTCTTCACCACCGGCATAAATGTATATTGCTGATTCAGTACCAGCAAAACCAATATCAACTGTGTTTGATAAGACAGCAGCACTTACTTTGTCAGCTCCAGGTGTTAATATTAATTCTACCTCTATTCCTTCTTCTTCGAAATAACCATTTTCTATTGCAGCATATAATGGTGCATAAAATATACTATGCGTTACTTCAGCAATCTTGATTGTTGTTAAATCATTGTTTTCTTCTTCTTTATCTGTTAGTTTTAGTGATGTGATTATAATAACAGCAATTAAAATTATGGCAATTAAAATGGTAATTATTTTCTTTTTCAAAATATATTCCTCCTTTATATATTCCAATGTATTATATTCTCTTTTCTAAAATATGTTATTTTTAATACGTCTAAATTTATACGTGAATAGTAACAAAATTATTGACTAAAATTCAATATTATTATATATTTAATATAGCATAGATAGTTATGTTTTAACTATGACGGTTATTTTGACAAGTTTTGATAATCTTTGTCGAATTGCATGTAATTCATTTAAGAATATGTTACCATTCATGAGAAAAGAGGAAAAAGTATGGAATTTCAAACTTTAAAGAGAAGTCATTTAAAAAGAAATATAATAGTAGGAGTATTGGTATTAGGAATCATTAGTGCAGTAGTATTAAACTTTACTAGAGCAAAATATCGAACAACACAAAGTATTCCTTTGGTTAATGGAATTATTAATTATTCGCCAGGAGATATTATTATTTCAGCTTACTTTAATAATGAATTACTAGAAAATTTTCCAACTAAAGATGATGAGTATGCAGTTGAAACTGTTACATGTGATAATGGGGCAAGTGCTACATTTAATGAAAAAGAATGGAAATTAGAAATAGATAATCTAGTTACGAGAGGAACAAAATGTAATATTTATTTTAGAGAAAAAGAGTATGCAAAGGATTTTATTTTAGCAGGTAAAGAAATTTTAACTAGAGATAATTTTGAAATAGCAATTGATTATAATACCAATGGAACAATCTTCGAAGATAAAGATGATGATGGAACAACTTATTATTTTGCTGGTAATACAACTGAAAATTATTTACAATTTGGTGGATTTTATTGGCGAATTGTAAGAATAAATGGTGATAATTCGATAAGGATTATTTATCAAGGAACAAGTGCGGATTCAACTGGAAGTGCCGCAAGCATTGGTCATACCGATTTTAATCCTATAACAGATAATATGTATGTTGGATATATGTATGCTAGTAATGAAGTACATGGACTTAGTAATGATAGCACTATAAAGAAAGTTGTAGATGATTGGTATGAAGAAAATCTTTATAATACTGAGTACGAAAATTATATAGATGTAGATGCCGGTTTTTGTGGGGATAGAGATCCTTATTTACGTGATTCTGAAAATGAGTATATTCCAGGAGGAGGAACAGGAACCACAACGACATACTATGGGGCTGCATATAGAGTGTATAAAAAGCATCAGCCAACATTTATTTGTAAATATACAGAAGATTTGTATACAACAAAATTTTCTTTCAAAGGGAATAAAGTTTTAAAATATCCAATAGGACTTATCACAGCGGATGAAGTTTATTATGCAGGAAGTAAAACGTCAACAGAAAATGATTATTACTTAATAACGGGAGAAGACTTTTGGACTATATCTCCATTAGGATTTTGGGCTGATATGAAAAAAGACATAAGAGTTTTTACAGTTTATGCATCTGGAGAACTAGACTATATTGGAATCCAAAGTACTGATGGTGCTGTTCGTCCTGTTATTAATTTAAAGGCGGATATCAAACTAATAGGTTCAGGTATAATGAGCGATCCATATAGAATAAAAGGAGCAGAATAATGAAAAAAACATTGATAATATTTATCTTATTATTTAGTTGTATTATTCTATTTGTAATTAGTAATCAAAAAGAAAATGAAGTGATAATAAGCAATATAAATAATAATATACAAGGATTAGTTTTTTATCTTCAATCTGAAGAGGAAAGTGAAGAATATATTAGTGTAGATACTATACCTTCTAAAGATGAAGGCTATGTTTTTAGTAAAGCTGTCTGTAATGATAATAGTGAAGTTTTGTTTAATAATTATACTTGGTCATTGGAAGTATCTAATATGGAAAATGGAAAAATAAGATGTAAGTTATACTTTGATATTGATGATGCTATAGCAAGAAGATATATATTATCTCAAAATACTGTAAATGAAGAGATACCAAATTTTAATACCATTGCCACAACAAATGAAGGTATATTTATATCTGAAGATGATATTGGAACAACATATTATTGGCGAGGAGATGTTGATGATAATTACTTTTATTTTGCTGGATATTATTGGCGGATCATAAGAATTAATGGGGATGGTTCGATTAGATTAATTTATCAAGGAATAGGTACAGATTCGACAGGTGATAATGCTAATGCTACAACAGCACCATGGCACAGTTTAACTAATGATAATGCATATATAGGGTATATGTATGGTAATGCAAATAGTTCTACTTATGAAGATACCCATGTGAATATAAATAATTCAGATATAAAGGTAAGCTTAGATGAGTGGTATAACTCCAATTTAGAGAGTTACAGTGAATATTTAGCTGATGTTGGTTTTTGTGGAGATCGTTCTTTAAGTTCTGGGACAGGAATTGGTTCTACGACAACTTATTATAATGCTAGTAACAGATTAAGTAATAATAACCCAACTTTTAAATGTATGAATCAAAATGATTTATATACAGTAGATAACGAATTGGGTAATGGAGCATTAACTTATCCAATAGGGCTTATTACTGCGGATGAAGTGGTATTTGCTGGTGGTGTAACAACTGGAGAGGGTGGAAAAGCAAATGAAAATTATTATTTATATACTGGAAGTAATTATCGAACTATGACTCCTTATGCATTTGCAAGTTATAATGGAAGTATGTATACTCAACTTTTCGGAATAGATAGTACGGGAGTAATAAGACGATTTTGGAGTTCTTCTGGAACACAGGGTGTAAGACCTGTTATAAATATTAAAAAGAGTGTAGAATTGGAAGGAACAGGAACAGCAAAGGATCCATATAGAATTATAGACACTGATTTAGAAGATTTGCTTGCTAAAAATTTGATTTTAGCAAACAAAGAAATTAAAACAAGAAGTTTACCGTTTACGACTAGTACAACAGTAACTGATACTACAACAGGAGTAATATATAAGGCACAAGATGACTGGGGAGATACTTACTATTTCGCGGGTAATCCAACCGATAACTGGGTAAAATTTGCCGGATATTATTGGCGAATCATTCGAATCAATGGAGACGGAAGTATCAGGTTAATCTATAATGGAACAAGTACAGCAACAACAGGAAGTAGTACGATGATTAATAGTTTACAAGCTTTTAATCCAAGTTATAATCGAAGTGAGTATGTAGGATACATGTACACAAGTGGCCAACAACATGGAAATACAGCAGATAGTTCAATTAAAAATGTATTGGATAATTGGTATAGTAGTAATTTAGCAGGTCAATCCGATAAGATAAGTACAGAAGCAGGATTCTGTGGAGATAGAGAAATGGCAAGTGGGTATTCATGGAGTAGTACAGGATCAACACATTACTATGCAGGATATGGAAGATTAGCACAAAACAGTAATGGTGTAAATCCAACATTTAAATGTAGTAATAGTAATGATTTATATACAACCTCAACAAGTAGTAAAGGAAATAAGAAGTTGAGCAATCCAATAGGACTCATCACCGTAGATGAAGTAGTAATGGCAGGAGGAGCATGGAATAGTGGGAATAGTAGTTATTATTTATATAATAATGCTGCTTATTGGACCATGTCTCCGTTTTACTTTAATGTTGGTAGTGGTGGCAGTTGGGCTATCATGTTCGGCGTGCGTTCGACTGGCTACCTCGATGCACCTGACGTGAGTAACGCGGGTGGTGTGCGTCCGGTAATAAATCTGGCTCGTGATGTTGAAATAACTGGTAGTGGTACAAGCAGTGCTCCTTATGTAGTGGTTGCCTAAGTCCTGACAATTTTCGACAAATCTAGGTGAAACCTAATAAAAAGTGGGTGTTTTAATACTTAAAAGTGTGCCCATTAAAAATTATCATTCTTTTATTCAAAAATATAGTATTTATTACACGTGAAAAGCCACAACTTTGTTGTGGTATTTTTTTCATGAAAAATATATTGATTAGATATCATAGAGATTGAGGTAAATCATGAATAGAACACCAGATTTTACGTTTTTCTTTTTCAAAATAGAATAATACCTTAAAATTATCTTTACAACGAAAAATAAAAGAATCTTTTAGTTTTTGATCAATAAAATTAAAGAGAGAAAATAAGTTACCAAACCAACGATTAGAGAGCCAAACAATATTAATTAAGGGAACAATAGACTTTAATAAATTGTGAATATTTGATAAACTATCTTTAATACTCAACAAAAAGGTAGTAAATTTATCTTTTACAAATATGTAATTAAAAGAAATAAAAACACGATTATTATCATGTTTAACATTATAATTAGGTAAGATATGAATAATGAGTCTATCAAATAGATTATGATAAGAATAATAATAATTATTTAAAAAGTTAGAAATTCTTCTACATAAAGACTCTAATTGATTATCAGGATAAATAGATAAAAGGGAAAGAGCAATATCATCAAAATTGACAGAGTTAGAGGAAAGTAAAGAAGAGAAGAAATCACCAATAAAATTAAGTTGAGGTTTATTCAAAGAAGTATAAAGGGTATAAGCATACTCCTTTTTTATAAATAAAAGACTATTTGGTACTAAGTACGAAATTTAATTTTTTTTAAAGCAAAAACAGACAAACTACACAGGAGCAAAAGCTCCTTTTTGTTTGCTGATTTGGAAAAATATTGTATAATTATTATGGGAGATGTTATGAATAAGGGTAGAAATTATGATATTGATTATATATTACAGTATGTAGGAACAGATAATGAAGAGGTAGTTAAGTGTTATGTAGCTGAAAAGTTGAAAGAGAATTATTATATTTTTAAAGATGAAAAAGATATTTTAACAACACTAGGTAATTTTATTAGTGAGTATAAGGAAGTATTAAGTGATGAAGATAAGCAAGTTTTAAAGGGCTATACTGGATTAGAATTTAGAAAAATAAACTCATTATTGCGAAGGGTATGGGATTATGAAATTAATGGTCGCTTAACTGATGATATAAAAAAACAATCATATATTTTAGCAGAACAGATGAGAAAGGCGATTTATCAGGCTGTAAAATTACCGATTGGAATCATTAGTTATCGAGGAGTTAGTATTCGTTCTTTTTATGACTATCAGATTACCACAATTGAAGATTTGATTTATATGAAGGATCAATATTATTATGCATCTGCTTTTACTAGTACTAGTTTACTTCAGGAAAAATGTTTTTATTATGAGCAATCTAGTTGGAGTGATAAGGCGAATATATTGATTGAATATTACATACCTAGTGGTAGCGATGATGGAATACTTTTAGCTGATGAAGAACTTAGTTATTCTTCTAAGCAATGGGAATTTTTAATTAATAGTTCTAGTTTATTTAAAGTCATAGATGTTTTTGTTAGTGAAGATAAAACTTATGCAAAATTAAAGATGTTGTTAATACCAGAGCAAATTTGGAATAAGAGAGATTATGATATGGAGAGAAATAAATAGAATTTGTTATTGTTTACATTTTGTTTACTATTTATTTTTTTTCTAGTCTTTGCTTTTTAAATCTTAAAAAAAGTGGTTTACATTTGCTTTATGGTTTGTTATAATTGTTTACAGAATAAGGAGTGTTGGTTATGAAAATATTATCTCCAGAGGTTACAAGACTTCTTGATAAATTATATAATCTACGTGGCAGTGATAGTGTGGTATTTAAAGAGATGGAAAGTGCTCATCAGAAAGCAGAGGAAACGAAAGAGAGAACTACTGCTGAAAAGGCTGCTTTACAAGAGAAAATTGCTGGACTTGAAGCTGATAGTAAAAATTTAAGTGAACAAGGAAAAAAATTAATAGAAGTTTTAAAGGGAATTGATAAGAAGTCTTTTGAAACAGTTATTGATCGTTTACATATTAATTTTGATCCCGAAGCTTTAGTGGAAAGATTAGATAGTTCTTTGCCTGAAACAATTGAAAGTGTAAATGATGATATTAAGTCTAGTAAAGAAGAGTTAGTTAAAGTGGAAGAAGAAATGAATAGTGCAATTACGACAATTGAAGAAATTGGTATTCGTAGAGATGCGGCTGTTGCTAATCAAGAAAAATTAAATGAGTACTTTGAACTTGCTTTAGCTGGTAATATTAATATTACAAGAGATTCTATTACTTCTTTGCTTGAACAATTTGATTTATCAGAAGAAGAGACTAGAGAAGCTGCTAAAATTTTAATGTTCCCTGAAGATGCTTTATATGATTATGATGCAAAGATTAAAGAATCAGAGAAAAAATCTATTAGTGAAGTAATGCAAGAAGCTAGAAATCAAGAAGAAACTGTTCAAAAAGTAGAGGAAATTTTAGTAAAAGAAGAACCAGCAAAAGAAGAGGAAAATGTTCAAGAACCAGTAGAGGTTAAAGAAGTTGTTGAGCCAGTTGTTCAAAAGAAATTTGATCGTGAAGATTTAATAGATTTATTTAATGATATTGGCCTTGATTATTTAGATTATACGACAAGTGATTTAGATCAAATTTTAGATCATTTTAATGAAAAAGTTATTAGAAGAAATATTAATATTTTTAAAGAAAATGATTTGAGTTTAGATATATTTGCTGATCATATTAATCTTATTTATGATAGAGAGTTAGAAGCTAAAGTTGATCGTTTGCTTCGCATTGGTAAGAGTGCTTTAGATATTTATCTTAATCCAACTGTTCTTACTAAATATGATTATAAAGGATTAGATAAAGCAATTCTTTTATTACAAAATAGTGGCTTGGACCCAAAGAAAGTTCCACTTATGGCTTATTAGGGAGGTTTAGAATATGGAATTTAAGAAATTTATGGATATGGGAATTAAAACTGAGGAAGGTGTTTTATTAACTAAATATTTGATAGCAATTCATAAAGCTCAAGAGAATATTGCTATGGATATTAAGAATAAGTTTGTTAGTCATGGTTATTCTTTAGATGCAGTTCCAGGAGAATTTTTGAAGATGTTTACCATGAATGAAAAAGAAGTTGCAGAGCTTGGGGCTGTTTTAGATGAAATTAATGAACTTGGTTTAAAAGATATTTTTAATTATAATTTAAGACCAGTATCTTTTAAAAGGGGATTTTTAGAAAAAGTAAAATTTTGTATGAATAATAATTTGGTTTATTTAAATGAAGATAATACTTTTATTAAAGAATTAGAAGATTCTGAGGCATTTGCTTTATATAGTTCACATAAGCCTATGAGTTCAATAAAGACTGCTCAGGAAATAGAACGAGAAGAAGATCGCTTATCGATTTTAGATCCTGAGGATCGACAGGTATATAATAGTATTGTAAAAAATTTGAATTATTTGATTTTACAAAACCCTACTAATAATAATTTACCGGTTATAGTTGATAATATAGTAAACAAAGTAATTGGTTCTCTTTCAAGAAAAGAATATCATTTTTTACCTCTTAAAGATGTGGTAGATGGTGTTATGTTTGAAGGATTAGATGTTACTCCTGAGATGGAATCTTTAAGAGAGATGATTTTAGAGGCTTGTCCTGATGAATTACAAGAACAAGAGAAAAGAGGGATAGCGTGAAATTTTTAGAAAAATTTGGATTTGAGAAAAAAGATATTGAAGCTTTAAAAGAAAATTCAACTAGTGCTCTAATTAAAGAATTGGAAGCTCATAAAAAATTGGTTTCTAAAAATTTAGAATATTTAAATGATATGGGAGTTACTAATTTAACAGAAATATTTGTTCGTTACCATGATATGTTCTTGATGGATAATAGTAATTTTGTAGAAATATTTAATAAATATGATCAAAAAGATTTGGTATCTAAATTAGCTAAGAATGTTCAAATTATGGAATATCTATAATTTGAACATTTTTTAATGGTAGAATGCTTGCATTCTTTCTAAATATTTGATAGAATAAAATAGTAATTTAATAATAGGAGGAGTGCATAATGGCTCTAGGTAAATTTAAAAGTCTTTTTAAAGATGTAGATGATGATGAGACTTTGACTGGAACAGAAGATGAGTTTTATAATATTAGTGAAGCTGATGCTTTAGCAGAAGCAGATAAGTCTGGGAATAAAATGATATTATTAGAACCACGAGCTTATTCTGAATCACAACAAATAGCAGATCATTTAAAGAATCGTAATAGCGTAGTTGTGAATTTGAAAAGAGTTACTTCTGATCAAGCAAAAAGAATTATAGATTTTTTAAGTGGTTGTATTTATGCAATTGGAGGTACAATGCAAAAAATTGGGGTGGGAATATATCTTTGTACACCGAAAAATGTTAATGTTCAGGGAAAAATTTCTGATGAATCTGAAAAAAATAAAGCAGATGTTGAAGAAGAATGGTAAAATAAGAGTAAGTTTGTCGAGGTGAGGCTCTTTTGAGAAAGTTTAATTCGAGTTTAAATGGCTATAATAAGATAGAGGTAAATAACTTTGTTCATGAGGTTACGCAAGAGTATGAGTCTATGTTAAATAAATTGAAACATCAAGATGAAGAAATAGAAAGATTAAAAAAAGATTTAGAAAAATATCAGAATATGGAAAATACTCTTAATCGGGCTTTAGTTGTTGCAGAAGATGCTTCTAATCAAATTAAGAGAGTAGCGAGAGATGAAGCGAAAGGCGTTATTGAAGATGCGAGAAGAAATGCTTCGAGAATTGTTAATGACGCTCTTTTGAAAGCTGATAAAATAGAGCAAGACGCTGAGACTTTAAAAAGAAGAGTTGTTATATTTAAAAGAAGACTTAGAAGTGTTGTTGATGAACAAGTTGAGTTTATTGATAGCATTAATGAAGATTATTGATGAATCATTTGATTCATTTTTTCTTTTAAGCATTTCTTTTTTGTTTTCTTTATATTATAATATTAGTGGTGATGTAATTTGATAACAAAAGATAATAAAAAAGAAATATTAAAAATTATTTTATTTACGATTGTTTTGATATTTGTCTTTATTCATATTAAAGAGATATGGAGTTTTTTAGGATTTTTGATTCATTTACTTATGCCTTTTATATTGGGAATTGTTATTGCTTTTGTTCTTAATATTTTAATTCATTTGATTGAAAAGAAGCTTCTTAATAAAGTTAAAATGAAAGATAAAAGTAAAAGAACTATTAGTTTGGTTTTATCTTTAGCTATTATTTTTACTTTTATTATTGTTTTATTATTACTTATTATTCCTCAACTTAAAAATACAGTAGATTTATTTGTTGATAATATGCCTATGTATGAAGAGAATGTTAAAGATTTATTACATTATTTTAATGTGGATCCTAGTATGATTCAAAATATTGAAGAGGGGGTAAAAGATTTTGGAAATACGGCTATAGAATTTATTAAGAATAATGGAGATCAAATATTAGAGGTTACTTTGGGTGTTGCTTCTAATGTAATTACCGTTTTAGTTAATTTTGTTATTGCTGTTGTGTTTGCTATTTATTTATTGGTTCAAAAAGAAAAACTGTTGTATCAAGTAAATAAAGTTTTAAAAGCTTATCTTCCAATGAAAAGAGTGGGTAAGATTCAAGAAATTTGTAAATTATCTAATAAAATTTGTGCTAATTTTGTTAGTGGACAGTGTTTAGAGGCAGTTATTATTGGAGTATTATGTTTTATTGGAATGTTAATCTTGGGTATTCCTTATGCTGCAACTATTTCTGTACTTATTGGTGTTACAGCTTTAATTCCTGTTTATGGAGCATTTATTGGTACTATTGTAGGAGCATTTTTAATTTTTATGGTAAGCCCTATTAAAGCTCTCATTTTTATTATCTTTATTCTTGTTTTACAACAGTTTGAGGGAAATCTTATTTACCCCAAAGTTGTTGGTAAATCTGTTGGGTTACCAGGAATTTGGGTATTTGTAGCAGTTACTATTGGAGCTAGTTTAGCTGGAGTTGTAGGTATGCTTATCAGTGTTCCAGTTGCATCTATTTGTTATAGCATTTTAGCTACTGATGTAAATTATCGAATTGAGGCGAAGAATAGTAAAAAAATATTAGCTAAAAAGAAGATTTCATGATAAAATATTTTATTGATCAGAGGTGTAAGGTATGAATTTTATTCCAAGTTATGAAGACAGACTTAGAAATCCTCATTTAAAAGTTTTAGATTTTGAATTGTTGGTGGCTCATCCTGAGGCAAAATTAGCTGTTTGGCAAAGATATAAGATGGATATTCTTTTTCGAACTCGTTTGCAGGATTTAATGATGAGTAATTATTTTTTTAAACAACAATTTGAAGAGGTTTTTCAAGAATATATTCGTAGAGATAAAAGAAGCAGATAAGTTTCTTTTTTCTTTTGGGAAAATATGATATAATTTTTTTAGAAGATTATAGTTAGAGGTGAATCAATTTGAAAAGAGTTATATTAGTAGATGGGAATAATTTAATGTTTCGGAGTTTTTATGCAACAGCATATTCTGGAAATATTATGCGTAATAGTAAAGGATTTCCAACCAATGCTTTATATGGTTTTACGACAATGATGAATAAGATTATGAATGAAGAAAAGCCAGAATATATTGCTGTTGCTTTTGATATAGGGAAAAATTTTAGAAAGAAAAAATATGATTTCTATAAAGAAGGAAGGCAAGCGACTCCTGATGAATTGTTAAAGCAAATGCCTATTGCTAGAAAAATATTGGATGCTATGGGAATTAAATATTTAGAAATGGAACCTTATGAAGCTGATGATATTATAGGTACTTTAGCTAAGATGGCAGATTTAGATCCAGAATATGATGCAACTATTATTTCGAGTGATCGGGATTTATTACAGTTAATTAGTCCAGTTGTAGATGTTAAGCTTTTAAAACAAACAGGTTTTATTAAATATAATCCGGATACTTTTAAAGAAGATTATGGAATTGAACCCATCAGAATTATTGATTTAAAAGGGTTAGCTGGTGATTCATCAGATAATATTCCAGGAGTAAAAGGAATTGGTGAAAAAACAGCTTTAAAATTATTACAAGAATATGCATCTCTAGAAGGTATTTATGAAAATATTGATTCTATAAAAGGAAAAACAAAAGAGAAACTAGAGCTAGATCGTGATAATGCTTTTATGAGTAAAGAAATTGCTACAATTTATCGAGATGTTCCTTTAAATATTAGTTTTGAAGATATTCGTTATCTTGGTGTAAACGAAAAAGGACTTGGTGATATTTTTGAATCTTTAGAGTTTTATTCTCTTTTAAAGAATTTTGAACGTCCAGAAATTATTAAAGATGATATTGATTTTGAAGAAGTCGATGATGTTTTAAATTTACAACTAGGAGATGAACTTGGTATTTTTATCGAACTTGATCAAGAAAATTATCATAAAGGGAATGTTTTGGGAATTGGTATTAGTGATAAAGAATATAATTATTTTATTAAGGAAGAGCATTTTAAATTTTTAGAGACTATTTTGAAGGATAAGGTTATTTATGCTTATAATGCTAAAGCTTTAGATATTGTTTTTCGAAGGTATGGACTTGTTTTACCCTGTATTAATTATGATTTAATGATTGCGGCTTATCTTTTGAATGGATTTACCAAAGATGATATTGCATTTTTGATGCATCCCGAAAGAATTAATGTTTTATTTTATGAAGAAGCTAAGAAAAATGGTTTTGAAGATCAGGAACGTTTGACGAAAGACATTGTTTTAAAATCGCGTTTTATTTTTGATACAAGGGATACCTATGTTAATAATTTAAAAGTTGAAGAGATGTTTTCTTTATTTCAAGAAATAGAAATGCCTTTAACTAGAGTTTTAGCTGATATGGAATATTTTGGTGTTAAAGTAGATAGCAATATTTTAGATGAAATAAAAAAAGAAGCAGAGGCTAAATTAGAAGTGATTTCTAAAGAAATATATGAGTTGGCGGGGGTAGAATTTAATATTGCTAGTCCTAAACAACTTGGAGAAGTTTTGTTTGGAAGACTTGGTTTGGGAATAGGAAAAAAGACCCAAAAAGGTTATAAAACCGATGCGAGTACATTGCAAAAACTTCAAGGAAAACATCCAATTATTGATCTTATTTTAGACTACCGCAACTATAGCAAAATTGTTTCTACTTATACAGCTAGTTTGGAAAATGCAAAGTTCCCTGATGGAAAAATACATACTATTTTTAAACAAACTTTAACTAGAACTGGTAGGCTTTCTAGTGTTGAACCAAATTTACAAAATATTCCTATTCGAGGAGAAGAAGGAAGAAAAGTAAGGCGTGCTTTTTTGCCAACCAATGATTTATTTTTGAGTATTGATTACTCCCAAATAGAGCTTAGAATTCTTGCTCATATTTCTGGTTCCCAAGAATTAATTCAAGCTTTTCAAAATGATCAGGATATTCACACTAAAGTGGCAGCGGATATTTATGGTGTTGAAGAAAGCAAAGTTACTAAACTTATGCGTTCAACAGCTAAAGCAGTTATTTTTGGTATTGTTTATGGTATTAGTGGTTTTGGTTTAGGTGAGAATTTAAATATTAGTAGTAAAGAGGCTCAAGAATTTATTAATAAATATTATGAATTATATCCTGGTGTTAAACATTATATGGATAATATTATTAAAGAAGCTTATGAAAATGGTTCTGTAAGGACACTATTTAACCGTAAAAGAACGATTGAAGAACTTAATAATCGTAATTATATGATTCGTTCTAGTGGAGAGAGAATTGCCCTTAATACTCCAATTCAAGGAACAAGTGCCGATATTATTAAGAAAGCTATGGTTTTAGTTTTTGATGAGTTTAAGAAAAAAAATATCAAAAGTAAAATGGTTTTACAAATTCATGATGAGCTTGTTATTGATACTTTGGAAGAAGAAAAAGAAATGGTTACGGAAATTGTAAAAAACGTAATGGAAAATGTTATTCAGTTATCGGTTCCTCTTAAAGTGGGAATTGCATCTGGTAAAGATTTATATGAGGCTAAATAATGGTGATAGATGAAATTGTAAAGCTTTATCCTGAAGATTTTGTTCCTTTTTTAAAAAAGATTTATCAAGGTTGTATTCATTTTTTAGGGAGTGATTGGAAAAACTTGGTTGAACAAGTTTTTCTTCAGGTTCCTTTTGTTTTTAATCGAAATGCATATGATGTGTTAGTTGAAAGAAATATGTTAGAAATAAATTCTATAGTTGGTAGCGAGGAACTTAAAAGAGCGAGTGGAGTTTATTCTTCTTTTCCTGTTTTAAAGTATGATGGAAAAAATTATTCTATTCAGGAAATTAAAAGAATTATTGTCGTTTCTAATTTTTCAGTGGATTCTGTAAATTCTATTTCTTCTTTTATTCATGAACTTGGTCATGCTTTAAAAGCTTTTCAAAATGAATATCAAATTGAAGGAAATATGCTAGTTAGAAGAAGTGGGTTTATAGAAGAAAAGTTTTTATTAACTGTTCAAGATGGAGAAGTAAAAAGAGAGTTTATTTCTGAAAAAAATATGGGACTTGAAGAAGGGTTAAACTGTATTTTTGAAGAAAAAATGATGCAACAATTTATAGAGCCAAATTTTAAAAGTAATGCATATGGGGGAGTTAGCTTTGTTGCAAATATTTTGTGTGATCGTTTTTCTTTATTTGATGTTTTTATGGAAGCAGAACTTACAAAGGATGATCAATCTCTTCGAAAATTTTTGGGAGAAGAACATTATTTTTCTTTAAAAGAATTATGTGATAAAATTTATCAATTAGATTTAAAAAGATATCAAGTTGCTTTTAATTCTGAGCAATTATTTCAAACCACTAAAAAGAGAGATCAATTGGTTCTTCAGGATTTCTTGGAACTTTATAATAAAATAAAAAAAGATAGAAACAAGGAGGACGAATATGCCAGAAATAGCAGAAGTTGAAACAGTAAGAAATACTTTAAAAGAAAGAATTCTAAATAAGAAAATAAAAGAGGTAAAAGTATTTTATGAGCCAATGATTGAAAGTGATTTAGTCTCTTTTAAGAAAAATTTGATTGGTGCATCTTTTATTGATATTAAAAGAAGAGGAAAATGGTTAATTTTTGAGACAGAACATTATTATTTGTTATCTCATTTGAGAATGGAAGGTAAATATTTTATTAAAGATAAAAATGAAGTAAAAGAAAAACATGAACATGTGATATTTATTTTTGAAGATGATACAACTTTAAGATACTGTGATACTCGCAAATTTGGAAGAATGAATCTTGTTTTAAAAGCTGATTTAGAAAATGTAGAAAGTATAAAAAAGCAGGGGTTAGAGCCTGGTGATGAACAGCTAACAAGTGAGTATTTATTAAAGAAGTTTAAAAATAAAAAACTTCCCATTAAAACTGTATTGTTAGATCAAACTATAATTAGTGGACTTGGAAATATTTATGCAAATGAGGTTTTGTTTTATGCTAAAATTAATCCTTTAAAACCTGCGTGTAATCTTACAAAAGATGAATGTGAACAAATTGTGGTTGGCTCAGATATAATTATTCGTGAAGCAATCCGAATGGGTGGTACTACAATTCGAAGTTATACTTCTAGTTTAGGTGTAACCGGGAGATTTCAGCAGAATTTAAAAGTACATAAAAGAGAGAAAGAACCATGTTTAGAGTGCAGTACTTTAATAGAAAATGTAAAAGTAGGAGGAAGAAGTACTTATTATTGTCCTATGTGTCAAAAAGAAAAGCAATAAACTATTCAAAAAAGATTGGTTTATTGCTTTTTTCGTAGGCTAGAATCTTGTTTTTACTGACTAAGCTATAGACTTGAGATGCAATTAATTCATATTTATATTGTAAGGAATTAGGGATAGGAACTAAGGAGATTTCCAAGTCTTCTTTTAAATTATGTAAATATTCTCTTCCTTTTTTATTGAATCCTAATATTTTGATATATTCGATATTTGCTAGTTTATTAATTTCTTTTGGTAGTCCTATTAAAATATGAATTAGCATTCTTGTTATTTTATTGTAGGTATATCTTTTTGTTTTGATACTTAGAATTAGTTCTTCTAAAGTGTTAGAATCTATTATTTTTTCTTTTAATCTATTTTCAATTCCTTCATCAACGGTTAAATACCTACTTAAGTCTAGGTCAGTAAGTATTTTATATTTTATATAAGGAAATAGGTTTTCTAGAGAAATGTTTTCAATTAGTTTTAGAGTTTTTCTGGGAACAAAGTTAGTAATATTTTCTTTTTGTTTTAATTTATTTCTTATGTTACTAGCACTGATTATATTAGTGTTTTCAGTTTTACTATGATAAGTACTTGTTCTTTTAATTGTTACGGGAGTAATATTTAACTTGTTTTTTTGGATGGCTTTTATATAAGAAATTCCAAGTAAATCATTTGGATTAAAAATATCTTCTTCAATATTTAAAGCTTTGGCAAGGGCTGTTGGGTAGTTTATACCTGTTGCTAGTAATTCCTTTACTTTTTCATTATATTCTTTTTGCTCTTGGATATCTGCTACTTTTTTTAATATCTCAACATTATTTCTTTCACTTCCAAAAACAAGATAATTACACCCTAAATAACCTAATATTTTGATGGCTGCATCAGCAAAAATATCAGCACTTTGAGTGCCAAAAATAAAGGGAAGTTCTACTACTAAATCTACTCCATAAATTAAAGCTAATTTGGCTTTGTTTTCTTTTGATAAAATACTTATTTCACCACGTTCTAGAAAGTACCCATTTAAGACAAGTATAATTGCTTTTCCAGGAAATAATTTTTTTACTTGTTCGATATGGTAAATATGTCCATTATGTAAAGGATTGTATTCACAAATAATTCCTACTGCTTCCATTTTATGATCACCTTATTTTAGTATAACAGAAAATTTAAATAAAGAGAAGTAGACATTATTTTAAATATTTTGAATTATCTATTTTTCCTAAAAGATAATCAGCAGAGATGTTATATTTTTGACAAATCATGTATAAATAAGGAGTAGCGATTATAAATTTTCCTTGTTCATATCCAACAATATTTGATTGAGTAGTATTTAAGAATTGAGCAAGTGCTTTTTGTGTTATTCTATTTTCTTTACGGAAAGTTTTTAGTCTTTTTCCAGAAATTTTTAAATCAACTTCTTTTTTAGTGTTGGTATATTGTTTTATACTTGTAAAATCAAATAAATAGTCGATCGAAACATGGAAAAAATCTGCTAGAATACTTAACTTTTTAATAGGAATTATTGTATATTCTCTTTCAAATTGGCTATAAGTAGCAGAATGTATTTGAAGTAAATTGGCTAGTTCTTTTTGAGTTATTTCTTTTTCTTCTCTTAAAAATTTTAGCTTTTCACTGTATATCATAACATTTCACCAATTTAATTTTCTCATGATAAATTTTTTAAATTGATTAACTAGGGTAATATTGATATTTTTCTTGACTTTTGAACTAGCTCAAACTATAATTTGAATATAAGCTAGGAAACTCATCGTAGCTTATATAAATAAAAAAATAAATGAAGGTATACTTCATAAAGGAGAATAAGTTATGAAATTTGAAGTATTAAAAAGAAGTCATTTAAAAAGAAATATTATCATAGGAATAGTGGTGATAGTAATTTTGAGTGCAATAGTATTCATATTTACGAGTGCTAAGATTAAAAATACTCAAAGTATACCGTTAGCAAATGGAACTATCAATTATAGTTTAGCAGATTTAAATATAGTGGCTATTATAGTAGATGGGGAAGAAATGGATCAAGTTCCTGATGGAAATTATGAATTAACGGAAGAAAGCTATTGTACTGTAAATGGTGAAAAAGATAGTGGTATTAAGTTAAGTTATGATAGTGTAGTGAAGAGTTTAAGTGTAACACCTATGACAACAAAGGGAACTAAATGCTATTTATACTTTCAAAATGCAAATTTTTATCAATGGAATCGATATCAACTTAATAAAATAACTACTTATTTATGGAATCGTTATGATGTTGATTCAGAAATTGATTATTATTCTACTACTTATGGTGGAAGTGGAAGTATTACTAATTCTAATGGTTTTCGTAAGATTTATGTACATCAAAAAACAACTGCACCTAATTTTGATTCAGATACAGGTCGGGTTAGTTCGCCTTTAACATCTGGTAATTTAAATGGAATAGAGGTTGGACATTGGTTTACGACGTCTGTTTATGGGAAAACTGCATATCAATATAGTAGTGATGGGGAAAATGGTACTATAATTTATTACTCACAATCTATTAGTAGTAGTCCTCATTATACTTATTCGCAAGGAAGTTATTTAGATCAAGTTACTTCTCAAGTTAGTTCTTCTTATCCTAATAATGGTCGGTCTGGTAATTATTGGTATGTTTATCAGTCTTCAGATACTAGTTATAGTCGAGGGGATTTTATAGATATTGTTACTTCTAAAGAGGAAAATGCTTATCCTGATGATAACTACAGTGGTGATTATTGGTATGTTAAAATAACGTAATTCTATTATTCTCTTGTATTTTTATTTCGTTTATATTATACTTTTAGTAGGTGATACCTATGGAATTGGATTTAGTAAAACTTAGTAATGAGAATCGTTTTGAATATGATCAAGATTTTTCGATTAATTTAAATATATATAAAAATAAAGAGATCCATGATTTAAAAGATTTGTATTTAAAAGGTGAAATTTATCTCAATTCAGTTTCAATGTTAGAAGTCCATTTAGAGATTACAGGGGTTATGATTATAACTGACTCTGTTACAAATGATTTTGTAGATTATCCTTTTGTTAGTAAAATTGATGAAGAATATGATTTAAATGATGAAAATTTCTTAGAAACTTATCAAAAATCGCAAAATATACTTGATATTATGAAGATTTTGTGGGAAAATATTGTTCTGGAAGTACCCATGAGATTTACTCTAACAGAAGATGCTCATCTTTCTGGTGAAGGTTGGAGTTTGGGTGAAAATAAAAATGAAGATAATAATATTGATCCAAGATTTGCTAAGCTAAGTGAATTATTGGATAAAGGGAAGGAGTGAAAACATGGCAGTTCCTTTTAGAAGAACAAGTAAAACTAAAAAAAGAATGCGTCGTACTCACTTAAAAAAAGAGGTTGGAGCATTAACTAAGTGTCCAAAATGTGGTGCAACTTTAAGACCTCATCGTGCATGTACTAAGTGTGGTTACTATAAAAATGAAGAAGTAATCAAAGTTGAAAATAAAGATGCAGAATAGTTAGTATATCTAACTTTTTTTTAGATAAAAAGGAGAAAATCGTTATGAATGACATTAAGGTACAAGCTATTTATAAGCATTTTAAAGGAGATTTATATCTAGTTTTAGATATAGCAACTCATAGTGAAACAAAAGAAAAATATGTTGTTTATCGGGCATTATATGGAGATTTAAGTTTATACATTAGGCCATTAGAGATGTTTGTTTCGGAAGTGGATCATGAAAAATATCCTGATGTAGTTCAAAAATATCGGTTTGAATTACAGAATATTAGAAGTGTTAGAGAACAATAATAGATTAGGGAAGATAATAATATCAGACTAAATGAATATAAGAATTTAAATAATTTTTTGATAAAATATTTTAATTTTTAGAGTAGGTTGTCTTGATATTATTATGGGGGTTTTAGTGGTTAAAATTAGTTAGAGCGATCTAACTTTTTTGTTTTTAATGGGCTAGTAAAAGTAAGAGAAATATGGTATACTTTATTCAAATAATAAAGGAGTGTCTAGAATGAAGTATGACGATTTAGAGAAAACTAAAGATTTATTTGATATTGTTGTAGATGATGTTCCTACTCCAATTGATAATATTGATGAGGAAGGAATTAGTAAAGACAATTTGACTGATGAATTAACTTTTGGGTTAAGTGGTGAAGATGCGGTAGAACCACAAAAAGAAGAGAAAATTGAAATGTTAGAGACTGATAAAAAAGACGAGAAAAAGAAAAAAGAAAAAAAGCCTAAAAGAAGTCTAAAAGAAATTTGGAAGAGTTGGTCTAAAAAGAAAAGGATTATGGTTATTGTTTCTTTAATTATTATTATATTAGCGATTGTTGCCCTTGTTTTATTTTTGGCTTTGAAGGATAATAAGGAAGAAGAAAAGAAGCCAGAGGTTCCAGAAGTAATTGTTGAAAAAGATAATTATATTTATCGTGATGGAACGTTAGTATTTTTAGATCAAAATGATAAAGAAATTGGTAGTTATGATTGTAAAAACAAATCAGAAGAAATGTGCTTTGTTTCTCCTTATAGTAATGAAGATAATTTTGATGGTGAAAAGAATGTTTATGAAGATGAAACTTTAATAGAAAGACCTAGTGCTATTTATCAGGATAATTATGTGTTTATTTTTGATAATGAATCTTTAGATGATGAAAGTGTTCTTTTATATAATATTGAGAATAAAGAAATAGAAGAGACTTATTCATTAGTTAAAGGATTTAATGATAGTGATTTTGTTATTGTTAAAAATGATAAAAATAAATATGGAGCTTTAAGTTTTAGTAATGAAGGAATTAAAGAAGTTTTAGCATTCTCTTATGATTATTTGGGAAGAATGGCTAGTGATAGTAATTTGGTTGTAAAAACGAATAATCGTTATTATATTTATAGTGAAGAAGGAAAGAATTTAAGTCAAGGACTTAACTATGAAGTTAAGAGTTATAATGATCAATATATTGTTGTAGATAATAGTGGATATTATTTATATGATTATGATGGTAATTTGATTTATGATGATGGGTATGATTTTATTGAATTATTAGATGATTATGCGGTTGTTATTGATCGTAATAAACTTTATATTCGTGATTATAAGAATAATAAATATAATGAAGAGGGAATTGACCTTGAGAACTCTTATTTTAATCCTTTAAATGTTTATAGTGAAGATAAGAAGTTAATTGAAACTAAAAGAGCTTATGAAGTTGAAATTAATGATGATGTTTTAGATGTAACTTTAACAAAGGATGGAAAAGAAAAAGCAGAATCTATTGATTTACAAGATGGGAAAATGAGTGCTAATTATACTTATATTAATTATTTTGATGGAGTATTATATTTTTATAAAGATGAAGAAGAAACCGATTTATTAGGAAGTTATAGTTGTACAAATAAAAATTCTACAGATTTAACTAATTGTACTGTAGCAACCGATTCTTTCTTTAGTAAAAATGAAGTAGAAGTTGATCAATCTAGTAATGTTGGATGGATTCCTATTTATAATGAACGCTATGTATTTATTTTAGATACTATTGACACTAATAATCCAACTATTGTTCTTTATGATTTAAAGGAAAAGGATGAAAAGAAAGCAAAATTAGCTACTTATACAGCTATAGATAGTGGAAGTTATACAAAAGAGAAAAAGATAAATTTTAAAAGTACGGATGCTACGTATGTTATGGCAAAGAATAAGAGTGGTAAATATGGATTAATTCGTATTGGTGATCACGTTTCTGGAACAATTGCTTTTAGTTATACTTCAATTGAAAAATTGGGTGATTATTATGAAGTTGGCACTTCTAGTAATACTTATCAATTATTTAGTAATGTTGGTGGAGAAATAACAGATGCTTATGGATATCGTATTGTTGATTATGTGGGAACTTATTTAAAAGTTATAGATGGTAGTAAATATTATGTTTATGATTTTCTAGGCAATAAATTAAGAGAAGAAGATGGTGCATATAATTATGTAGATCTTCAAAATAATTATTATGTCGTAATTGATTCTAAAAATATGCTTAATATTCATAAATATAGTGATCCAAGTTTTTCATTATCAGAATCAATAGATGTTGGAACAGAAAATTATAATGGTTCTTATACTGTAAAAGAAGTTAATGGTGGATTTAGTGTTACGATTACTAGTACAAATACTACTTATACTTTTGATAGTAATGGATTAAAATCAGTTAGTAGTTGAAAAATATTCTAAATTTTGATAGAATACTTGTATAAAAGCGATGAACAAGAGGAGTACAGTACTGGATTTTTTAGAGAGTTCTAGGGTGGTGGAATAGAATATTGAAGGTATTGGAAGGTTGCTTGGGAGCTGGTTTTTAAAAACCCGTATGTAATACGTTAAAAGTTTAAGTGAAATAAAAGGTGGTACCGTGCATTTATGCACCCTTTGGTGCTATCTTTTTTTATTGGAGGAAGCCTATGCTAGTTAATTTAGGACATTTAGAAAAGAAAGATATTAATTCAAAAGTTTGTAAAGTAAGAGCAGTTATAATGAATTATGAGGGGAAATTTTATGTTACCAATATGGATAATTCTTATAATCTTCCAGGAGGTCGAGTGGAGGCACATGAAGATTTAAAGGATGCTTTGATAAGGGAGCTAAAAGAAGAGTTAGGAATAAATATTACAACAAAAGAGATTCAATATATTGGGAATATTGTTTTTTGGCACAAAGATTTTTTTGGTGAAAAGATCAATGTTAATAGGGAAAATGATGTAAATTTATTTTTGATAGTAAATCCTAAGAAAGTTGAACCAGAACGAGTCCACCTTACTAATTATGAAAAACATTATCATTTTCATTTAATGAGCTGTTCTTTGGATGAAATTCTAAATTTGTTAAAAGAAAAGAGTGAAAATAAATATAAAAAATTTACTGATGTTGAATTAAAAATATGTTTGAAAGAATTTGAAAAATATAGGAAAGAGGTACATTTATGTTAGATAAGAAATATAATCATTTAGAAGTAGAAAAAAATAAATACGAAAGTTGGAAACAACGGGGTTATTTTGAATCTGTTGATAAAAGTAGAAAGCCATTTTGTATTGTAATCCCACCTCCAAATGTTACTGGTAAATTACATATTGGGCATGCTTGGGATACTTCTATTCAAGATATACTAATTCGTTATAAAAGAATGCAAGGATTTGATGCTGTATGGATTCCAGGTATGGATCATGCAGGCATTGCAACTCAAGCTAAAGTAGATAAAAAATTAAAAGATATGGGAATTAATCCTAGAGAAATGTCTAGAGAAGAATGGCTTGAACAAGCTTGGAATTGGAAAAAAGAATACGCAGAAAATATTCATGCACAATGGGCTAAACTAGGTTTATCTTTAGCTTATTCTAAAGAACGTTTTACTTTAGATGAAGGTTTATCTAAAGCAGTAAGAAAAGTATTTGTAGATTTATATCAAAAAGGTCTTATTTATCAAGGAGAAAAGATTATTAACTGGGATCCTGTTGCTATGACTGCTCTATCCAATGAAGAAGTTATTTATAAAGATATTCCTGGAGCTTTTTATCATTTAAAGTATCAGTTAGTAGATAGTGATTTATATTTAGATGTTGCGACAACTCGTCCGGAAACATTATTTGGTGATACAGCGGTTGCGGTTAATCCTGATGATGAACGTTATAATCAGTTCATTGGTAAAAAGGTTATTTTACCGATTGTGGGAAGAGAAATTCCTATTATTGGTGATAATCATGCTGATATGGAAAAGGGAACGGGATGTGTTAAAATTACACCGGCTCATGATCCGAATGATTATGAAGTAGGATTACGCCATGATTTAGAAAGAATTGTTTGTATCAATCCAAATGGTACGATGAATGAAAATGCTGGTTGCTATGAGGGTCTAGATCGCTTTTTGGCTCGGGAAAAATTGATTGGAGATTTAAAAGAACAAGGCTTATTACTTTCCGTAGAATCTATTACGCATAATGCTCCTTTTAGTGAAAGAAGTGGAGCTTTAATTGAACCTTATTTATCTAAGCAATGGTTTGTTAAGATGCGGCCTTTAGCTGATCAGGTTTTATATAATCAAAAAAATAAAGACAAAAAAGTTAATTTTGTTCCAAAACGTTTTGAAAAAATTATGAATCATTGGATGGAGATTACTTATGATTGGTGTATTTCACGGCAACTTTGGTGGGGACATAGAATTCCTGCTTGGTATAAAGATGGAGAAGTTTATGTTGGGGTGGATGCTCCTAAAGAGGATGGATGGATACAAGATAGTGATGTTCTTGATACATGGTTTTCTAGTGCTTTATGGCCTTTTTCTACACTTGGTTGGCCTGATAATACGGATGATTTAAAAAGATATTATCCTAATCAAGTATTAGTTACCGGTTATGATATTATTCCTTTTTGGGTAAATCGGATGACTTTTCAAGGCTTGGAATTTTTAGGCGAACGGCCATTTGAATATTGCCTTATTCATGGACTTATTCGTGATAAAGAGGGACGTAAAATGTCTAAGAGTTTAGGTAATGGTATTGATCCAATGGATATGATCGAGAAATATGGTGCAGATGCTTTACGTTATTATCTTACAACTTCTGTATCGAATGGGATGGATCTTAAATTTGATGAGGAAAATTTAAAAGCTACTTGGAATTTTATTAATAAACTTTGGAATGCTTCCCGTTTTGTTTTAATGAATTTAGAGGGTTACCAAAATAGTTCTAGATTAGAAGGATATTCTATTATTGATGAATGGATTTTGACGAAATATAATGAGACAGTAAAAAATGTTACAAAGTTTATGGATAAGTTTGAACTTAATAATGCGGGCACAGAGATTTATAATTTTATTTATGATGATTTTTGTGATCATTATATTGAATTCGCTAAATTTCATATGGAAGAAGATAATACTAAACAAGTGCTTGTACAAGTATTAAAAGGTATTTTAAAGATGCTTCATCCGTTTATGCCTTATGTTACGGATGAGATTTATGGAATGATTCCTAATATAAGTGAAAATATTATGGTAAGCGATTATCCAAAATATAATAAAAAAGAAATTTTTAAAGATGCTTGTCAAAAAGTGGAACATATGATTGAATTTATTAAATTATATCGCAAAACATATCAAGAAAATCATATGGATAAGTCGGTTCAAGTCAAATTTAATAATGATGAAGATTATTCTTTAATTCGGCAAATGTTAAAGATTGAAAATGTGGTTAAAGATTCTCTTAATATAGTTTCTTATCCAGTTCATTATCAAGAATTTGATGTTACGATTTATTTTGAAAAAGAAATAACGGAAGAAGAAAAAGCATTATTAAAAAAAGAAATAGAAACTTTAAAAGCATCTATTGCCAAAAGAAAAAGTCTCCTTGCTAATTCTAATTTCATTAGTAAAGCTCCAACTCATTTAGTAGAACAGGAAAAGGAAAAACTAGCTTTAGAAGAAGAGAAGTTAAAGAAGTTAGAAATTTAACTTCTTTTTTGTCAAGGATTATAATAATTCTTTACCTTTTCTTAAGTTTTCATGTATAATAAGAATAGATAAAAAATTGGGAGGTTATAATGAGTTTTTTAATTAATGGAATAAGAGGGTTTTGTATGGCACTTGCAGATAGTGTTCCAGGGGTTTCGGGTGGAACGATTGCCTTTATTTTAGGTTTTTATGATAAATTTATCAATTCTTTAGATGATTTAGCTTACGGGGATAGAGAGAAAAAGAAGAAAGCTTTATTCTTCTTGTTTAAAATTATTCTTGGTTGGATCGTTGGAATGGTTTTGGCGGTTTTAATTTTGACTAGTTTGTTTGAAAAACATATTTATGCTGTAAGCTCTGTATTTATTGGATTTATTGTGTTTTCCATTCCGCTTATTGTTAAAGAAGAAAAGAAAACTTTAAAAGGAAAATATCAAAATTTGATTTTTACTTTATTAGGAATTATAGCAGTTGTTCTTATTACATATCTTAATCCGGTTACGGGGGATGCTAATGCCGTAGATGTTTCTAAATTAAGTATGGGACTTGGTTTTTATGTTTTTGTGGTTGCGATGATTGCTATATCAGCGATGGTTTTACCTGGTATTTCCGGTTCTACTTTGTTGCTGATATTTGGTTTATATGTTCCGATTATATCAGCGATTAAAGAATTGTTGCATTTGAATTTTGATTATCTTCCGGTCTTAATTGTATTTGGACTTGGAGTTTTAACAGGAATTTTGATGGTTGTTAGGTTTATTAAACTGGCTCTAAAAAAATATCGAAGTCAATCAATTTACTGTATCCTTGGTTTAATGGTTGGTTCTATTTATGCAATTATTATGGGACCTACCACACTTAGTGTTCCACAAGAAGCTTTATCTTTTTCTACTTTTAGTATCTTATTTTTCTTGATTGGTGGTTTAGTTATTATTGGACTTGAACAGTTGAAGAAGATTTTAGAGAAGAAAAAAGAAGATTAGTTTATTAAAAAATTGCTTAATGATGTTTTTAAGCAATTTTTTTATTTTTTAGTTTTCTAACTTTTACTTGATATTTTAGATTGTATTTTTCAATCATTTTCTTTTTCTTTAATAGTTTTTCTTGGTTTTTAATTAAATTGTATTTTAATCTGTTGATATATATTAAATATTCTTCATCATAAGATAGTTCTGGGTATTTAGTTAGTATGTCATTTTCAAGATATGATAGGTATGCAATATTATTATTTGTTAAGTTTAGAGATTCATTTAAAGCATCATTTCCTCTTCTTATTTCTTCTAATTCTGGCTTTGTGAAATTTGATGTCTTATGTCTTAAGATAAGATTTAAAAAGTTTAGATGATTACTTACAAAAAGACCAGCGGTAAAATAAAAGAAGTATTTATTTCTTATGAAGGGGAGTAGAAGAATAGATGGTAATTCTAGAGTTTTACAAGCTTTCTTGATTTTTAGTTTAATTAATTCTTTTTCGATTTTGCTCACTTGTTCTTTACTTAAGAATTCTAAATCTTCTGCTTTCTGGATGTTTTTCTCGTTTAAATCTATTTGGTTTTCTAAATGTAGCTTTTTTAGCTCTTCTTCTAGTCTAAATAACTCTTGATCTAAGATGGCCTCTTGTAATAAATTTTCTTCTTTTTTAAGATCTTCTCCTTTTTTTATTTCGAGTTCTTTTTTAACTTGATTTAGTTTGCTTTCTTGTTGTATTAGTTTTTGTTTACTTTCTTCTGTAAGAGGTTTTTGTTTTAAGTTAGTAATTTCTTTTAATAATATATCAATTTCGATTATTAATTTGTCATAATCTTTATCTTCAAATTCTTCTTTGGTTAATTCTATATTTTTATTTTCGCTAATTTTTTTAATTTTATCATCTAATAGTGAAGTGTCAACTAAAATAGGTTTTTGTTCTTCTTGTTTCTTTTTCTTTTTTAGTTCTTCTTTGGGCTCTTCTTTTGATTTTTGATTTTCTATTGTTTCTTCTAAAATTACTTTTTGGTTATCAAGATTAGGTGGAATATCTTCTAGAAATTCAATATTTTCTAGTTCTATTTCAGGAAGAGGTACAGATTGTATTGGTGATGATTGTAAGGTTTCTTTTCTTTTTAATGGACTTTCTAAAGAAACTAGGTTTTTGTCTGGAGCTTTTGTATTATTCAAACTTTCAGAAGCTTGAATATTTTTTTCTTTTTTAGGAGTAATAATTGGTGTATTTTTTTGGTCAGTTATAAATGGGGTTCTGTTATTTTGATTTGATAGTGTATCTTGATGAAAAATACTTTTTAGGGGAGTATTTTTTACTAAAAGTACTTCTTGTTTCATTGGCAATGAAGAAAAAATATTCTTTTCAGTTGTTTTTTTTGGTGTATCTTCAATATTGGTTGCTTTTTTAATTTCAAGCTCTATTTTATTTAATTCTTCTAGGCTTAACTCTTTTATTTTTTCTTTTAATTCTTCCTCATTTTGAATATGTTTTGTTTCTATTTCTTTGGCTAATTGAGGAATGATTTCTTCTTCTATTTTTTCAATTATTTGTTCATCTTCTTTAGTTAGTTCATATCGTTTTATTTGGTATTTTTCACAGTAAAATTCTATTATTTTTTCTTTTAATGTTTCTTTCGTTGGCCCAAAAATAGAATTTTTTATTAGAGTAGGGTTATCTTTAAAACTTGTTGATGATATTGGGTCTTTCTTTTTAGATTGAAGTTTCTTTTCTTTCATTTTGTTTTTTTCATTTTCAAGTTTAGTATTTTTACTAAAAAAATGGCATATGAAACAAAAGATAATTATTATAATATATTTTATCCACCAAAAAATTTTTTTAATTAATTTTATTAGCCAGTCCAATATTCTTTCCATGAAAATCACTAATCAAAATTTTAGCATAAAATTTTAAATATGTAAAATCTTGTTTTGATATTTTTTAAACTTTATTAAATAAAAAAACATTACGTAAGGTAATGGTTTAATTATATACTTTCATAAAAATGGCGTCCTCGATTGGAGTCGAACCAACGACCTACTGCTTAGGAGGCAGTTGCTCTATCCTACTGAGCTACGAGGACATCTGATAACTTGATTATATAAGAAAATAAGAATTTTTTCAATATTTATTTTTATTTTGTCTTATAATATATTATTTTTATTGTTTTTTATTTGACAGTTTTTTACAATTTAGAATTTAGATTTTAAAATGTTTTTTTTGCAAGAAAAAACAGCAAAATGAAAAAATGATACAAAAAATAAAAAATTTTTTTCAAAAAAAATATTGAAATAATTACTGGGTATGATATAATGCTATTGAGGGTAGAGAAATGAAAGAAAATGAAGTTTTTAAAAATTTGATTGTTGTTAAAAGAAGTGGGCAACGGGTTAATTTTAATAGTGTTAAAATCGCTGTTGCTATTAAACATGCTTTTGATAATGATAACGATGAAGATAGTGCTTCAAATGAGAAAAAGATAAATAAAGTTTACAATTTAGTACTCGAGTATATTGTAACTGTTTATGAGAATCGGAAGACAATCAATGTTGAAGATATCCAAGATATCATAGAGGATACCCTTAAAAAATGTGGATATATCACTGTTTTTCAGAAGTTTAACGAATATCGTTTACAGCGTGCAGCATCAAGAGAAGCTTTTTCGGTAAAAGAACAGCATAAATTTGTTAAAGCTGTAGAAAAGATTGGCTTAAATGCTAAAAATTATCAAGAAAATAAGCCTGCTGATTTGATGTTTAATTTTGGAAAGACAGTTTCTCAGGAGTTTGCGAAAGCATATTTAATTGAGTCTAAATATAATCGAGCTTTTGAAGAAGGAAGAATATATATAGAAAATATAAATGCTTATGCTTTAAAAACGACCTCGTCTGCTATTGTTGATCTAAGTAGTATTATTAGTGATGATATATCCGATTGTACAGAAAAGCTCATCTATATTATTAAGAACTTTAAAGAAGAACAATTTGGAGAGCAAACTTTAATGAATCTTGATTTGTTATATGAGAATGTTACTCTTGCGTGCTTTAGGAATAAATTTATTATCGATTTGGAAATGTTTTTTAAAGTTATGGGATTATTAGAATTTCTTGATTTTACGAAATTGAAAGAAAAAATAATGTTAGAAAAAACATTAGAAATATCTATTTATTCATATCAAGATATATTGTTAAATTCTACCAGTAAAAATATTTTTTTAGATGTATTATCTTTTACTAGAGAAAAAATATTAGAAGAGTTAGAGAAAAATGTAAGGAAATTATTAGAATTTATTAAAAATGGTACTTATAGGCTTGCTAATCATAAAGTTAATATTAGTTTAAGTTCGGAAGATACACATTTTAAAAAGATTTATTTTAAGATTATATATGAAATTCAGGATCAAGATTGTACAACCATTTATAAGTATCAAAATAATAATGATTTTCTAGTAGAAGCAATATCAAAGAAATTAGATGTTATTGTCTTATTTTTATATAATCATCTTAATGAAGAAATGGATGTTTTAAGTAATATGCTTTATTTAGATGAGAATGTTTTTAGTGATGAAATTACATCTAGAGGAAAGATGAAACTTTCTACAGTTACTATTAATTTAGCTAGATTGGGCTTAAAATATCATCAAAAAAATATGGATGCTTTTTATCAAGAATTAGAAGAACTATTAGAACTTAGTAAAAATTCTTTGATTCAAAGATATGAATATCAGGCAAACCTTTATAAAGAAAATTATACTGTTATATTTAATGATAATATGCTTTATGAAGCTAAAAAATTGGAAAGTAACCGGCGAGTACGGAAAGTTCTTAGAAATGGTGTTTTAAACATTAGTTTTTCTGGATTGATGGAGTGTAGTAAAGCACTTGCTAGTAGTAATGATGCAGATAAAATTCTAGATTTTGGTTTAAGCATTGTAGCTTTTATGAAAGAAAAAATAAAAAAATATACAAATGATTTAAAAATCAATTTTGCGTTAAGTGAAGAAGCAGATAAAAGTATTGGTAAACACTTTTTAGCGCTTGATAAAACGATGTATGGAAATATTGAACTTTTAAAAAAAGATTACTATGAAGGAATTAGTGATTATTTAAAAGATAGTACTAAAAAGTATCAATATGCTAGAAAATATCAAGATTTATGTTATTTTAATTTAGTTATGGATGTTCCTAGAAATAGGCAGGCAATTTTAACTTCGTTGGAATTGCTAAAACGTGAAAAAATAAAGGGAGTGAGGTTTAAATGTTGATTGCCGGAATTCAAAAAGTTACTCTTTTAGATTATCCGGGGCATATTGCTTGTGAAATATTTACAAGAGGATGCAATTTTAAATGCCCTTTCTGTCAAAATTCTAGTTTGATTCCTTTAAATGGAGATGAAAACTATTCGGAAGAGGAATTGTTTCATTATTTAAAGCGTCGGAAGAATGTGTTAGATGGTGTTGTAATTACAGGAGGAGAACCATTAATTCATAAAGATATTCCTTTATTTATTGAGAAAATAAAACAATTAGGTTTGCTAGTGAAATTAGATACAAATGGAAGTAATCCTGAAATGCTAGAATTTTTATTAACACATCAATTAGTTGATTATGTGGCTATGGACATTAAAAATGTTTTTAGTAAATATTTTATAACTGCTGGTAAAAAAGTAAATTTGGAAAATATAAAAAGAAGTATTGAAATTATTAAAAGGAGTAGTGTTGCTCATGAATTTCGAACAACGATTATTAAAGAAATGCATCAGTTAGAAGATATTAGAAATATTTGTGAATTGATTGGGGATGATGTTTATTATTTGCAAAATTTTGAAGATAGTCGTGACGTAATTAACCATGAGTTACATGGCTTTAGTTATGAAGAATTATTATTTATTTATGGGGAACTTAAAAAACAGTTTCCTAAAATAGAAATTCGGACTTTATAGTAAGTGGGAGGAGAAAAAAGTATGTATAAAGTAAGGAAAAGAGAAGGAAAAGTTGTATCTTTTGATATTAGAAAGATTGATGAGGCGATTAAGAAAGCTTTTGATTCAGTAGATAGAAAGTATGATGATAATGTTATTGATTTTTTAGCATTAAAAGTTACGGCTGATTTTGAGCCAAAATTGAAAGATAATATTATTGCTGTGGAAGATATTCAAGATAGTGTTGAAGCAGTTTTAATTGCTGCTGGGTATGCTGATGTGGCAAAATCTTACATATTATATCGTAAGTTACATGAAAAAATGCGAAATATGAAATCAACATTACTTGATTATAAAGATGTAGTTAATAGTTATATTAATGTAACAGATTGGCGAGTTAAAGAAAATTCTACGGTTACTTATTCTGTTGGAGGACTTATATTAAGTAATAGTGGGGCTATAACAGCTAATTATTGGTTGAGTGAAGTTTATGATGAAGAAATTGCTAATGCACATCGAAGTGGAGCAATTCATTTACATGATTTATCTATGCTTACAGGGTATTGTGCTGGTTGGAGTTTAAAACAACTTATTCAAGAAGGTCTTGGAGGAGTTCCAGGGAAAATTACATCATCACCAGCAAAGCATTTATCTACTTTGTGTAATCAAATGGTTAACTTTTTAGGAATTATGCAAAATGAATGGGCTGGAGCTCAAGCTTTCTCGAGCTTTGATACTTATCTTGCTCCGTTTGTTAAAGCTGATAAATTAGGTTATTATGAAGTAAAGCAGTGTGTTCAATCTTTTATATATGGTGTTAATACTCCAAGTAGATGGGGAACACAAGCTCCATTTACTAATGTTACTCTTGATTGGGTTGTACCAAATGATCTTGCTGAACTTAATTGTATTATTGGAGGAAAAGAAGTAGATTTTAAATATAAAGATTGTCAAAAAGAAATGGATATGATTAATAAAGCCTTTATTGAAGTTATGGTTGAAGGAGATGCGAATGGTAGAGGATTTCAATATCCTATTCCAACTTATTCTATTACGAAAGACTTCGATTGGAGCGAGACAGAAAATAATAAATTGTTATTTGAAATGACTGCTAAATATGGTACACCGTATTTCTCAAATTACATTAACAGTGATATGGAACCTAGTGATGTTCGTTCTATGTGTTGTCGTCTTCGTCTTGATTTAAGAGAATTAAGAAAAAAATCAGGTGGCTTTTTTGGTAGTGGAGAATCGACGGGATCAATTGGAGTTGTTACAATTAATCTGCCCAGAATAGCTTATCTTGCAACTGATGAAAAAGATTTTTATATAAGACTTGAAAAATTGATGGATGTTGCGGCAAGAAGTTTAAAGATAAAAAGAAATGTTATTACTAAGTTATTAGATGAGGGATTATATCCTTATACGAAAAGATATTTAGGAACTTTTAATAATCATTTCTCAACTATTGGATTAATTGGTATGAACGAAGTAGGGCTTAATGCGAATTGGTTGAAAGCAGATCTAACTAATAAGAAGACTCAGGAATTTGCTAAGGATGTTCTTAATTTTATGCGTGATAAGTTGAGTGATTATCAAGAAGAATATGGCGATCTTTATAATCTTGAAGCTACTCCAGCTGAATCAACTACTTATCGTTTTGCTAAGCATGATAGAGAGTTATATCCAAATATTATAACGGCTAGTGAGCCTGATCATACTCCTTATTATACAAATAGTTCTCATTTGCCAGTAGATTTTACAGACGATATTTTTGAAGCATTAGATGTTCAAGATGAATTACAAACTTTATATACTTCAGGTACGGTATTTCATGCGTTTTTAGGCGAGCGCTTAAGAGATTGGAAAGCAGCTGCTAAATTAGTTCGAACTATTGCTGAAAATTATAAATTACCATATTATACTTTATCTCCTACTTATTCTGTTTGTGCAACTCATGGATATATTAATGGTGAAGAATTTAAATGTCCTATTTGTGGAAAAGAAACGGAAGTTTATAGTCGAATTACAGGATATTATAGACCAGTTAAAAATTGGAATGATGGAAAAGCTGAGGAGTATAAAAATCGTAAAGTTTATGATTTAGAAAATTCTTGTTTAGCTCATAAGCAAGAACAAAATTCATGTGAACAAAACTTTGAATGTTCTTTAGAAGATGGAATCATGTTATTTACTAAAAAAGATTGTCCTAATTGTAAGGTTGCTAAATCTTTGCTTGATAAAGCGAAAGTGAAATATACTACTATTGATGCTGAAAAAGAAATAGAACTTAGTAAAGAGTTTAATGTGAAACAAGCGCCAACTTTAATTGTAATACATGATTCAAAAGTTGAAAAATATCTTAATGTTTCAGATATTAAAAAGTATTTGGGAAGTAAATAATGTTTGATTCTATTATTATTGGAGCAGGTCCGGCAGGTCTTACGGCAGCTATTTATTTGTTACGTGAAAATAAAAAAATTAAAATCATCGAGAAAGAGACTATAGGAGGAAAAATAGCCTCTTCTTCTCGAGTTGATAACTATCCTGGTTTTTTATCTATAAGTGGAGCTCATTTGGCTGATCAGTTATATGAGCAAGTAGTTAATCTTGGAGGAAATATTGATATTGAAGAAGCAACTACTATTCAGGAGGATCCGTTAAGGGTCATTACGGATGAAGGTGATTATTTAACGAAATCAATTATTATTGCAACTGGAACGAAATATAATATGTTACATCTTGAACGTGAAAAGGAATTTATTGGTAATGGTATTTCTTTTTGTACTACTTGTGATGGAGCTTTTTATAAAGATAAAGATGTTGCTGTAGTAGGGGGATCTTCTTCGGCTCTAATTAATGCTAGTTATTTGAGTGATATTGCTAGAACGGTTTATTTAATTGTAAGATCTAATCGTTTAAAGGGCGAAGATATAGTTATTAAAGAAGTTTTATCTAAAAAGAATATTGTTGTTTTATATGAAACTCAAATTATTCAATATTTAGGAGATCAAGATATTACTGGAGTAGTGGTAAGAGATAAAGATAAAGAGAAAGTTTTGGATGTGGCAGGAGTCTTTTTGGCTATAGGTCAAAAGCCAGAAACACAAGAATTTATAAATTTATTGGATTTGAACCTTGATGGATACATTTCTTCTGGCGAAGATTGCTATACTAATATTAAAGGGGTCTTTGTTGCAGGAGATGTTCGGAATAAAAAAATTCGTCAACTTACAACTGCTGTTGCTGATGGAACAGTAGCTGCTATGAATGTTATTCAATATTTAAAAGAAAAAAATTAGTTTTTTTCTTTTTTTCTTTATTTTTATGATATACTTATCATAGGTGATCAAACTTGAATTTTTATCATAAGAAAATAGAGGAAATTTATAAGAGTTTAAGAACAAATGAAAATGGTTTAAGTGAAGAAGAAGCACAAAAAAGATTAAAGCAATATGGATATAATATTATTTTGGATGGAAAAAAGAAAACAAAATTTAGTCTTTTTTTAAAACAATTTAAAAATTTGATGATTATTCTATTGCTTGTTGTAGGTGTTCTTTCTTTATTTTATGCCTTTTATAGTGGAGAGGATTATTTGGATCCTATAGTTATTTTAGGATGTACATTTGTTAATATTTTAATGGGATATTTTCAAGAAAGTAAAGCTTTAGATACGATAGAAAATTTAAAAAAATATACTGCGACGAAAGTAATGGTTATAAGAGATGGTATTCAAAAAGAGGTGGATTCTAGATATTTAGTAATAGGAGATATTCTTTTGTTAGAAGCTGGGGATAAAGTTCCGGCAGATGCTCGAATTATAGAGGCAATGTTTGCTAAAGTAGATGAATCCATTTTAACGGGTGAAAGTGATTATGTTAGTAAAACTGATGAGGTTTTGGAAGAAAATAAAAGTATTCATGAAATGAGTAATATGGTTTTTGCAGGTACGAATGTTGTTACAGGAAAAATTTTGGCTGTTGTTACTCGTACAGGAATGAAAACGGAAATGGGGGTTATTGCAGATTCTTTAAATAAAACGGAAGAACCTGTTACACCACTTCAAGTGAAAGTTAATCAGATCAGTACTTTTATTTCTATACTTGCGATTTTTTTAGTGGCTTTTGTTTTAATTTTTGGAATTGTTCAAGATTATGATGTTTTAGTTTTAATTATGCTTGCTATTTCTATGATAGTAGCTAGTGTTCCAGAGTCTTTACCGATTGCCATTACGGCAACTTTGTCGATTGGTGTAAAAGCAATGGCTAAGAGAAAAGCTGTGGTTCAAAATATGGCAGCGATTGAAACTTTAGGAGCTACAGAAGTTATTTGCTCGGATAAAACAGGAACGATTACAACTAATCAAATGGAAGTAATTTTATTACATACTAATCAAAATGATTATACTAGTGAACAATTTTCTTGTGCAGAAAATCCCTTTTTTGTACAAATTATGGCATTTTGCAATAATGCTGTAATGGATGCTAAAAAAGAATATTATGGAGATGCTTTAGAAGTGGCTTGTGCTAATTATTTAAAAAAGCAAGGGTTTAGTAAAGAGAAAATGGAGAAAAATTTTACTAGACTTATGGAAATCCCTTTTGATTCTAACCGTAAAATGATGAGTACAATATATAAAGGAGATAAAGAAAATATTCTGTATGCCAAAGGAAGTTTTGATGCTATTTCTTCACGTTGTTTATTTATTTTGGATCATGGAAAAGTAAGAAAAATTACAATGGATGATCGAAAACGTTTAGAAGAAGTAGAACAAAGATATTCTAATCAAGCTTTGAAAGTAATTGCGCTAGCTTATAGAGAAATTTCTTCTTTAACAGAAGAGGAAGAAGAACTATCTAAAGAAGAACAAAAACTTATTTTTGTTGGTTTAATTGGTTTTAAAGACCCAGCACGAGCTGATGTTAAAGAAGCTATTAAAAAGTGTAAAGAAGCTTGTATTGATGTTTATATGATTACTGGTGATAATTTAGAAACAGCTCTAGCGATTAGTAAAGAAGTAGGAATTAGCGAAACAAAAGAAGACGGCATTGAGTTTAGTAAGTTACAACATATTACTCAAGAAGAGGTCGATCGTTTAGTAAAACAATATCATGTTTTTGCACGAGTTACACCAGAACATAAATATTTTATTGTAACCGCCTTAAAAAAACAGGGGAAAGTTGTTGCCATGAGTGGAGATGGAGTAAATGATGCTCCAGCGATGAAGTTAGCTAATGTTGGTGTTGGTATGGGTAAAAGTGGAACAGATGTTACGAAAAATGTTGCGGATATTCTTTTATTAGATGATAGTTTTTCAACGATTGTTACCGCTGTAGATGAAGGTCGAAGAATTTATGATAATGTAATTAGTAATGTTTTATATAATTTGTCTAGTAATTTTACTGAGATTGTTATCATTATCATTGGAATGTTTCTTGGTCAAAGTATTATTTTACCCCTTCATGTTTTATATATTGATTTAGTAGCGGATACTATTCCTTCTATTATGTTAGCTTTTGAAGGTGCTTCAAAAAATAACATGAAGCGAAAGCCAAATGGAATTAACCGACCTATTTTTACACCTTATTTTCTTTCTTTTCTTATTTCATCCGTTATTATTGAAGCTGGTATTTCTATGATTGTCTATGCTATTTTTGTTAGTAAATCCTTAGAACTTGCTCAAACTTTAGCTTTACTTAGTGTTGTTATTAATGAATTTATTTTTGCTTATAATTGTCGTAGTTTAAAGGAACAAATTAAAGATAGAGGATATTTTTCTAATCGATATTTGAATATTGGCATTTTTATTCTTTTTATCATTCAATTACTTGTTTTTTTAACACCAGTTGGTCAAATATTTTCTTTAACAGCCATTCATATAGGAGAATTTTTATTGGTTATTGTTCTTAATATCTTTACTTTTGTGGTATTAGAATTATTAAAAACTTTATTAGGGAAATATTTTAAAGATGAATAGGGGATAAATTTTCTTCTTTTTCATATATTTAACTTGAGGAGTTGAAATATGAATTGTATTGATCAAAAATTTCAAGAATTGATGAAGAAAATTAAAGGTTATAGTGAAGCAGAATTATATTATCAAATGCGTACTTCTTTTGAGAAAGTTCCCTTAGAGACAAAGGTTAGTATGATGAATTTCTTTAATGATTTTCTTTATTGGGGAAGAATGAATATAGAGGAAAGTTGCTATGAAGAAATAGAATGGAAAGCGAAATCTTTGAAAGAACATTTAAGTGATTTTGAAAAATTATATGAACTATTAAGTGATTATCGTTCTAAAAAAACTTTATATGCTATTTTAAATAATTGGGTATGTTTTGATTTTCTAACTTTAGAACAAGTTCGAGAAAAAGCTTTTGATGATTATTTTGATTTAGATTTAGTACCAGAATGTAATCAAGAAGTAATGGTGGATTTGGGTGCTTATACGGGAGATACTATTTTATCTTTTGCAAATAATTATGGAAAAGATAGTTATCAAAAAATTTATGCTTATGAAATTACGCCTGATACTTTTACTATTTTAGAAGATAACGTTAAGGATTTAGAACGTGTTGAATGTCGTTTAAAAGGAGTAGGAAATGAAAATTGTACTATGAATCTTATTCATAATGCAGTTAGTAGTTCAGCGAATACATTAATTTCGGATGATACGGGTAGTATACCTGTTGTTTCGTTAGATTCGGATATTTGTGAGGAAATTACGATGATTAAAGCTGATATTGAAGGATTTGAACAAAAGGCTCTTGAAGGAGCAAAAGAGCATATTAAGAACGAACATCCTAAACTTTTTATCTCGGTATATCATAATAATGAAGATCTTTTTAAAATTCCTCAAATGATTCAAGAGATAGATTCTACTTATCAGTTTTATTTACGTTATTATGGTGGTAATATTTATCCAACGGAAATTACTTTAATTGCAATATAACAAAACTGTAATACTTTTTACAGTTTTTGTTTGATATAATGGTAGCGGTGATGGATGAAATGGAACAAATTTTAACGGTAAATCATTTAAAAAAATATTATGGTAATAGAGGAAATATTACGAAAGCTGTAGATGGAATTAGCTTTCAAGTTTTAGAAGGGGAATTTGTGGCTATCATGGGAGCGAGTGGTAGTGGAAAAACAACTCTTCTTAATTGTATTTCTACTATTGATACGGTAACAAGTGGTAATATTTTTATTGGTAAACAAGATATTACAACTTTAAAGGAAGAAGAGTTAGCCGATTTTCGAAGATTTAATTTAGGTTTTATCTTTCAAGATTTTAACTTACTCGATACACTTACGATTGAAGAAAATATTGCTCTATCTTTAATTATTAATCACGAAGATATCTTGAGTGTTGATAAGAAAGTAGAAGAAATTGCTAAAAGATTAGATATTGGTATGATTTTAGATAAATTTCCTTATGAAGTAAGTGGTGGTCAAAAACAACGATGTGCTTGTGCAAGAGCTTTAATTAATGAGCCTAAACTTATTTTGGCGGATGAACCAACAGGAGCACTTGATTCAAAGGCTTCACGGATGCTTTTAGAGACGATGAGTGAAATGAATGAGAAGTTACAAGCTACAATTCTTATGGTAACTCATGATGCTTTTAGTGCTAGTTTTTGTAAGAGAGTAATCTTTATTAAAGATGGGAAAATATTTAATGAAATATTGAAGGGTGAGAAGACAAGAAAAGAATTTTTTAATGAAATACTTGATGTTTTGACACTTCTTGGGGGAGATATGAACGATGTTAAGTAAGCTTTCTTTTCGCAATGCTAAAAGAAGTATTCGAGATTATGTAATTTATTTAATTACTGTTACTCTAGCGTTTTCTTTTATCTTTGCTTTTAATCTTATTTCTAATTCTAAAGATGTGTTAGAACTTAGTAGTGTAATGGATAATTTTAAATATGTGATGTATGTTGTAAATATATTTATTATTTTAGTTGTTTCTTTTCTAATTAATTATACCACTAAGTTTATGTTTTCAAAGAGAAGTCATGAGTTTGGTACTTATATGGTTTTGGGAATTAAGAAAAAACAAATTTCTAGAATGTTTACTTTGGAAAATCTCTTTTTAGGAATTTTATCTTTTCTTATTTCTATTCCGGTTGGATATGTTCTAAGCTGTTTATTTTCAGCAGTAATCATGAATATTTTTGATCTACCATATCAAGTATTAATGGATTTTAATTTTAATGCTTTATTTCTTTCCATTCTTTATTTTGGAATTATTTATCTTATTATTTTATTCTTAGCTAGAAGAAGATTTAAAAAAATAAAGGTTTACGATTTGCTATATTGGGAAAAAGTAAATGAAAAGAAAATGGTTAAAAATAAAAATGTGCGTAATTTAGGATTTATTTTTTCTTTAATTCTTGGAATTTTAGCTATTTATTTATTCGATCAACAATTTACGATTGGAATTGAGCCTAATATGGGAATGATATTCCTATGTTTAGGACTTATGATTATTAGCATTTATGGTGTTACTTTTACTTTAGCTGATTTTTTCTTAAATTTAGTTTTGAAAAGAAAAAAACTTAAATATAATAAAGATAATTTATTTGTAGCTCGTACTTTTCAATCTAAAGTGCGAACCATGAGTTTTACTTTAGGAACATTAACTGTTTTAATTACTTTAACTTTAGTAGCTTTAAATATGTCTAGTTTATTTAAAGGAATGTTTGATTATCAAATTGAGGCGAATGCTCCTTATGATATTAATATTGCTGATGATAAAGAACAATATCAAAATTATTTGAGTTTCATTGAAGAAGAGTATACGATCTTAGAAAAATTTGCTTATGATGCTTATCAAGACACTAATAATAATGTCATTCAATATTTAGGTGATTCTTGGAGAAGTCATGATTTGGTATTAAAGTTAAGTGATTATAATAAATTACTAGAAATGAAGGGAATGGATCCAGTCACATTAAATAAAGACGAATATATTTTACATGTTACTAGAGAATGGAAGGATACTTTAAATATTTCAGATTTAAAAAATATTACTTTATCTAATGGTGTTTCTTTACATCAAAAAGAGTTTAGAACGGAAGGATATACTTCTTCTTGGGCTTATGGTTATGGATTCGTGATTATTGTTCCGGATTATGCAGTAGAAGGATTAAGTATTAGTGAAAGTCATTTAATTGTGGATACGAAAGAAGATACAACCGAAGATTTTGCTAATAGTCTTATTCGACTTGCGGCTCCAGATTTTTGCGAAGAAAATGAATATGGTTATCAGATTTGCTATTCTCTATCTAATATAGTAGTAAGAGGACAAGAGGAAGCTAACAATAATGGTTTTATGACTATTAGTTCCTTTGTATTCTATTATGTTGCTTTTATCTTTACAGCAGTTGTAGGAACTATTTTGGCTATTCAATCTTTAAGTGATTCGACTAAATATAAATATCGTTATACGGTATTAAGAAAATTAGGTGTAAAGGATAGAAAGCTATTTAAAACGGTTCGGAAACAATTATTATTATTTTTCTTGTTTCCTCTTATTTATCCAGTTATCGTTAGTATTTGTACGATTACATCTTTAAATGATTTATTTCAAATTGTTTTAACTAATGATAAAGTGTATCTTGTTTATTTCTTTAGTAATTTAGTTTTATTCTTGATGATTTATTTCGTTTATTTTATGGCTACTTACTTTGGATTTAAAAAGAATATTGTAGAATAGAAGGCTTTTTTAAGCTTTTTTTCTTTATTATGAATAAATAGTGTGCTATTATTTGAAATTTATTATTATTTTTGTTATTCTTTTATTGGTGATATTGATGAAAGTGTTAAGTTTAAGAGAACCATGGGCAACTTTAATTAAAGATAAGAAAAAATTTGTTGAAACAAGAAGCTGGAAAACTAATTATCGAGGAGAACTTTATATACATGCTAGTATGACTAAAATAGATAAAAGTACAAGAAAAAGAGGAGAACTTTTAGATTTATTAGGAACAAAAGAGTTTTTGTATGGTTATATTATTTGTAAGTGTACCTTAGTTGATTGTGTTTATATGACTCAAGAATATGTAAATGATATGAAAAATAATCATTATCAAGAGTATATTTGTGGAGAATATAAAGAAGGTAGATATGCTTGGATTTTGAAAGATATTGAACCATTAAGAGAACCTATAAATGCAAAAGGAAAATTAGGGATTTGGAATTATTATAATAAGTTTGAATGTTAGTATTATTAAGTGTTTATTTCTGTAAAAATTTGACAATAAATTTTTTTATATATGCTATAATAGAAAAGTGTAAAGAAGGATGTTTATGAAAAAAATAGCTTTGTTTTTGTTTTGCTTTTTTCCTATTTATGCTTTTGCTTTGGAGATACCTAATTTGAACAGTGAAGCAGTAATTGTTTATGATATGGATGCAGATACTGTTATATTTGATAAGAATAGTCAGAATGTACATAGTATTGCTAGTTTAACTAAAATTATGACTGTACTTACGGCCATAGAAAATATCGATGATTTTAGTACAAATGTTACAATTACCAATGAAATGCTTGCTGGTATTTATTGGAATGCTTCGGTGGCTGGTTTAAAAGTAGGAGATATTGTTACTTATCGAGATTTACTTTATGCAGCAATCCTTCCTAGTGGAGCTGATGCAACTCAAGTTCTCGCTTATGCTGTAAGTGGCAGTGTGGATACTTTTGTTTATAAAATGAATGAACTAGCTAAAAAAATTGGAGTAAAAAATACGCATTATGTGAATACCACTGGTCTTGATCAAGACGGTGCGTATTCTACGGCTTATGATCAAATGTTGATTTTAGATTATGCGTTACAAAATCCACTTTTTAAAGAAGTTTATACAACAAAAGAATATACTTTAATAAATGGGCTTAAAGTGGAAGCTAGTGTACAGAAGTATAATCAAGTTTTAAATTTAGATACTTCAAAAATTATTGGTAGTAAAACGGGTAATACTGATCTGGCGGGTCTTTGTATGTCGGCTTTGTTTTATCACGAAGATCATGAAATGATCCTCATTACTTTAGGGGCGGAACGAATAGATGATTTACCTTATAATTTAATTGATACGTTAACTATTATTGATACAGTTAATCAAAATTATGAAATTCCTGTAAATGATGTTGTTACGACAGAATCTGTTTTTTTAGAGAAAGAGGAAATTGAAACATTTAATATTCCTTATGAAGTTGTTTTTGTTTTGGTTGTTGTTCTTTTTTTAGGATTAACGTTATTATGTAGGAGGAAGAAAAAATGAGATTGTTAGTTGTGGAAGATGATTTAAAGATAGCTCAAGAATTGAAAATATTATTAGAACATGAAAATTATGAAGTAGAAACACTTACTAATTTTTCTTCAATTATAGAAGATATTTTAACCAAAGATTGTGATTTGATGTTACTTGATATTAATCTTCCTAATCAAAATGGATTTCAAATTTGTCGGGAAATTAAAAAGAAGAGGCAAACACCCATTATTTTTGTTACAAGCAGAAATACGGAAGAAGATGAATTAAATAGTCTTTTAGTTGGTGGGGATGATTTTGTTACTAAACCTTATAATAAATATATTTTGTTAGAAAAAATTAGAAGAGCATTAAAACTTAATGATCCAGTTCGTTATAAGGAACTAAAAGTTCATGATGTTACTTTGGATTTACATTTATCAAAAGTGCGTTTTCAAGATAAAGAAGTGGAATTAACAAGAAATGAATTTCGAATATTATATTACCTTTTTTTAAACGTTGGGGTGGTATTAAGTAAAGAGAAATTAATTGAATTTTTATGGAATGACCAATATTATTTAGATGAAACAATTTTACTCGTAAATATTAATCGTTTACGAAAAAAACTAGAAGATATTGATTTAAGTGATTTGGTAAAAACTAAAAGAGGAGTTGGATACTTTATATGAGTTTTGGAAATTTTTTAGAGAAAAATATTTCTTTTCTTATTTTTCACTTTTCATTTAGTATTGTTCTTTTTCTTCTTTTTTATTTGCTAGAAATCCCATTATTTATTGCGTTAATATTATCTTTGATTTTAATCTTTTTTTCTTTTAGTTATTTATTTTTTTCTTTTTACTTTAAGAAAAAGAAAGCATTAGAAATAATTCGGTGTTGTGATAAATTAGAAGACAAATATTATATTTCTGAGGTTATTCCTAAAGATTATTCAGTTGATGTTTATCCTTATTATTATGTTTTAAAAGAAGCTTGTAAATCTATGAATGATAAAATTACTAGAATAGAACAAGAAAAAGAGGATTATCAAGAATATATTGAAAGTTTTGCTCATGAAATTAAAACACCTATTGCAGCTTTAGCTTTATATTTTGATAATAATCGAGATCAAAGTTTGAAAAGACAAGTAGAAAAAATTGAAGATTATGTGGAGCAAGTTTTATATTATGCGAGAAGTGATAATACTGAAAAAGATTATTTTGTGAAAAAAATAAAACTTTCTTCTCTTGTCCATACGTTGATGCTAAAATATAAAGATTCCTTTTTAGCGAGTCATATTATTTTGAATGTTCATGATTTAGAGCATTTTGTTTATACGGATGAAAAATGGATTTTATTTATTCTTCAACAAATTATTGGGAATTCTATAAAATATTTTGATAAGAAAGAAAAAAAGCTAGAAATTTATAGCATGACAAAAAATAATCAAGTGGAACTTATTATTGAAGATAATGGATGTGGAATTCGTTTTTCGGATTTACCAAGAGTATTTGATAAAGGGTTTACGGGTTCTAATCGAAAGAAAAGTTATGCAACAGGGATAGGTCTTTATTTAGTTAAAAAATTAAGTTTAAGACTAGATATTGAAGTAAATATTGAATCAAAATATCAAGAATATACAAGAGTTCATATTATATTTCCTAAAAGTAAAATGCATGATGATGTGATGCAGTAAAAGTAAAGATATTATTTTAAAATAAAATGAGTGTAGTTCGCTAATATGTATCATAATAAGATGAATTGTTTTTTTTGTTCAAAGGTAAAGAAAATATAAAAAACAATTTAAAGCTGAAATCTATTTATTAGAAGGATTAGTTGTTATAAATATAATTTTATTATAAGAAAGATAGTAAATATTTAATGATGGAAGTATGTAAATGTGATATACTTGAAATGTGATGGATATGAAAAAGATTTTAATTATTGAAGATGATGAAAATATTCGAAATGAATTAAAGGAATTACTTAGTAATGCTAATTATGAAGTTGTTCTTTTAGAAAAATATCAAAATATGTTGGAAGATATTTTGCAAGTTCTTCCAGATTTAATTTTACTTGATATTAATATTCCTTATATGAATGGAGAAGTGTTATTAAAGAATTTAAGAAAAGTTAGTAGTATACCAGTTATTATGGTAACGAGTAAAATAGGTGAGATAGATGAAGTTTTATCTATGAGTTATGGGGCAGATGATTATATTACAAAGCCTTATCATCCTACTATTTTATTACTTAGAATACAAGCTGTATTAAAACGATTAGAAAATAATATTATGGATGTTATTCATTATCATAATTTAATTATTGATGTAAAGAAAGGTATTGTAAAAAAGGATGAAGAAGAAGTTATTCTTACGAAAAATGAAATGATTATTTTTCTTTATTTATATGAAGCAAAGGGGAAAATTGTGATGCGTGATGAATTAATGACAGAACTTTGGAATAATGAAGAATATATTAATGATAATGCTTTAACTGTGAATATTAGTAGACTTAGAAGTAAATTTCGAGAGTTGGGAATAGAAGATGCGATTGAAACGAGAAAAGGACAAGGGTATATTTTATTATGACTTTAAGTGGTTATTTAAAAGATAAATTTTGGATATTTTTCTTTATTATTGTAGCTTATTTTGTTTTATTATCTTTTATGATTGGTTTTAAAATTGTTGTTGATTTTCAAGTTGCTTTTTCGATTATTTATTTTTTACTTTTCTTATTTATTTTTTTATATGATTATTTGAGAAAAGTGTTTTTTTACCGAGATGTGCGAGTAAAACTAGATTTATTAAAAGAAAAATATCTTATTTGTGAATTAGTTAAAAATCCTAATTTTTTAGAAGGAGAACTTTTTTATCAAATGTTATATGAAATTAATAAATCGATGAATGAGAATATTCATGATTATAAAGAAAAAATGAATGACTTTAAAGAATATGTGGAGTTATGGATTCATGAAGTTAAAATACCTTTATCAGCTTTATCTTTATATACTCATAATAAGAAAACAGATAAAGTATTAGTGGGAGAAATTCATAAAATTGATGGATATTTAGAACAAATACTTTACTATATTCGAAGTGAGAATACACAGAATGATTATATTATTAAAGAAGTAGATTTAAATAAAGTTATTCGAGAAGTTATGCTTAAAAATAAAGATGTTTTGCTTGAAAAACAAATTGAAATAATTAGTGATGTTGGAAAATTAAAAGTGTTAACTGATTATAAATGGTTAGAGTTTATGATGAATCAAATTATTAGTAATAGCATTAAGTATATGAAAGATGGTTTAGATAAAAAAATAGAAATAAAAGCTTATCATAAGGAACAACAAATTATTTTAGAAATATTGGATAATGGAATGGGGATTCCTAAAAGTGATCTAGGCAGAGTTTTTAAGAAAACTTTTACTGGTCAAAATGGAAGAAAGGTTCCCGGTTCAACTGGCATGGGTTTATATATTGTTGATCAATTATGTAAGAAGTTAGGGCACAAATTAGAAATTGAATCAAAAGAAGGAGAGTATACTAAAGTTATTATTGTTTTTGATGAAAATTTATTTTATAAAGAGGTTCGTAATATGGAATAAAAATATTGAGTTTATTCCATATTTTTTGTATAATTTAAAGTAGAATAGAGTTGGTGTTATGAAAAATAAAGTGTTAATGGGAATTACTGCTTTATTAGTGGGTGTTATTGGATTTGAAATCTATTATATTTTTAGTTATTCAGAGAATAGTGAAAAAGAAAAAAGTTATATTAATATAAGTGGGGAACAAGAGAACAATAAAGAAGAAGATTTACCATTAGAGAATAATCCAGATAAAGTAGAAGATTATGTAAAACTTGTTAATACTAAAGAAAATGGTAATCAAATTATTCAAGAATATGAAATGGTTTTAAATGGTGAGAAGAAAGAGTTTGACATTACCTTTGAAATTAATGAAGGAGTAGGGTATTGGGATATTGAGTCAACTTTAGGAGATAGTTATTTATTTAGTGTTTGGTATGATACTATTCCTCCTAATAGTTATGTCGATTTTATTGCACGATATTTTAATGAAAATAATTTTATTATTTTTCCAGGAATTGATGGAATTAATTATTTGATTGTTCAAGATTATTCTTTACCTCCAGCAGGGGGAGTAGGAATAAAATATAATATTTTTAATCAAAATTGGGATTATATTGGCTATTTGAATGTAGTTTATCAAGGACAAAGTGTTGTTTTAGAAAATGAAAGTGTATGGTATTCAAATAATTTCTACATAGATACTTTGGATGATGATAATAAGATTAGAAGTGAAATTGAAGGAAATAAGATATATAATTTATATTATACATGTGATTATATGGAGGAAAGAGTTTATACAATTAATAATAACAAGCTAGAATATAAAGTTATTAATCAATATGAGATTTTGGAAACTTCTGGAGCTGCATGTTAGGAGTTTTGATTATGAAAACTATAATGTTAATGGGAATAATTATTTTATTAGTAGGGATTATTGGATTTGAAATTAGTTATTAAAAGGGAAAGAAGTAAGAAAAAAGTTATATTAATATGAATGAAGAAGAATTACTTGTGAGGTTGTCTGTATTTATTGTAATTTATTTGTAGTGGGGGTGTTTAAGTTACAAAACTGTAAGGTTAAGTAAGATTGAACGAATGATTTTTTCGTTCTTTTATTATATAATAAATTTTGAAAGGACAGATTTTATGGAAGAAATTTTAAAAATAGAAAAAATTGAAAAGTATTATGGGAATAAATCAAACTTAACAAAAGCGATTGATAATATTAGTTTTAGTGTAAATAAGGGAGAGTTTGTTGCTATTATGGGAGCAAGTGGTAGTGGCAAAACAACACTTCTTAATTGTATTTCTACTATAGATAGAGTTACCAGTGGGCATATTTATGTAAATCAAGAAGACATTACTACTTTAAAAGGAAGTAATTTAAATCGTTTTCGAAGAGAAGAACTTGGATTTATTTTTCAAGATTTTAATTTGTTAGATACGCTTACGGGATATGAAAATATTGCTCTGGCATTATCTATTCAAAATGTTCCTTTTAAGTTAATTGATAAAAAGATAACAGAAATTGCTAGTCGACTTAATATTAAGGCTATCTTAAATAAATATCCTTATCAAATGAGTGGTGGAGAAAAGCAAAGAATTGCTAGTGCTAGAGCAATTATTACTAATCCTAAATTAGTTTTAGCTGATGAACCAACTGGGGCATTAGATAGTAAATCATCAAGAATGTTACTGGAAAGTTTTAATTACTTAAATACCGAACTTCATACTACTATTTTGATGGTTACGCATGATGCTTTTAGTGCTTCTTATGCGACTAGGGTTATTTTTATTAAAGATGGTAAAGTGTTTCATGAATTAATAAAAGCAGATAAATCTCGTAAAGAATTCTTTGATGAAATAATTGATGTTGTGACTGTACTTGGAGGAGATTTAAATGATGCTCTTTAAGTTGTCTTTAAAAAATATACGAAAAAGTTTTAAAGATTATGCGATTTATTTTTTTACTTTAATTTTGGGTGTGGCTATATTTTATGTATTTAATGCAATTGATAGTCAAACGGTTTTACTTAATGTTACAAAAAATACTCGAGATATTATTGATTTGATGGTTAATATGCTTTCAGGTGTAAGTGTTTTTGTCTCTTTTATTTTAGGATTTTTAATTATTTATGCTAGTCGTTTTTTGATGAAACGTCGAAATAAAGAATTTGGTATTTATCTTACTTTAGGTATGAGTAAGAAAAATATTTCTAAAATTATGCTCTTAGAAACTTTTGTAATTGGTATTATTTCACTGGTTATTGGGCTTTTGATTGGTATTGGAGCTTCTCAGTTTATGAGTGTATTAGTGGCTAATAGTTTTGAAGCAGATCTTACAAATTTTACTTTTATTTTTTCTAGTAGTGCTATGATTAAAACGATCATTTACTTTGGTATTATTTATTTAATTGTGATGATATTTAATGTGATTAGTGTAGGACGTTGTAAACTTATCGATTTACTTCAAGCTAGTAAAAGAAATGAAGAAGTTAAAATGAAAAATCCGATTATTTGTACTATGGTGTTTCTTGTTGCTTCTTTTATACTTGGATATGCTTATTATTTAGTAACTGCTGGGCTTGATACACTTACTAATGCTACTGATATTTTTTTACCTATTGTTTTAGGCTGTGTTTCCACTTTTCTTATTTTCTGGTCTTTATCAGGACTTATCTTAAGAATTGTGATGAGTTTTAAAAGAATTTATTATAAAGGACTTAATAGTTTTGTTTTAAGACAAATTAGTAGTAAAGTAAATACCACAGTTTTTTCGATGACGGTTATTTGTTTGATGCTTTTTGTTACGATTTGTGTTTTATCTAGTTCTTTATCCATGAAAAATTCGATGACAGACAATTTAACTAGTTTAGTGCCAGTAGATATTGAACTTTCTAAAACGAGAAATATTAGTGAGGATTATGCTAATCAAACTGGTTATAGTGAGATATTAAGACAAGATTCTTTTCTTAGTATTGAAGAAAGTTTAAATAAAGTCGATTTTGATATTCATACTTATTTTGATGATATTACTACGGTTTATATTTATGTAGCGGATGAGTTTACTTTTTTAGATACTTTAGGAGAAAGTGAAGCTGAAATTAAAAGAAAATATCCAATCTATACTTATCATGCTCCAGAAGAAATTATGAAATTAAGTGATTATAACAAAGTAGCAAAGCTATATGGTAATCAAGAGTATACTTTGAATGAAAATGAGTATCTTATTGTAGCTGATTTTGAAAGTGTAATTCAAATGCGTAATGAAGCTTTAAAAACTAAACCTTCTATTTCGATTTTTGGTCATACTTTAATTCCAAAATATGAGGAATGCCAAAATGGTTTTATTCGTATTTCTAGTAATCATATTAATACGGGTATTATTGTAGTTCCTGATTCGGTTGTTGATGAGTCTTATTTAGAGAAGGAGATTTTACTTGCTAATTATAAAGCAGATAGTAGAGAAGGAAAACAAGAAATTGAAAATACTATTTTAGCTTTAGGAGAACACGAAAATAGTAATACAATGAATATTGATGCTAGTACTAAAATTAGTATTTATGAAGCTAGTGTTGGGTTAGGTGCAATGGTAACTTTTATTGGTTTATATTTAGGTATTATTTTTCTTATTTCTAGTGCCGCTATATTAGCTTTAAAAGAATTATCCGAAAGTACAGATAATAAAGAGAGATATCATATGCTTCGAAAGATTGGAACAGATGAGAAATTAATTCATCGTGCTTTGTTTAAGCAAGTGGCAATTTTCTTTATATTTCCGCTATTATTAGCTATTATTCATTCTATTTTTGGATTATTATTTTGTCGTTATATTTTGATGACTTTTGGAGATGAGGCAATGGTTCGGTCTATTACTATGACAGCTATATTCTTGATTATTATTTATGGAGGTTATTTTTTAATTACTTATTATTGTAGTAAGAATATTATTAAAGATAAATAAAAAATGAACGAGGAAGTTCATTTTTTTGTCTAATTATGTCGAACGTTTTTTTGTCTTTTTAAGAGTTATCATTCATAATAAACTATTGTTATCTAGTTTGATTTTAGCGCCTGCTTCATTTGTAAGTAGTTTAAACTACTTCTGTATTCAGGGGTTTTTACGAAAGCAGGTGATGTGAATTGAGTGATACAAAACTATTACTTATTATCATAATTATGCTCATTTCTATCATTAGAGAAGAACATAAGAAAAAGCGCTAAGTAGCGCCCAAAAACATTTTGCAGGCGTTACCCAAACTGGATAACACTTACATGATTAATATATCACAGTTTTATTATATTTACAAGTTTATTCGTTTTGTGTTATAGTTTTTATAAAGGAAGATATGTATGATAAGAAAAATTAGGATTCAAGATATTCAAGAATTATTTAAAAAAAGAAAAGATGATACTCATAAAGGTAATTTTGGAAAAGTGGGTATACTTGGTGGTTCTATAAAATATAGTGGAGCAATTAAACTTGCTTATATGAGTTTAAGTTCTCTTCGAAGCGGATGTGGATTAGTGAGAGTAATTGTTCCTGAAAATATAGTTTCTTCTATTGTACCTTGTTTGTTGGAACAAACATTATATCCTTATCATTATTTGGAAGATATTAAAAAGGCTATTTATGATTTAGATGTTTTAGCTATTGGCATGGGATGGAGTTCTAATGAGGAGCATTTATCTATTTTAAGATTTATTTTGGAAAATTTTGAAGGAAAAATAGTAATTGATGCTGATGGTTTAAATACTTTGGTTGGTCATTTGGAATGGTTGAAAACAAGTAAAGCTAAAATTATTTTGACTCCACATTTGAAAGAATTTTCCCGTTTAACGGGTTTAGATATTACAGAAATTAAAGAACGTAATTTTGAACTCGTTAAATCTTTTGCTCAGGAATATCAGGTCATTCTTCTACTTAAAGGTCATACGACTATAGTGAGTGATGGTAAAGAGACTTATACCATTAGTTATGGTGGTGCTGGAATGGCTACAAGCGGAAGTGGGGATGTTTTATCAGGAATTTTGGCTGGGATGCTTGCTTATCAAGATTTTAATCTTTTAACTATTAGTGCCGGAGTTTTATTAAATGGTTTAGCAGGAGAAATTGCTCAAGAGAAAAATACAGATATTGGAATGATTGCTAGTGATACAGTTCAGTGTATACCAGAAGCCATAAAAAAGATTCGAAATGATTCTGTTGTTACTTTTCTAGATTTCTTGAAGTTAGATATTCGGGTGGGAACAATTGTTGAAGCAAAGGAATTTCCTGAGGCAAAGAAAAAAGCCTATCAACTTAAAATTGATTTTGGAAAAGAGCTGGGAATAAAAAATTCTTCTGCTCAAATTACTGATTTATATTCTATAGAAGAGCTTATTGGTAAACAAATTTTAGCAGTTGTTAATTTCCCCAAAAAACAAATTGCTCACTTTATGTCAGAAGTTTTAGTTCTGGGAATTTATAATCAAAATGGTGTTGTTCTAATTGAACCTAACAAATTCGTAAATAATGGAGAAAAGTTGGGTTAAGTTGGAACTTTTTTTCTTATTCTGACGATGTTAGAAGTAGAGGTGGATAAATTGAGTACTCGAGAAGCCTTTAATCAATTTCATGAGTTGTATGTTGATACTTATGATGAAGTTTTAAAGTATGTAGTTTGTCATGTTAGAAGTATGAGCGATGTTGAAGACGTAATTCAAGATATTTATATGGCAGTTTTTAAGAAAATAAAAAAGCATATTAATAGGGAATATGTTTTTGGAATAGCAAAACATAAAGTTAAGGATTATTATCGTTTTCGTTATAGACGAGAGAAAGACATTTGGAATTTTACAGATGAGATAGAAGATATTTCTGATAATCTTGATATTTTGGAGTTTGTGATTCAAGTTGATCAAATTGATTTTGTGTGGGATTATTTAAAACATAAAAACTGTTTAATTGGTAAAATATTTTTTCTTTATTATTATCAAAATTGCTCTTTAAAAGAAATTGCTTATCTTCTAGAGATTACTGAAAGTAATGTGAAGCATTATTTGTATCGTACTTTAAAAGAAATTCAAGTTATTTTAAAAGAAGAGGGTGGTTTTCATGAATAAAAAAGGAATGTATGAAGTTTTTGAACAACACTTTAATCGAGATATGTTATATCAAAAAATATTGGCTAAAAGAGTTAGAAAAAAGAGAATGATTTATTGTAGTGTAATATGTGTATTTGGCTTTATTCTTTTTTCGGGTGTTTTATTTGCTAAAAGTTTTTTTGGGGATGAAAAAGCTAGGATAAAAACTGATAATGTAATAGAAGATCAGATATTTATTAATGAATATGAAACAGAAGGGCTATATGATGGAATAAGTGATATGGATGTTCAGATTTTACCTCTTAGCTCGTCTACTTTTTCTACTATTCTTTTAGATGCTGAAATTCCTCAAGATTTAGAATTACAAGATGCTTATCATATCTATGTTAAAGATGATACGAAATATACTTTTCATGATATGGTAGAATGTTATCTCAAAGGAACAAGAAAAGTAATTCTTGCTTATTCCGGTTTGGAGGAACCTTTAAGAGATACGAAACTTCCAACTGGTGTTATGTCTAGAATTGATGGAGTTGATGTTCAGATTTCTAAATGGGAAGAAAAATATGTTGTTCAATTTCAATATGATGATGTTTATTATGATATTGAATGTGATTATTTGTTAGAAGAAGAAGTTTTAACTTTAGTTAAAAGTATTATAAAATAGGAGTGGAGAATATGAAGAAATATGTAGTTATTTTGGGAAGCTTTTTAGGAGTTGTTTTTAGTATTTTATGTATTGTAAATTCTAATAGAGAGAAAGATGAAAGGGTAGAAAATTCCAATATTTATATTAATTCTGTAACTGATTTTCAAGAGAAAGCCGAAGATTTAGATGTATTAAGTGTGAGACATCCATGTGATTGTATTTATGAAAAACATGCAGGATATATTTTGCCAGAAGATATATCTTTGGCTCAAGATTATGGATTGTATACAAAAGATTTGGATGGAGAATATACTATTTTTCATGACATGGTTTATGAATTTTTAAGTCATGATCGTAAAAGACAAGTTACCATTACTTATTCTGATATAGAAGAACCGTTTAAGGATTATGAATATCTTATAGAGGAACCAAAGATAAGTTTTATTTTAGAAAAAGAAGTTATTATTGGTAAAATGGATGAATATTATTTTGCTAGTTTGGAATTGGCGGGACGTTATTACAATATCGAAACAACTAATTTGAGTGAAGAAGAACTTATAGCATTAATTTTAGGAATTATAGAAGAGAGAGATCATGATATTCATGTTAATTCTATTACTTGGCTAGAAAAAAATAGTTTAGATGATGTTCAAATTGCATCTGTAACGAATTCAACTATTTGTATTACTTCTGATCCTTACTATTTTGAAGAATTGGGTTTCTCATTTGATGATGCTTTTTTAGTTTATCGAGATAATTCTAATCATTATTCTGATTTGCATTTTTATTATGAGAAAGGAGAAGAAAAACTACTTGTTGCTTATGTTCGGGATCAAGAACCAGTTCAAAATTATAATTTTAAAAGTGAAGATGTTTTATCTTATATAAATGGAATTGGAATAACTATTAGTAAATATGATCAACAATATTTTGTTACTTTTTCATATAAAAATTATAATTATTATATTGAAACAGAAAATATTAGAGAAGAACAATTGGTTCAAGTATTAGAAAAAATCTTATTATAAATAAAAAGAAGTTGTATTATTTTTTAGAAGAGAAGAATCCTTTTCTTTTTTTTTCTTTTTTTTTATGATATACTTAAAGAAATATTGATGAGGATTGATGCTATGGATCAAAATAAAGTTGGTAATTTTATTAAACACTTAAGAAAACAAAATCATTTAACTCAAAAAGAGTTTGCTGATCTATTTGGTGTTACTTATCAAGCTGTAAGTAAATGGGAAAATGGTCTTAATATTCCGGATATTGCTATTTTAAAGGAAATTAGTAATAAGTTTAATGTGGATATTAATGACCTTTTAGATGGAGAAGTTAAGAAAAAGAAAAATGTTTTTAAATATGTTTTGGTAGGAGCTTTGTTGGTTTTTATAGTTGGTTTCGTTTTAATTTTAGATCCTTTTCATGAGAGTGATTTTACTTTTAAAACGGTTAGAAGTTCTTGTAAAGATTTTGATGTATTGGGAAGTATGGCTTATAATGATAATAAAACATCTATTTATATTTCTAGTATTAATTGTTTAAATATGGATTTGGAAGAATATTCTAATATTACTTGTATTTTATATGAACAAGTAGAAAATACTAAAACAGAAATTAGTAGAACTACTTATGAAGGAGAACCTATTACTCTTAATGATTATTTAAAAAATGTTGAATTTAATATTGATGATTATGAAACTACTTGTAAATATTATACCGAAGATAGTTTAAGCATTGAATTAAAAGCGGAAGATAAAGATGGTAAAGTTATAACGTATGAAATTCCTTTAGTTTTAAATGAAAATTGTAGCTCAACTTCAAGTTGAGTTTTTTCAACTTGTAATTTATTTATTTTGAGTTTGGGTATGTGATAAACTTTTTTCAGGAGTGAAGAAAATGAAGAAAAAAAGAGTTGTTTTAATTGGTTTATTGATTATTTTAGTTGTAGGTTTAATTGGATGTTTTTCTTTGATGTATTTATCAAATAATTATGAGGAAGTAGAACAAGTAGTTAGTTTAGTTGAAGAACAGGAAACTTTGGAAAAAGATTTTACAAGTGCTGGGTATACTATTGAAAATCCTAATGTAATTTTAAACCCTTACCAAATATCACCACTTACGGCTTTGGTTATTTTTGAAACCGAAGAGGAGGTAGCTCCGAGAGTTACTATTGTGGGTAAAGATGAACATAGTACTTTTACGCATGAGTTTGAAAGTAGTACAATTCATTATTTACCTATTTATGGTTTATATGCGGGAAGAGAAAATGAAATTATTATTGAATATGGTGATGTTTCAAAACCTATTACAATTAAGACAGAAGAATTACCCGAAGATTTTATTTTGCCTACAAGTGTGAAAGCAAATAAAAAAGAATTATCAAATGACTTATATTTTTTTACACCATCTAGTAGTGGCTATACATGTGCTTATGATGTAAATGGCGATGTTCGTTGGTATTTAAATATTAATGCATTATGGGAAATCAATCGTTTGGATAATGGTCATTTGATGGTTTCAACAGAAAGACTGGTTAATTCTCCTTATTATATGACAGGTTTGTATGAGATGGATTTATTAGGAAAAATTTATAAAGAAATAAGTTTAGAAGGGGGATATCATCATGATTATTTTCTAATGCCTAATGGGAATTTACTTGTTGCCAGTGATAATTTTTCAAGTGGATATGGGACGGTTGAAGATGTAGTTGTAGAAGTAGATATTAATACTGGTGATATTGTTAAAACTTTTGATTTAAAAGATATTTTGAATATGGAAGATGGAAAAAGTGAAAATTGGACTAGCTATGACTGGTTTCATAATAATTCAGTTTGGTATGATGAGAACACGAACTCCATTACTTTATCAGGTAGGCATCAAGATGCTGTAATTAATATTGATTATGATACCGGAAATTTAAATTGGATTATTGGTGATCCAACTAATTGGAGTGAAGAATATCAAAAATATTTCTTTACTCCTATAGGTGATGATTTTGAATGGCAATGGAGTCAACATGCAGCGATGATTACTCCAGAAGGTTATGTTTTCTTATTAGATAATGGTAATAATAAATCGAAAATTAAAGAAGAATATGTGCCTGCAACTGAGAGTTATACAAGAGGTGTTATGTATAAAATTGATACAGATAATATGACAATTGAACAAGTTTGGGAATATGGGAAAGAGCGGGGTAGCGAATTTTATTCTCCTTATATTTCCGATGTAGATTATTTAGCTAAAGATCATTATATTGTCCATTCTGGAGGAATTGTTTATGTAGATGGAAAAAACTCTAATGAACCAGCTGGAATTGGAGGGTCTGATAAGTTAGAATCTATTACAGTAGAGTTAAAAAATGATAAGGAAATATTTGAGCTTGTTTTACCAACTAATAATTATCGTGTTGAAAAAATGAGTTTATATGCTGATTATGAACATTATGAAAAAGGTACGGCAGTAAGAATTGGTAGTCTTGGAAAAACAAGTGTTTCAGAAGAAAAATTAGGTTTTGTTTTAGGAACTAAAGATATTCAAGAATTTGATCGGGAATTTGAAGTAACTAAAGAAATTGATCGGTTAGTAGTTAGTGGTCGCTTTAAAAGGGGAGAAGATGTTAGAATTATTTTATATCAAAATATGAATTCAAAAGTTTATCGTGTTCCTGTTAGTAAAAAGCCTTATACAGCTTTATGTTTAGATATTTTTACAGAAGATGAAACAGAAAATGGAATTGTTGTTTATAAATATATTAATGAAGAAGGATTAAAGGGAAAGTATTCAATTTATTTACAGATTGATGATGTTATTTATGATACGAATCAATATGTAGAGTTTTAAGAGAATTTTTTCTCTTTTTTAATAATAGAAAGTTAGATAATGAAAATAAATTGTTATCTAAATGACTTATTTTGTGATATACTTTTATTAGTAGATAGGAGAATTTGAATGGAAAAAGCAAAAGTTTATTTTACAAAAGATTTATCGAAAGAAGGATTAGTTAAAGTATATGAAGCTTTAGGAAAAGAATTAGTCGGGAAAGTGGCAGTAAAACTTCATTCGGGAGAAAAAGGGAATCAAAATTTTTTAAAGCCAGAATTTGTTCAAGAACTAGTCCATAGAGTTCATGGAACAGTTGTGGAATGTAATACGGCTTATGAGGGGGCAAGAAATACAACAGAACGTCATCAAGAATTAATGAAAGAGCATGGTTGGAGTAAGTATTTTCAAGTCGATATTATGGATAGTGATGGAGATATGGTTCTAGAGATTCCTGAGGGCTTAAAGATTAAGAAAAATTATGTTGGTAAAAATCTAGAAAATTATGATTCTATGCTTGTTTTATCGCATTTTAAGGGACATCCTATGGGAGGTTATGGAGGCGCTTTAAAGCAATTATCTATTGGTGTGGCATCAAGTGTTGGAAAACGTTATATTCATTGTGTTGGAAAGGAAAATGGAACTTATGAGGATATGTTCCATGTAAATCAATTAGATTTTTTAGCTTCTATGGCAGATGCTGCTTCTAGTGTTGTAAAATATTTTAAAGGAAATTTAGCCTTTGTTAATGTTATGGCTAATATGAGTGTTGATTGTGATTGTTGTGCTGTGGCAGAAGATCCTTGTATGAAAGATATTGGTATTTTAGCTTCGTTAGATCCGGTGGCTATTGATAAAGCTTGCCTAGATATAGTTTATCAATCTACTGATCCGGGTAGAGATCACATGATTGAGCGAATTGAAAGACAACATGGAACAAATATTATTGATGATGCAGTTCAATTAGGTATTGGTACAAATGAATATGAATTGATTCTAATTGATTAAAGAAGGTTTATGATTACCTTCTTTTTTGATATAATAAGAGGGGAGAAAAGTTATGAAAAAATGCAATAAGTTTTATTTGTCAGGAATTGGTGTTTTTGTTTTGTTTGTTTTGTGGTCTATTTTAGTTTTAAATGGAATTTTTAAAACTTTTGATTATCAAGTTTTTGATTTTATAAGACATTATTTAATGAATGACTGTTTGACTGTCTGTTTTAAGATAATTACTTTTTTTGGTAGTGCTACTTTTTTAATATCGTCTGTTTTCTTAATTCTTATTTTTTTTAAAAATAAATGGGTAGGGGTGGTACTAGGTTTCAATAGCTTTTTGGCAGCTTTACTTAATTTAATTCTCAAAAATATTTTTGTTGTTTTACGACCTGATATTAGTGCTTTAATTGAAGAAACCGGTTATAGTTATCCTTCTGGACATGCTATGGCAAGTTTTGCTTTTTATGGTTTAATTATCTATCTTGTTTGTAAGAAAATGAGGACGTGTATTTGGAAAAAAGTTTTAATTATTGTTTTAGGTCTTTTAATTGTTCTTATTGGATTTAGTAGAATATATTTAGGTGTTCATCATTTTAGTGATATTATTGGGGCTTATTTTATTAGTTTTAGTTATCTATTGTTTTATATACAATTTATTAAGAAAATGGGAGTGGAGAAGTTATTATGAAATATAGAAAAGAAATTAAGAGTTTAGGGAATAGTTTTAAATATGCTTTTGAGGGAATATGGGCATCTTTTAAATCTGAAAGAAATATGAAGATTCATGTTTTTATTATGCTACTTGTTATTTTTTTAGGCTTTTTATTAGAGATAAGTATTGCTGAATGGCTTTTATGTATTATTTTATTTGGTATTGTTATTGCTGGAGAATTATTTAATACAGCGATTGAAACTGTTGTTGATATGATTAGTTTAGAAAAAAGTCCTAAAGCTAAACTTGCAAAAGATGTTTCCGCAGGAGCTGTTTTGGTTTTAGCTATATCGTCTGTCATAATTGGACTTATTATTTTTATTCCTAAATTTATAGAATTCTGGGGGTAATTATGAAAGTGGTAATAAAACAATCTGGTTTATGTTTGTTATCTCCTTTGCTTTTAGCATAAATATGTTACTAAATTGTAAGAAATAATTAAAATAAATTATGTTATAATAAAAAAGAAGTAGAGGTTAGATTATGAGTTACATGGAATCTATTACAACAGCATTTATTGCGTTTCCTTTTATTGCTTTTTTATTTACAATACCATTTATATTATATAATTATCATAAATATGGTTCTATTCATATTTTTCGGGTATTTATTGTTTATACCTTTATTTTGTATTTAATTAATATTTATTTTTTGGTTATTTTACCACTTCCGACTTTTGAAGAAGCACTTCAAAATACAGGTCCTTATATTAATTATATTCCTTTTAGTTTTGTTAAAGATTTTATTTTAGAAACACCTTTTGTTTGGAATGATCCAAGTACTTATTTAAAGGCTATATTAGATCCTAGTTTTTACGTAGTTGCTTTTAATATTTTGATGTTTGTACCTTTAGGAATGTATTTACGATATTATTTTAAATGCAGTTTTAAAAAGACTCTTTTATATTCCTTTTTCGTTAGTTTGTTTTTTGAGTTAACACAATTAACGGGGCTATATTTTATTTATCCTAATCCTTATCGGTTATGTGATGTAGATGATTTAATTCAAAATACTTTAGGAGGAATTTTAGGATTTTTAATTATGGGGGCAATCATTCGCTTTTTGCCAACTCGAGAGAAAATTGATGAAGAAGCATTAGAAATGGGTAAGAAAGTTTCAGGATTAAGAAGAATTACGGTTTTCTTTTTGGATTTGTTCTTGTTTTTAATTTTGAGTGTTTTTGTTTCTATTTTTTTGGAAAAATATGTTTTTTTCGTTTCTTTTGGTATTTATTATGTTTTAATACCGCTTATTTATCATAATGCGACGATTGGAATGAAATTTTTGAATTTAAAAATGGAATATAAAAGAGTAGCTGTTCTTTTTAATATTTTACGTTATCTTTTCCTTTTTCTTTATTATTTTGTTCTTCCTTGGGGATTTGTTTTATTTTTAATTTATGTTCATTCTCAATTTAATTTGCAAAATATTACTTTCCTTTTGTATGGTAGTGGTTTCCTTTTTATTTTATTATTTTATCTTATTCATTTTATATTACTTCTTAAAAATAAGAAAATGTTTTATGATCGGTTATTTGGTTTTCGGTTTTTAAGTACGATTGAAGAACAAGAAGTTTAAAAAAAGAACAGCTTGTTCTTTTAATTTAATAATATTTTTAAATAATGAATAATGGTTTCTTCATCTTCTATTAACCCTTTGCGAAACCATTCTTGAATTACTTGAAAAACACCATTTACGTGATAGCTTAAAAAATAATTTATAGGAATATCTAAAGGATAGTTTTTTAATTTAGATTCGATATCTTTTACAAACATATCATAAAAAATATTTAGACAAATGCTATTTTCATTGTCTAAAATAATAGAACGATAAAAAGCTTTGTTTTCTTTTATATGTTTCATGTATATTTGAGCTAAGTTTAAATAGTAAGTAATTAAATCATCGTTTTTAAGTTCTATTTGGTTTAACATGCTTTTTTGTAGTTCAGTAATCGCAAATTTTAATAAGTCATATTTATCAGTAAAATGATGATAAAAGGTAGTTTTATGAACCATTGCTTTTTCACATATTTCTGTTAGTTTAATGGATTCAAATGGTTTTTCTTTCATCAGCTCAAATAATGCTTCGATTAATAGTTTATAAGTTTTTTGAATTCGTAAATCTAATTTCAATTTCATCACCTAACTTTATTATAACAGAATTTAGGAAAAGATAAATAATCTATTTTAGTACATTTTTCTATAATAGTAGATTATCCTACTTATTTTTATTATAGTGAATGTTTTTCTAAAATAAATCGAATATAATGGAGTACGGGTGATGAAATTGAAGAAAGAAAAAAATGGATTAATAAAAGTGGGAGATTTGATTGTGAAGTTTCGTTACTTATTTTTGGGTTTATTTGTAATTTTAGGAGTTTTTTCGCTTTTTCATTTGAATGATGTAGAAATTAATTATGAAATTACGAGTTATTTATCCGATGAAACAGAAACGAAACAAGGTTTAGAAATTATGGAAGATGAATTTGGGGAATTAAATAGTTTACAACTTATGATTACTGATATCTCTTTTGAAGAAGCAAATCAAATTTATCAAGATTTAAGTAAGATTGAAAATATTAAAAATATTAGTTTTGGGGATACTGAAAATTATTATCATGATGATAAAGCTTTATATATTATTAATGTCGATTCTTTGAATGATGAGGAAACTCAAAATTTAAAAGAAAATATTATTGAAGTTGTAGATAGTCAAGAGTATTATTTATATGATGCTTTTAGTGAAGATGTTGTGGGTGGAATGAATTTAATTTTGGCTTTGGCAGTTATTGTCATTGTTCTTGTTTTACTTCTAACTTCTAAATCTTATTTTGATATTGTTTTAGCCTTTATTATTTTTGGCTTATCGATTTTAATTAATATGGGAACCAATTTTATTTTTGGAGAAATTTCTTATATTACCGAATCAATCGCCGTGATATTACAACTAGCTTTATCTTTAGATTATTTAATTATTTTTCTAAATCATTATCATAAAGAAATAGGGGATACTACAGATACGGTTTTAGCTGTTAAAAAGACAGTTTCTAAATCTATTCCTGAAATATTTGCTAGTAGTCTTACGACGATTGCTGGTTTGATGGCTTTGGTTTTTATGCAGTTAAAAATAGGGGCAGATATTGGAATTGTTTTATCTAAGGGAATTATTTGTAGTTTATTTACTGTTATCCTTGTTTTACCAGCCTTGTTATTGTTGTTTTCTAAAGTACTTTATAAAACAAAGCATAAAAGTTTAATTCCAGATACCATGAAACTAAGTAAGTTTATCGTAAATAAGAAAAATATTATCTTACCAATTTTTATTGTTTTGCTCATCTTATCTATTTGTCTTATTCCTAAATATGACTATGTTTATGATATTCATTCAGTTAGAGCTCATCAAGCAAGTGAAAATACTGCTGCTCAATTAAAAATTGAAGAAGAATTTGGAAGCAATAATCGGTTAGTTCTTTTAATACCAAACCAAGAAAAAGATTATGCGAAAGAACTATTTTTAACACAAGATTTAAAAAAATTAGCAAATGTTAGTGATATTACTTCCTTTGGAAGTATGGAAGTAGGAGAAAATATTTATCTTGGTTCTTCTCTTACTAGAGAAGAATTTGCTCAGTTTTCTGGAATTGATTTAAAAGTTAGTGCTCAACTATATCAATACTATGCTACTTTAAAAGAATTAGACTCGAAAGATCTTAAAATTACTTTAGTTGATCTTATTTATTTCTTACACGAACATGAAGAAGAATTACATTTAACGGAACAATTTTCTTCACAAGTTGATTATTATTATCAAATGCTTCAGTCTAATATTTCACTATTAGAAAGTGAAGATTATACTAGAATCATTATGAATTTACAAACGGAAGTAGAGGGAGAGGAAGCTTTTTTACTTACGGATGAAATTCGAGATATTACTAGTGAATATTATGAAGATGTATTATTAGTAGGAGATACAATTAATGCGAAAGATTTAAAAGATTCTTTTACTACTGATAATACAATTATTACGATGGTAACAATTCTTTTTATCCTGATTATTTTGTTGTTTACTTTTAAATCGATTGCTTTAAGTGTTTTATTAATATTAGCTATTGAAGGAAGTATTTTTATTAATTTTGGAATTGCTACATTAATGAATCAACCTATATTCTTTATTAGTTATATTATTGTTTCAGCAATCCAAATGGGTGCAACGATTGATTATGCGATAGTTGTTTCTAATCGTTATAATGGCTTACGAAAGAAAATGGATAAAAAAGATGCTTTAATTGGAACTCTTCGAGATTCGATTTCAACTGTTATTACGAGTGGATTTATTTTGATTGTTGCGGGATTCCTTATTGGATTTATTTCAGATTCAGGAGTAGTTGCATCGATTGGTTTATTTCTAGGAATAGGGACTCTTGTTTCTTTATTAGTTACTATCTTTGTTTTACCAGCTATCCTTTATGTTAGTGATACAATCATTCATAAAACTACTTTTAGAAAGAAAGAACTTCATTAATATGAGGTTTTTTTGTGATATAATTCTTATAGGTGATTTATAATGAAATATTTAGTCATATCAGATATTCATGGTTCTTTTTATTATGCTAGTAAAATACCAGAAATTATGAAAAGAGAAAATACCAAAAAATTAATATTGTTGGGAGATTTATATTATCATGGGCCACGAAATCCTTTACCTAAAGATTATGCTCCAATGAAAGTGGCAGAACTTTTAAATTCTTATCAAAATCAAATTATTGCCATTAGAGGGAATTGTGATGCATTGGTTGATGAGACAATTTCTGAATTTTCTTTTCAAAGTTCTTATCAATTAAATATACATGATAAAAAATTTTTCTTTACCCATGGACATATTTATCATAAAGACCATATTCCTAAACATGTTGATGTGTTGGTTTATGGACATTTGCATACTGGTTTTATGGAAGAACATGAAGGATTAATTTGTGTAAATACTGGTTCTTTATCTTTACCTAAAAATCATACTCCTCATAGTTATGTTGTTATTGATGAAGAAAAGATTTCTTTAAAAGATATTGAGGGAAATATTATTTTAGAAAAGGATTTTTAAGTAGAAAGTTGTGGGGGATATGATTTTAAATGTAAGTGGTAGAACCGACATTGTTGCTTTTTATACGTCTTGGTTTATAAATCGTTATAGGGAAGGATTCGTTGATGTTAGAAATCCTATTTATTCAAAGTTAGTTCATCGTATTTATTTTCAAGATGTTGAATTATTTGTTTTTTGTACGAAAAATCCTCGCCCTATGCTTCCTTTTTTAAAGGAAATAAAACAGCCAATTCTTTTTCAAATTACCCTTACTCCTTATCAAAAGGATATTGAGCCAAACGTTCCCTTTAAAAAAGAAATTATTGAAGATATTAAAAGAATTAGTTCGATTTTAGGGAAAGATTTTGTTTTTGTGCGATATGATCCTATCTTTTTAAGTAAAAAGTATTCTTTAAATTACCACATTAAAGCTTTTGAACGTCTTTGTAGTTTGCTTGAAGGTTTTGTTACTAAAATTATTGTCTCTTTTATGGATAACTATAAAAATGTTCAAAAAAATATGACAATTTTACAAGCTCAAAGTTTTACACCTCAAGATTTTAAAGAAATTGGCAAGAATTTTAGTAGGATTGCTAAAGAACATGGGATGACTGTTCAAACTTGTAGTGAATATGAAACATTAGAAGAATATGGTTTTTTGGTAAATGATTGTGTTTCAAGAGGGTTTGCTAAAAATATTACTGGTAGGAGTTATCCAAAATGGCAAAGTAGAAATAGTAAGTATTGCCATTGTGCTAAAATGGTGGATATTGGCTGGTATAATACATGTAGTCATTATTGTAAGTATTGCTATGCTAATTTTGATGAAAATAAAATAGAAGAAAACGAAAAAAATCACCATTTCGATTCTACCATGTTAATTGGTTATTTAAACGATGATGATGTAATAAAAGTTAGGAAAGATTGAATTTTATTTTTTATTATGTTAAGATTGGTTTAGGAGGAAATTAAATGATTACTTTAGAAAAGAAAGATGTTATTTATTTGTATTTGAATTTAAAGAAAAAATATATGGGATTAAGTACTTGTACTTTTGCTGAAATTTATGATTTTAGTCGGAATTTAATGGATAATAAAGATGAAAATATTTTAGTTATTGATGGTAATACTTCTACTTGTCTTTTTGTTAGTGGAGATTATATTAGTATTGATGAGGGGAAAATGGAACATGTAAGTCATCGGTTGGAGTATGTTTATTTAAAACTATTTTCTATTATTTCATCTGGTTATCTTGAGAATATTTTTTTGCAGGTTTCAAAAAACGCTATTTTAAGGGAAGAAGAAAATTTGGAAAGAAAAAAAGCTAGATGGAATGAGTTAAGTAAGGAATTTTATCAAGATAAAAACTGTAGATCATAGAATTATTTAACAAAAATAAGGATTAATAGTTCGGCAAGTAAGTTTTGGGTTTCTTTATCTAATTTTTTAAATTCTTTTATTAATTTGAAAATTTCTTTTATTTTTATTTCTTTGGTATCTTTAATGTTGGTGTTTTTGAAAATATTAAATAAGTTGGTAACTAGATTAATTCTTTCATTAAGGGGGAGTTTTTCTAGTTTTTTTGTCAGCTTTTCTTTTAAATTTTTGCTTCTTTTACTTTGACTATCCCTAATTAGTACTTTATCCTTACATTGCCAATTAAAAGCATCATGTTGTAAAATATTGATTCCTTTGGATTTTACTACTACATAATTGGGAGTACTATAAAGAAGCATCCCAATAATACTTTCTTTGGGAACATACATTTTGATTCTTGGTTCTATTTTTTTATATTCTTTAGATTCTATTTCTTTTTTTAAAAGTCCTGGTCCATCAAAATTATTAATTTTTACTACTTTTTTTCTAATCCAAAAGTGAGCATTCATTGTAGCGCAAATAGCTAGATTTCCACCTTTAGAATGTCCTCCAACTCTTACTTTTTTATCTAAAAGGCTAATTGCTTTATTTAAATAGACTGAGGCATATTTTTGACTTGCTCCAGGATAAAGATAGGTCATTTTAAAATCTTCTTCCCAACCGATAATTGATGAATCTGTTCCAGCAAAAGCAACAAAAATACTTTTATCACTTAATTTCATGGTAAGAGCACCAAATTGCATATCACTATTTACGACGTTCATGTAGTTATACAGTAGAATGTCTTGATATCTTAAAGAATTTTTCATAACTTGGAGCATTTTAAACGTATTACCAATAAATAAACCACGATAGTTTTTCTTTTTATCACTTATTTTTTCAGCTGCTTCTTTTAATGTAATTTTACCATTTTTAAAAGCGGGTACAATGTTTTCAAAATTAATGTATGGTAAAAGAGATAAAATTAGGTTATCAATTTCATTAAAAGGCAAATCTTCAAGAGTTTTATCTTTATTCTTTTTAATATAATCAATTATATTCATACCTGCTCCTTTTAGGTATTCATATTATATCATAACTATAGAAATTTTATGGTGTTATTTTCTATTTTATAACTTGTTTCATAAAAATATATTAAGGATTTTGATAATCTTTTTATATCTTCTAAACCAATTACTTCATAACTAGAATGCATAGCTAGCATGACAAGACCTATATCAATTGAATTAATACTTAGATGTTTTAGACTTGCACCAGCAAGAGTAGATCCTGTTGCATAATCATTTCGAGAGGTATAATAAGAATATTTAATATGGTGTTTTTCACAGATGTGTTTCAATATTGTTGATGATATACTATTGGTACTACTATTTACTTCTTTCATAATCATAATTCCACTATTTAGGGGAGGAGTGTTGGTATGATCGGATAATTCGTTATGATTTGGATGTTTGGCATGGGTATTATCTATGTTAACAATTATAGAGTTTGATAGGGTGGTCATTAGATCAATTTTTAGAGCAACACATAATTTTTTTAAAGTGTCTATTAAAAAATTAGAGTCAGCACCTTCTAAGGTATTAGAACCAATTTCTTCACTATTAAATGCGACAAAAATACTTGTATCTTTTCCTTTTTCTTTTAAAAAAGCATTTAATCCAGCATAAGTACAAGATAAGTTATCAATGCGAGGACTAGCTAGTAATTCATTATTGATTATGCTTGGTTCTTCATTATTATATAAAAATAAATCATATTCAAAGATTTCTTTTTTTATTAAGTCTTTTAAATGGAAATTTTTATTTAAAGAAATTATTGGCATTAAGTCAATTTCTGTGTTTAAGTCTAAGTTAGAATTAGCTTTATCATTTTGATGGATTGCAATACTAGGAATGATTGCTACTGTTTTTTTTAAGTCAATAATTTCTTTTTTATAATTATTTTTTTCTTTTGTGATGATTCTACCTGCTATAGACATTGGTTTATCCATGAAAGCATAGTTTAAGATTCCTCCATAAGGAGCAATATTTAGTTTTTGATAACCATTTTCATAATATTCAGAATTTGGTTTAATTAAAAATGATGGTGTATCATCATGAGTTGAGATAATTTTAAATTTATTATTATTATTTCTTAAGGTAAAAGCAATTAATGAGGCATCATTGCGAATAATGAAGTATTTATTTTTTGTTAAATTCCATTTTTTATTTTCTATTAATTCTTGGTAACCGTTGGCTATAAGTATTTCTTTGATGGCTTTAATACAAGTAAAAGAACAAGTTCCATTTTTTAAAAATTGAATTAATTTTTGATTAAAGTTATTCATATAATCACCAATATTAGTATGGATTAGAAAAAAATAAGTATAAGTACTTTTCTCATATTTTGGTTTGTGATATACTACTATCGTAGGAGGATATGTTATGAGGCGTATAGGTTTAATTGGGTGCTGTTTTGATGTTATTTTACTTATGACAGGATGTGGGAGCACAAAAACACTTACTTGTTCGATGGAGGAAAAGACCAGCTATCTTACAGGAGCAATGGGGTATCAAGTAACTTATAAGGATGATGAAGTTACGATGATTGAACAAAGAATGTCTTTAGAAGCAGGAGATGAGGCACAAAGTTATTTGGACTCTATGGAAGAGGAATATAATAGGGAAGTGAGAGATCTGGAAAGTGATGGTATTAAGTTTGATTTAGAAAGAAAAGGGAATCAACTTTATTTTAGTACTCAATATCATATTAATAAGATGACAGATGAAGAATTAGATGATTTAGGTTTTAGTCTAAATGATGATAATAGTTATGAAACTGTTAAAGAAAATTTAGAAGAACAAGGATATACTTGCAAATAAAATGAAATTTCGGTTTCATTTTTTTAAATCTTGTTGAAGTTCTTTTCAAAGGGTTTTTGGCATAATTTTAAATAGGTGGTACTATGCGTTTAAGTGATTTACAGGCTAAAATGGTTGTGAATGTTAAAGATGGAAAACACTTGGGAACTATTATTGATGCAGAGGTTAATGAGACTGGTCAAATTCTTTATTTTACGGTTATGGTCCGGCATTTATTTAAAAGACTTTTTAAAAGTGAGCCAGAAGTTAATGTTACGATTAGTCAAATTGTGAAAATTGGAACTGATGTTATCTTGGTAGAATTGTAATTTTGTGGTATACTTGGATAGGTGATTCATTTGAATAAGAAAACGTATATTATTGCAGTACTGATTTTGATTATAGATCAAGTAAGTAAAAGTTTAATAGAAATATTTTTTAAATTAAATGAAAGTGTTTCTGTTATTCAAGATTTTTTTTATGTAACTGTTGCTCATAATACAGGTGGAGCTTGGAGTATTTTTAGTAATCATAGTTATCTTTTTATTATTGCAAGTGTATTAGCAATTATTTTACTTGTTAAGTTTATGTTTGGCTTTAAAAATAATCTTCGAAATAATATTGCTTTTGCTTGCTTATTTGGGGGAATATTTTCTAATTTAGCTGATCGAATATTTTTAGGGTATGTAAGAGATTTTTTGGATTTTAAAATATTTGGATATGATTATCCAATATTTAATATAGCAGATGTTACAATTGTTGTGGGTGTTATATTACTTATTGTAGCAGTAATTAAAGGAGAAGATCGTCGTGATAAAAATAGTAAGTGATGAAGAAAATGTTAGAATTGATAAATATTTAGCTAGTAAACTAGATTATTCTAGAGAATTTATTGCTAAATTAATTGATGCAAAATTAGTTTTAGTAAATGATAAAGTGGTGAAAGCTAGTTATAAGATTGGTTTAGGAGAAGAAATTATTGTTCATGAAGAAGATTTTCAAATAGAAGAAAATGTTGAAGCAGTTAAGATGGATTTAGATATTGTTTATGAAGATGATTATCTTATGGTTATTAATAAACCTAGTGGTTTAGTTGTTCATCCTGGAAATGGTAATTATCATAATACTTTAGTGAATGGCCTTATGTATTATACAAAGAATTTAAGTGATATAGGAGGAGAAGTTCGTCCAGGAATTGTTCATAGAATTGATAAAGATACTAGTGGTTTACTTCTTATTGCTAAAACCAATCCAGTTCATGAAATTTTAGCGGATGATTTTAAAAATAAGAGAATTAAAAGAGAATATATTGCTCTTTTAGATGGTGTTTTTAAGAATAGTAGTGCTACAATTGATGCTCCTATCGGAAGAGATAAACAGAATCGTGAAAAAATGGCAGTTGTCGAAGATGGAAAAAGTGCTGTAACCCATATGAAAGTATTAAAAAGATATGATAAGTATACTTTAGTTAGTTGCGTACTTGAGACAGGACGTACTCATCAAATTCGTGTTCATTTGGCTTATATTGGTTATCCAGTTCATAATGATCCAGTTTATTCTAAGAAGGAAGCTGATTTTTTTGGACAGTTTTTACATTCTTATAAAATGAGTTTTGTGCATCCAATTACTAAAAAGAAAATGGAATTTGTTTGTCCGCTTCCTGATTATTTTCAACATTTTTTAGATGAATTAGAGGTACAAAAATAGTTCGAGGATTAAGCTTAATATGAGACTTGTTAGTAGAAAATAAATCAAAGGAAATACTTTTAGCTGATGAAATATTTCTTTTATTTTTAAATTTAAAATGAAGGAACTGATAAATAACATAATTCCAAGGAAAAAACTGTAAATTAAATCTTCGAAGTAAAAGTAGTAAAGAGGTAAAATAATTAAAAAAATAAAATTTAAAATAATGTAAAATAAATTATCGTGATTTAAATTTTCTTGATATAAAAAGTAGTAAATTACTATGATAATTAGGAGAATAAATGTTAAATAAAATAGCAAACTCATTCTACCACCTCTTTACTAAATATATGTTTTGTTATAAAATAAAAGTACAGCGAGGTGATTGATGTGCAATTTAATATTTTAAATAAGAATGATGAAATTGTAATGTCTTTGGTTCATTATTTTATTACAGAAGAGAATTATACTCCGATTGTGGTTAGAGGGGTTAAAGATGAAATTTGGTTAGAAAATTTAGATGGGCCTTATCGTATTATTCGAATTAATTCTAATTATATTCATAATGATGAACAATATAAATTTGATTTATTTAAAACCAAAAAAGTAGTGAATCAAATAAAAAAGAAAACATTATCTCTTAGTATGAATACTTTAAATATCTTTTTGAATTTAGGAGATAATGTTCATTTAAAAGAAGATGAAAAAAATATTGCTTCTATTAAGTTTAGTGCTATTGATGATGTCTTACAAGATCATACTATTATTAAGGTTTTTCCTAATATTAAAAGTAAGCTTATTAAAGATAAAGAAGGAATTGATTTAATTGTTAATGTAACAAATGATATTAATGCTAAAACAGCGATGGATAATAAAGTTTTTACAAAGATTTTTGAACGTAAAAAAATAACAGTAACACCAATTTTAATTGCTATTTGTGTTTTAGTGTTTATTTCTATGTATATCTTTGGTAGAGGTAGTGAAGATACTTTAACATTACTGATGTTTGGAGCTAATTACCGTCCTTTAGTTCAAATAGGAGAGGTATGGAGACTTGCTACTTCCATGTTTTTACATATTGGGATTGTTCATTTATTAGTAAATATGTATTCTTTATATATTATTGGAAAACAACTAGAAGGTTTGCTAGGTAAATTTAAGTTTTTAATTGTATATTTAGGAAGTGGTATTTTAGGTTCTTTACTTTCTGTTGTTGTTCATAGTAGTATTTCAGCAGGAGCTAGTGGAGCAATATTTGGACTTATGGGTTCTTTACTTTATTTTGGCTATCATTATCGTTTATATTTAGGAACAGTATTAAAAACGCAAATTATTCCCGTTATTATTATTAACTTATTAATTGGATTTATGGTTCCAGGTATTGATAATTTTTGCCATATTGGAGGTCTTGTTGGAGGATACTTGTTAACAATGGCTTTAGGTGTTCCAGGAAAATCTAAGAAAAGTGATCAGATCAATGGTTCTATCGTTTTAATTTTATTAGTAGCATTTTTAAGTTATATGTTATTTGGATATTTGAGGTAAGTTATGGAGAGATTACAGAAAGTTATTGCTCTAGCAGGTGTTACTTCTAGAAGAAAAGCAGAAGAACTTATTATTAATGGAAAAGTAAGAGTGAATGGATTAGTTGTTAGAGAGTTAGGAACGAAAGTAAGTGGTACTGATATTATTGAGGTCGATGGGGCGATTATCGATCGAGATATTCATAAAAAATATTATTTACTTAATAAACCTAGAGGAGTTATTTCAAGTGTGAGCGATGATAAGGGAAGAGTGACAGTTGTAGATTATATTCATACTGAGGAAAGAATTTATCCAGTAGGAAGACTTGATTATGATACTACAGGCCTTATTATATTAACCAATGATGGTGAACTTGCTCAACTTCTTACGCATCCTAAAAATCAAATACCTAAAACTTATATCGCAAAAATAGAAGGGTTATTAAATAAAGATGAAATAGATCGTCTTCGAAGTGGCGTATTTATTGATGGTAGAAAAGCTTATATAGAAAATTTTAAAATTAGGGATAAGAATTTTTTAAAAAATACTTCTTTAGTGGAAGTTACAATTATTGAGGGAAGAAATCATATTGTAAAAAAGATTTTTGAAAGTCTAAAACATCCTGTAATTCGTTTATCAAGAATTAAAATTGCTTTTTTAGAAGTTGGCTCTTTGAAGAGCGGGGAATATCGTGAATTGTCTATTAAGGAAGTTAAAAAGTTATATAGTTTGAAATAATCTACGTTTTGTAGATTTTTTTAAATTAAAAAATAGCATTATTGCTATTTTGATCTTTTTCTTGAAAAACTATCTAAATTAGGATTTTTACCAGTAATACATGCTTTTAGGCCATTAAAGCTTTTTAAATCTTTTATAATAGATACAATTTTATCAGCTTTGCTCATAATTCTTCCTTCTAGATATTTACTTTGGCATAATGATATATGACCTATTTTAGATCGTAAAGTAGAACTTATGATAAGATTTTGAATTTTATTATCTAATAAGTAAAATTTCTTTTCATTATTTAATTCGGCTGGAGTGGTGTCTAAAGCTCTTACTGGAAAAGGATACATATGATGAATGACACCATCAATAATAATTTTACTTTTTAAATCACTTTCAAAATATTTTGGATACCATGTATTAGCATTAATGACAGCTTCTATTGGATGAACGAAACCATGACGATTAGTTAATCTTTCTTTTTTGATCCCAGAGTTTTGCCATGGTCTTTCATATAAATCATGAAACATAGCAATTGTAATTGCTAAGGCTTGTTGTTCTTCTTTTAATTGTTTTTTTTGGGTTAATAAATAGGTAACAACCGCATCACTAATAATATGGTATCCTAAACTAATATTGTCATGGTGGGCAAATTCTAATTCGTTCATTCTTCTTTGAAATTCCTCATGATTAAGTATAGGGAAAATAATTTTCCAAAGAAAAGCTTTATCTTCTAGTGAAAGATTGTATTTGTCCATAATTTCATTTACTGTGTTAATATTGTTTTTGTAGCATAACATATTATCACTTCTTTCGGCTGGTTATTTTAGCATGTTTTAAATTTTATGTCAAATTGAGGGTAGATAAAATAATATGAAAAAAAGAGGTTTATTCCTCTTCTTTACAATGACAATCTGAACATTCGCAACTTTCACAATTACATTCTTCTTTATTGTCTTCATTTTCGCAATTACATTCTTCTTCTTTATTATCTTCATTTTCGCTATTAACTTCTTCTATACTAATTGCTCCTGTTGGGCAAGAAGAAATAGCACTTGCAAGATCGCTACTTTCTAAGTTTTCGTTATTTGTAGCATAGCTTAATCCTTCATCATTAAATTCGAAATGTTCAGGATCAATAGAGACACATGCTCCACATCCGATGCATGCATCAGGGTTTACAATAATTTTTTTCATTTTTAATTTCTCCTTTATTCGTGATTATTATATCAAAACTTTGACAAAATGAAAATATAAAGCCTTTTAAATCTAAAAAAAATATGTTATTATTATGTTGAAGGATCGTGGCGTTATGAAGACAAGAATGGAAAAATATTATGATGAAGAAAATAATAATATTGCTTTAAGACAACAAAAAAACGAAAAACTTTATGAAAATATTAATGATTATGAAGTTGACGATTATAAATTAGAGACCAATGCAACAGTTCTTGATAACAATGCAAAAAATATCGATGTTGAACAAATAAAGAAAATACTCGATACTAAATATAATAAACAACCTAAAAGAAGGAGTATTATTGTTGAAGAGGATGAGTATCAAGAACCTAATGTTAGTTTAGATGAAACTAGAGAGTATGATATTAATGCTATTTTGGAAAGAGCTCGTAGTGAAAAAGAAGTAGACTATGAAAAAGAAAGATTAAAAAAGATTCGAGATACACAATTTGATATTTTAAATAGCTTGGATATTGATAGTGAGGAGAAAGAAGAAGTTAAAACAGAGAATGATGAACTCTTGGATTTAATTAATACGATCACTGCAAAGGAATTAGAAACTCAATCTTCTAATAAAGAAGAGTTAGATCCATTAGATATTCTTACAGATTTAAAGGGTAGTGATGATACAGTAGTGGTAGATGGAATTCATGAGAGTGAAAGTATTGGCGAAACTTCTCCTATTATGTCCTTAGAAGAAGCAGAAAAAATAAAACCAACTATTATGGAAAATAAGACTCAAGATTTAACTAGCACTTTGCAGTTTACTCAAAGTGATTTTGATGATTTTAATGATCTTAAAAAAGAAGTTAAATCTAGTCGAGCTTTGATTTATATTATTATTGTTATTGTAAGTTTAATTTTAATTGCTGGTATTATTATCTTTTTAAATAATTTTTTAAATCTTTCTTTGTTTTAGTGCATATACTTTAGCATGAGAAATAATTTTAAGAGTATGCGATTATATCATGGTAAAAAATTGAAAAAGTTTGTTTTTATAACAATACTTTTAGTGGGATTTTTTACCTTTTTTTTATTATCTCATTTTGTCGAGAAGCTTAATCATTCTTTAATCAATATTAGTAGTAGTGAAATTACTAGAGTAATTGATCGGTTTATTACGGATGAATTAAATAGTAGTATTTTTAATGAACAAAATTTGGCTGATATTTTAATTATTGAAAAAAATAATCAAGGAGAGATTTTGTATGTAGATTTTGATTTAGAACAAGCGTATCATGTTTTAGATACTGTTTCTTTAACTTTAACTGATTCTTTTGATCGTTTGGAAAATGGAAATGTTTCAATTGCTTATTTAGACTCAGATTTATCTCATGAACTTGGTAGTATGGTTTTATCAATTCCAATTGGAAATAGTTTTGATAATTTATATTTTTATAATTTTGGACCTAAAATTCCTGTTCGAATTAATTTTATTGGATCGGTACTTACTAATTTGAAAACAAAAGTTACAGATTATGGTCTTAATAACGCTTTAGTAGAATTGTTTGTTTATCTTGATTTTAAAGTACAAATTATGAGTCCTTTTGATACAGAAGAGATTAGTTTAGAATATGATGCAGTAATTGCTTCAATGATGATTGAGGGGAGTGTACCTAATTATTATAGTGGAGTTATCGAAAAAGATAGTAATATTTATAGAAAAGAAATTTCCTAAAGTGGGTTAATATTATTTGTTATTTAGGTTTTGATGCATAAATTAAAATAGGGGGTGAAATATGACAATTATTGATGCTAATACTGTGGTAGTTATGACTTCTAGTGAATTAAAGACGGTTTTAGAAGGAGTAAATACTTATACTACAATTTATTTTGGGGCAAATATTACATTAGCAGCAGGTATTACCATTAATGCGAGTAAAACGAATCTTATTATTGATGGAACTTATAATGGGGTAAGATATCGTTATACAGATATGAGAAGTACAGCAACAGGAGATACTATAGCAATTCTTAGTGCTGTTAATGCAAATATTGTAGTTAGAAATATGGATATTACAGGTTATAATTATTATGGTGTTATTTATGTAGCAGAAGATACTAGTTTAAGAAATGTTGTTGTGGAATATAATAATGTTGTTTATGTAGGTCCACAAATGACTTTTCATCCAACTGGATTAACTAGGTATGTTGATACTACTATTACAATTCAAGCAAATTATTCACCAGCAAATGAAGTAGCAGAGTGTAATCGAATTGAAATTGGTGGTAAGACAACGATTAATACTACTAGTTCTTCAACCTCTATGTTTTGGTTTCGAGGAGATTCTACTACCGCTTATTTTCATATTTTAGAAAGTGCTAATGTTAATATTACTAGTCCTTCGAGAGAATTGTTATATGGTTATGATAATTTAGCTTTTAGTGTTTTAAAAAATTCTACTTTTAATTTAACTACTTATTATGGGATGAGTTATGCAACTTTTGGAACAGGTGCAACTTTAATTGATACTAATGCTACTCTTAAATTAACTCAAACAGGTGTATTTGCTTCTTATCCAACTTGGTATATTGGTGGAGCTTTTACCATGAATGAAAATTCATCTTTGATTATTATTAATAGCAATGGGGTAATTAATACCAATACTTATAATTTATATTTTCGTGGGTCTGCTTCTATTAATATTAATAATCCAAAAGCTTTTGTTTTATATAATCGAGTTACGGATGTAATATATACAAGTGTTACTGTTCCAGTTACTTTAAAATATTCTCGTCTTAATATTTGGAATACTGCAGCTGATATTTCGATTGCTGGTTCTTTAAGCAATTTACCAACTTATTCTTGGTATAAGACTGATGCTTCTATTTCTCAAGTGGTAGCTAGTATGAGTACTACTACTATGAGTGTTACAACGAATAATTATACCGCAGCAGAATTAGCAGTATTACCAGCTATTACTAATTTGAATTTCTTGAAGAAAAGAGCAATTTCTATGGGAGTAACGGCACTTAACATTGATATTTTGACAGATGAAGATTTACAAATTACAGGATTGACAGCTCCAAACGCTTCTATTTTAGTTACTTATAATACAACTAGTGTTACTGTTACAGCTGATTCGAGTGGTAATTTTGTTGTACCACTTACTACTCCACTTGCGATTGGTACAAATGTTACTTTTTTATCTAATGTTGCTAAAAGTTTTATTTATACCTTAAAAAACAAAGTTGTTGTTGATGAAGGGGAAATCGTTATGACGAATGTTCCAACACAAGTTACTTTTCGCTTAGTTCCGTTTCAAACGAATCCTATTTTGTGTCCTAGAACAGAGGCTTTAAATATTGCGGTTACTGATACGAGAGCTAGGAGTAAAGCTTGGCAGGTTTATGTCTCGATGAATCGTGATCTTACTTCATCACAAGGCAAAGTACTTACTAATTCCGTTGTTTATCAAGGTACAACTTTAATGCCAGTCGCAACAACACCAATTTTAATTTATAGTGGAACCGCTAATGGTGGAACAACTAAAGTAACGAATATTGTGTGGGCAGTAAATGAAGGAATTGTTTTACGTTTGTTAAATCAAACTTTAGAAGCTAATCAAGAGTATACAGCTACTTTGACTTGGAATTTACAAAGCATTTAAAAAAATCACATTATGGGTGATTTTTTAAGTTCTCCAATACGGAGAATTACAAGGTCGATAACGATTGCCTTGAGGCATTAAGCAACGAGTAAAGACAGTATTGCTTCTAGCTACGAAAGAATCATTTACAGATAGTACAGAGTAGCTAAATAAGCTAAAACCTATATTAGGCCTTTTTCGAAACTTGAAAAGTAACTGTCTTTGTTGTAGAGGGCGCTATATCAGTTAATGTTACGGATAAAGTATGAGTTCCTGAAGTATAAGAATATTGAGAACCTGTTGCAGCAACTCCATCAATCATAACACTCCCATCTACAAAATCGACTAAAGCTGTGTCGATTATATCAGTAATTACTGGGGCTACATATGTTTCTGTGGATTGATTGTTGATTGTTACGGTATATGTTAAATAACCATCAGCCCAGTTTACTTTATCAGCTGATTTGGTCATTGAAAGACCTGAAATCATATTTACTACTGAAACATTGGATGTTAAGGATGTCGATATTTCATTATATGTTCCAACAGCAGTAGCAGTATTATTTAAATTCATAATTTTTCCTCCTGATATAATTTATGCATGAAATGTTGTTTAGATTATGATAATTTTTTTAAAAGTTAAAAAAATTGATTGTCAAAATAGAAATTTTATGGTATATTAATATTGCTTTTTGTTATGGCGATGTAGCTCAGCTGGCTAGAGCGACCGGTTCATACCCGGTAGGTCGGGGGTTCGATCCCCTCCGTCGCTACCAAGATGTTAATTAGTCCTAGAGAAATCTAGGTTTTTTATTTTGGAAAATATAATAGTTAACATGTTTTAAATGTATTTCATTTCTTTTGTTTTGATGATATAATTATTTTGTTATTTAGGTTTTGAACTTATTAAATATAAAAAAATAATGATTTACATGTCATGGAGGTTTTATGGAAGATTATTTAAAGATATTTATTGATAGAGAATATCCATCTTTTATTGATAAATATTTAAATACAAGTACATTAAGTAGATTAAAGAATGTAACACAGTTTTGTGGTTGTGATTATACCAAGTTATATCATCCATTGTTTTTATATACTCGTTATGATCATAGCTTAGTAGTAGCACATATGACATGGCATTTTACACATGATAAGAAAGAGACAATTGCAGCACTTTTACATGATGTGGGAACTCCTTGTTTTGCCCACTGTATTGATTATGTATTTGGAGATTACTTGAATCAAGAGACTTCTGAGGCAAGTATTGCAGATATTGTTAAAAAAGATAAAGAATTGGTGAGCTATTTAATAGAGGATGGTATTTGTTTAGAAGAATTAGAACAATTAGAATTGTATCCTATATTAGAAAATAAATCACCTCAACTTTGCACAGATCGATTAGATGGAGTTTTACATACTTGTTATATTTGGTTACATACCCATTCATTAAAGGAAATTAAAGAAGTATATGATCATTTGGTTGTTTTAGAAAATGAACAGGGTAATAAGGAAATAGGACTTGATGATGTAGTAGTTGCTGAAAAGTTTGTGGCTATGGTTTTTACTTATGCTAAAGAATTACAAGGAAATACTGATAAGTATGTTATGAATTATATTTCAGAGATTGTTAAGTTGGCTGTTCAAAAGGGATTAATTTCTTTGGAAGATTTATATGTAAAAAGGGAAGAAGAAATTATTCGTGTTTTTCAAGAATTCTTTTTATCTTGGAATAATTTTAAAAATGCAGAATGTTTAGTGCGAACGAATCAGAAACCAGAAGGCTTTTATGTTTCTTTAGATGTGAAGAAAAGAAATGTTATTCCGCTTATAAAAGTGAATCAAGAAGTTAAAAGAATTGTAGAAGTATCTAGTCTTGCTGAAGAAATTTATTTTGAATTAAAAAATTATCATGATACAGATTTTGCTTATGTAAGAAAAATAAAAATATGTAATTAATTGAGAGGTGCAAATGAAATATTTAAAAACTTATACTTCACCACTTGGTCTTATTTATATGAGTAGTGATGGTGAATATTTAACTGGTCTTTGGTTTTCTAAAAGTAGGGATGAAAAGAAACATCATGATGAATATCAAGAAAAAGATTTAAAAATATTTGTGGAAACAGAAAAATGGTTAGATCTTTATTTTCAAGGAAGAAATCCAGATTTTACTCCTAAATATAAAATTGAAGGCACACCTTTTCGTTTAGCGGTTAGTAAAATTATGTGTAAGATTCCTTATGGGAGTGTTGTTACTTATCAGGATATTGCAAATGAACTTGCGAAGATGAAAGGAATAGCTAAAATGTCGGCACAGGCTGTTGGGGGAGCAGTAGGATGGAATCCTATTTGTCTTATTGTTCCTTGTCATCGGGTTGTTGGTAAAAATGGAAGTTTGACTGGTTATGGTGGAGGGATTCAAAATAAAGTAAAATTATTAGAATTAGAAGGAATTGATATGAGTAAGTATTTTGTTCCAAAGAAAGGTACGGCTTTATGAGTAAACGTTGTAAATGGTGTAATTTGGATAATCCTATTTATGTAAAATATCATGATGAAGAGTGGGGACATCCTAATTTTTCCCAACGTTATTTGTTTGAAATGTTAGTTTTAGAGTCTTTTCAAGCGGGGTTGTCTTGGGAGTGTATTTTAAATAAAAGGGAAAGTTTTCGGGAGTGTTTTGATCATTTTGATGTTTTTTCTGTTGCTAGTTATGATGAAGAAAAAATAGCTTCCTTGTTAGTTAATTCGAAGATTGTTCGAAATCGTTTGAAGATAAAAGCAGCGATAACTAATGCTTTGATTTTTTTAGAAATTGAAAAAGAATTTGGGAGCTTTAAAGATTATTTATTTTCTTTTAGTAAGGGGAAAACTTTTTATGATTTTACTTCAACTAAATCTGAATTGTCAGATGAAATTTCTAATGATCTAAAAAAAAGAGGAATGAAATTTGTTGGAACAACGATTATTTATTCTTATTTACAGGCAATTGGTATTATTAATTCACATGAACCTGATTGTTTTTTGTATCAAAAATTATAGATATTTGTTAAAAGGAAAAAGAGAAGATAAAAATGAAAAAAATTATATTCAATATTTTAATTTTTAGCTTTATTGGTGCTTTTTTGGGAGTTCTATCAAAAATGCTCGATATTTATACTACTAATTTAGGTAATATTTTTTCGGAGTTATCGATTTGGATTTTGTTTGGAGTTTTTATTGTGTATTTCAGTAAAACTAGGAAAGAAGCAATGATCATTGTTTTCTTATTTTGTGTAGGGATGCTATTTAGTTATTATTTAACTGCTGAGTTTACACATAGTATTTATGCAAAATCTTTTATTATAGGTTGGAGTATCTTTTCTTTATTTTCACCAATATTTGCTTATTTTACTTGGTTTACGAAAAGAAAAGGGGCTTTTGGTAAAATCATATCTTGGGGAATTCTTTTATTTACTTTACTTGCTAGTATTTTTTTATTTGATGGACCACGATGGTATGATATTCTTATTTTAACTCTTTTATTCTATATTTTATTTATGCGAAAAAAAGATTGATTTTGTGTTTTTTCTTTTGTATTATATTAGTAGGTGATATAAATGACTAAATGTTGTTGTAAATATTTTATTTATTATTCAGTTTAGTCATATAAACTTTTATAGGTACCTTTTATATAATTGTTTATATGATAATTATAGGAGGTACTTTTTATGTTTAAAAAACAAGTGAATACTATTCGATGTTGTTTTCCTTTTTTAGTTTTTATTAGAAAGGAAAGAGAAAAATGACAGAAGAATTAATTGGTAATACACCAATGGTTAAAATCAAATATCGATATCAAAACAAAATACGTTATGTTTATGCAAAATTAGAATACTATAATTATACGGGTAGTATAAAAGATCGGGTTGCTTATTATATTATAAATAAATCTAAAGAGTTGGGTTTATTAAAAAAGGGGCAACCGATTGTGGAAGCAACAAGCGGAAATACAGGTATCTCTTTGGCAGCTATAGGTGCTTATTTTCACCATCCTGTTCATATTTTTATGCCAGATTGGGTAAGTGAAGAAAGAATTAAAATTATGAGGCTTTATGGTGCTCACGTTTATTTAGTTAGTAAAGAAGAAGGTGGCTTTGGAGAAGCTATTAGAAGAAGTAAAGAGCTAGCTTTAGAAATTGATGGCTTTTTACCAAAACAATTTGAAAATACTTTAAATTTAGAAGCTCATTATTTAGGAACAGCAAAAGAAATTTTAGAACAATTACCCGAAGTAGATGCTTTTGTTAGTGGAGTAGGAACTGGTGGTACTTTAATGGGGATTGCTAAAAGATTAAAAGAATATAATAAAAATATTTCTATTTCAGCTTTAGAACCTGAAAAAATGCCTTTGCTTAGTGGTGGAAATATTATCGGTAATCATAAAATTGAGGGAATTGGTGATGATTTTATTCCCGATTTAGTAGATCAAAGTTTAATTGATCATATTGTTTTAATTCATGATGAAGATGCTATAAATATGTCTAGGCTTTTAGCTAAAAAACTTGGATTGGGTGTAGGAATATCATCTGGGGCTAATTTTTTAGCTAGTGTTTTAACTCAAGGAAAATATGTTACAACTGTTTTTGCGGATGATGCTAAAAAATATTTATCAACTAGTTTGGTGGATGATATCGATACAGATTCTTGTTTTTTATCTAATCAAATTGAATTATTAGATTTAGAAGAAGTTTAGAAAATAGAAAAAACTATTTTCTTTTTTATGTTATAATAAAATAAGTAGGTGATATTGATGAAATTTCGTTATGTTTTAGCTGATTCAATTCAGAAATTTATAGAAGGTTCCACTTTGGAAGAGATTAATATTGGTTGTTCTTCTTCACAAGTAATTAGAATTATGAAAAATGATCAAATTTATTTTTTGAAAATTATGGAAAATTCAGTGCTTCTTTTAGAGTATCAGAAATTATTATGGTTAGAAGGAAAGCTCCCCGTTGCGAAAGTTGTCTTATTTGAAGAGGAAAATGGCGTTTTTTATTTAATAACGGAAGAAGTAAAAGGATATATGTTGAGTGATTCTTATTATCAATCACATGTTGATCAGGCTTTAAAAGTTATAGAGAGTGCTTTTAAACAATTTTATACGATTGATATAAAAGATTGTCCTTTTGGTTTTGATCTTCAATCTTATTTGCAGAATGTTCGTTCTAAATATTTGCAAGGACTTATTTTAGATGAACAATTAAGTAGTAATGTGAAAAAACGATTTGGTACAATATTACATTTATTAGATTATTTAGAAGAAAATCAGTTTTTTGATGAACCGGTTTTTTCATTTGGAGATTTAAGTTTGCCTAATATGATTGCAATTAAGGATCGTTTATCAGGATTTGTTGATGTTGGTTCATGTGGGATTTTTGGTAAATGGTTTGATATTGCTATTTGTGAAAAATCAATTCGCAGAAATTTGGGTGAAGAAGCAGTTTTGGAATTTTACCAGATTTTGAATTTAAAAAGAAATCAGAAAAAAATAGAATATTATTGGTTATTATTAGAAATAATGGATTAGAGGGAAGATTATGAAAGAAATTATTTATAATTATGATTTTCTAACAGAAGAAATGATTGATGAGGTTGTTATAAGAGTAAAAGCTGTATTAATTAATGAGAAGAAGGAAATTATTTTAGGACATTCTTCTTTGAGCTATCAATTTCCAGGGGGACATTTGGAAAAAGGTGAGGCACTTGAGGATTGTTTAAGAAGAGAAATTTTAGAAGAAACAGGTATTTCTTTTATATCAGATTTTAAATTATTTATGAAGACAACCTGTTTTACTAAAGATTATCATCATACTGGAAAAAATAGAAAAAATGAAGTCTATTTTTATTGGGTAGAAACATTTGATTTAACTCATCTTCAGGATTTAAAGTTAGAAGAAAGTGAGAAAAAAGCTCATTTTATGGTTGAGTTTGTTCCTTTTTCTCAAGTAGAAGAAGTTTTAAGCGCTAGTATTACTAGTGATTCATTAAATCAAGTGATAGTAGAAGAAATGTTAGAAGTAATTTCGGAATATAAAAAAATAAAAGGTTATATAAAATGATTTAGTAGTATTATAGTTATTTTTTTATTAAACTAGGTTGCAATCTATTTTTAGTTATGGTATATTTATTTTGTTTTTGTTAGATATGGATGTTTTGAATGAGGAAAGAAAGAAATTAAAAGAAGTTCAAAAACAGTATCATGATTTTATTATTCGGTATCAAGATAAAATAAAAAAAATACCAATTGATTACAAAAATAATCCGCTGATGCAGACCACTTTATTAGAACAATTTACTGGTAAATTGCAACTATTAGAAAAAACAATCAATACCCCTTTTTTTGGACGTATTGATTTTTTGCATGATCAAGATTTAAAAGATACAGTTTGTTATATTGGAAAAGTGGGAATTTTAGACGATGATGGTAATCCTATTACGGTTGATTGGCGTTCTCCTATTTCTTCTCTTTATTATGATTCTAATGTAGGATTAGCAGAATATATGGCACCAGATGGTTTAATGAAGGGAACTTTAAAGCTAAAAAGACAATTTGATATTCAAGAAGGAGAATTAATTCACTATCAAGATGTAAATACTGTTTCAAATGATGAACTCCTAAAACCTTATTTAAGTACGAATGCTGATAGTCGCCTTAAAAATATAGTGGCTACCATTCAAGGAGAACAAAATGCTATTATTCGTAAAAGTATTTATAAAAATTATATTATTCAGGGAACAGCGGGAAGTGGTAAAACAACGGTTGCTTTACATCGTACTTCTTATCTTATTTATAATGAACAAAAGAGTTTTAAAGAAAATCAATTTATGGTGATTGGTCCTAATGCTTATTTTATGAATTATATTTCTTCAGTTTTACCTGATTTAGATGTTCATTCAGTAATAGAAACTACTTTTTTGGATATAGTGAATGATTATTTGAAGGAAAAAATTAAAGTTGTTGATCAAAATGCGAGATTAGAAAAGATTTTAAATGGGGAAGAACTTAATTTAAACATTTCTTTTAAATCATCTTTAGATTATAAAAAAGCAATAGATTTATTTATTCGATCTGTAGAGGATCATATTATTCATGGGCCTATTACTTTACGAAATGTTGTTCTTTTTTCCGAAGATGAAATGAGGCGGTTCTTTTCTAAGAAAACATTAGGAATTTTAGAGAGAATGAAAGAGTTTAAGAAATACGCTAAAAAAGAATTGAAAGAAAAAGTCAATTATTTTAAAGATCTCTATTGGAAACAATATCGTGATGAATATTTAAATTTAAATGAATCTGATAAAAGAAGAGAAGAAATTCTTCTTGATACGGCTAGTTTTGATTTAGAAATTACTAAAAATAGAGACCATATCATTCAAAATTATTTTCAAGATTATAATTTAAAACCAATTCTACTATATCAATTATTTATCGAAAATATTAAATGCTTTGTTTCAAGTGATAAAGTAGATTTAGATAGATTAAAAAATGAAACATTAGAGGGAATTAAGAAAAAAACATTGGGATATGAAGATTTGCCTGCTTTACTTTATTTGAACTTAAAATTTAATGGTTATCAGGGATATGATCATTATATTCATGTGGTAGTAGATGAAGCTCAAGATTATGGCTTATTTCACTTCTTTGTTTTGAAAGAATTATTTAAAAATAGTACTTTTTCTATATTTGGAGATTTAGCTCAATCTATTTATTCTTATCAAAGTATTGATAGTTGGGAGAGTGTTATAGATCAAGTATTTCATGATAATATCTCTTTATTAAAATTAGAGAAAAGTTATCGTACTACTTATGAGATTATGGAGGCAGCTAATTTAATTTCTAAGTGGTTTGGCTTTGGAGATGGTAAAGCAGTATTAAGACATGGGAATAAAGTAGAAATCTATAAATTGAATGAAAATCATGTTGTCGAATGTTTAGGAAAAAGAATAAATGAATTTAAAAAATTAGGTTTTAAAAGTATTGCTATAATTTGTAAAAGTGAATTAGAAGTTAGTCGTTTAGCAAAATTATTTTTAAAGAAAAATATGGTTGTAAATCAGGTAACTTCTAAAAATGTTTCTTATGATGGGGGTATTTGTTTTATATCTAGTTATCTTGCTAAAGGATTAGAATTTGATGCTGTTATTGTATTTTCAGTAGATCAGTATGATATTAACCGAGAACTTGATATGAAACTTTTATATGTTGCTATGACAAGAGCGTTGCATCAATTAGATATTACTTATCAAAAGGAGATAATCTATCCTTTAAAAAAATTAGAAATGTAGGGGATTATAATGAATCAAGAAAAATTATATTTAGATCAAAAAGGCTATCAAGATTATTTAGAAGAAATAGAAAAATTGAAAGAAGAATTAAATCGTAATAGTGCGAAAAGAGCAGAATCTTATCAAGATGCAGTTGGAGATGGTTGGCATGATAATTTTGATTTTGAAGTAGCTTTAAGAGAAGAATACAAAATTATGGGAATGCTTGAGAAAAAGCAAAAAGAATTAGAGAAGATCGTGATTATAGAGCCTACTAATAATATAGATCAAATTGATATCAATCAATATGTAACTGTAAAATTGTTGTTGATGGATGAAGAAGAAGAATTAAGTTTTAAACTTGTGGCTTCTCTTAATCCTAAAGAAGATGAAATTTCTTTAAATAGTCCAATAGGAAGAGCTATTTATGGAAAAAAAGCAGGAGATAAGGTAAGTTATCGAGTTTTAAATAAAGAGTATTCTGTTATTATTTTAAATAATTATTGAGATGAATTTAATGAGGGGATATTGTGAAAGTTAGAAATATTATTGGGGATGTATTATTAATTTAGCATGTTCTATTTGTAAAAATTTGTCTTCTTTTATAATATGTGGTATAATTTTTTTAGTTAATTAAAAAGCGATTCATAGAAAGTAATTATTTTAAAATGTTTTGTAGAGAGCTTGTGGTTGGTGAAAATAAGTAAAATTAAAATAATGAATTACAAATGATGATTTTAAATCGGATAGTATCCGTTATCAATAAGAGGTAATAAACTATTATTACAAATAAAGGTGGTACCACGACGAGTTCGTCCTTTTAGGATGGCTTGTCTTTTTTTATTTTTTAGGAGGTGATTTGTATGGATAATGACTATTACTATTATGACTTTCTTGATTGTAATTTAATTAACTATACAAAATATTGGAGGAGAGAAAAATGGAGAAGAAATTATTTGATATCTTAAAAGAAAGAGGATATGTAAAAGATTTAACACACGAAAATGAAATTATTAATTTAGTTAATGGAGACCCAATGACTTTTTATTTAGGAATTGATCCTACTGCTGATAGTCTTCATATAGGTCATTTTTTTGCATTAACTATGTTTAGATGGTTACAAGACTTTGGACATCACGGAATTATATTGATTGGTGGAGCAACTGCTTTGATTGGAGATCCAACAGGCAAAAGTGATGTGAGAAAAATGTTATCTAAAGAAGAAGTTGCTCATAACAAAAAAGAAGTAAAAGAATTAGTTAAAAGATTTGTAAAGACTGATGGAGAAAATCCTGCTATTATTGTTGATAATGCAGATTGGATTTGTGATAAGACTTATGTAGATTTTATGAGAGATATTGGGGTACATTTCAATGTCAATAATATGTTATCTGCTGATTGTTACAAGAAAAGATTAGAAAATGGCGGTTTAACATTTCTTGAAATGGGATATATGTTAATGCAAGCATTTGACTTTGTTCACTTAAATAAAGAATTTGGATGTAGGTTACAAATTGGTGGGTCTGATCAATGGGGGAATATTTTAGCAGGAGCTGATCTTTCTCGTAAAATTGGGTTTAGTGAAGGAAAGAAAATAGAACCTTTATTTGGTCTTACTTGTCCTTTGCTTATTAAAGCTGATGGCGAAAAGATGGGGAAGACGGCAACAGGTACGCTATGGGTATCAAGAGATAAAACAACACCTTTTGATTTCTTTCAAGCATGGATGAATTCATTTGATGAAGATGTTGAAAGAAGTTTAGCTTTCTTTACTAGAATGGAAATATCTGATATTAAAGAGTTATGTAAAAAAGATATCAGAGAAGCAAAAAAATTGCTTGCATTTGAAGTTACTAAATTAGTTCATGGTGAGGATGAAGCGATAAAAGCTAGACAAACAGCAGAAGAATTGTTTAGTAATAAAGGTATTTCAGATAATATGCCTTCAATTATTATTTCTAAAGATTTATTGAATATTAATATTGTTGATTTACTTATCAAAACCGATTTCGTTTCTTCTAAATCTGAAGCAAGAAGATTAATTGAACAAAATGGTATTTCTTTAAATCAAGAAAAAGTTAAGTCTTTTGATAAAATAATTACAGCTGATGATTTAAAGGATAATACATTAATATTGCAAAAAGGTAAAAAGATATTTTTGAAAGTTTGTTTTGAATAGGATTTTATATAAATTTGATAAAAATTTTAAAATGTAATATCATATTAGCTAATATTTGAAATTTTTGATAGAGTATTTTTAGGTGAAAGGGGAAAATATTACGGAAGAGTTTATTTTAGTAAAGCCTTCTTTAGAATATAAAGAAGATGTTATTTCTTTTTTAGAAGAAGTCAAAGTTGTTGATGAGGGGGCTCGTTGGCAATATGCAGGAATGTCTCGTTTAGAGCAGACTAATACTTATGAAGAATGGCTTCAAGAAAAATTAAATGAGGAAAAGGGGATCGGCTTGCCTGAGGAATATGTGCCTGCATCTACTTATTTGTGTGTGAGAGTATATGATAATAAGGTTATTGGTATATGTAATATTCGCCATGAATTAACTGATTTTTTATTAAATTATGGTGGACACATTGGACAGTCTATTAGACCTAGTGAAAGAGGTAAGGGCTATGGAACAATTCAATTGTTAAAAGCTTTAGAAAAATGTGCGGAAAGGAATATGGACTATGTATTAATAACATGCGATGAAGAAAATAAAGTAAGTGCTAAAACGATTGAAAAGTGTATGGGAGAATATGAGAATACTATTGAGAGAGACAGGGTTTTTTATAGACGATATTGGGTTAATATAGAAAAGATTAGAAAAATAAAGAAATAGAAAAATTAAGATCTTTGTTGTGTTATGCTTATAGCTATTGTTTTAAAAGAGGAATTGTTTGGAATTAATACAATAGATAAAAGTAATTGATAGCAAGTTATGCTATCTTTTTAAATTAAATTTGATTATAATAAATAAGGAGAGTGCTATATGATAAAGTTATATGTTGTAAGACATGGTAGAACGGATTGGAATGTGAAAGGAATCATTCAAGGAACTACTGATATTCCTTTAAATGAAGAAGGAAGAAAACAAGTAAAAGAATTAGCTCAAAAACATGATTTAGAATCGTTCGATTTATGTTTTTCTTCGCCTTTAAAAAGGACTAGAGAAACGGCAGAAATAATCATTGGCAATAAAAAGGAAATTATTTTAGATAGGCTGTTAATTGAAAGAAGTTATGGAGAATTTGAAGGGAATCCTATTGATTATGATTTAACTGTTAAAATTTGGACTGATTTAGATGAAAAAATGAATGGCATAGAAAGTACGCGTGAATGTTTAGAACGAGCTCAAAAATTTTTAAGAAAAATTAAAAGGGATTATCCTAATAAAACGATATTAATTGTTTCTCATGGTGGTTTTATAAAAGCTTTACATTTTAGTATTATTGGTTATGATGAAAATACAGATTTTTTGTCTTTTAAACCAGAAAATGCTAAAATATATGAATATGAGTTAGATTAAATGTATATTGGTAGAGTTGGTAAAAAAAATAAGAATGTAAAGAAGGAGTTTTTAATATGCCCCATTATAATAGTTATGATAGTTTTAGAAAGAAAAAAAGTAGAGAAAAAAAGGAACGTGCTAAAAATAAGGGAGTTAAATTAGCACAGGATTTTATTGTAGATTGTGCTTTGAAATATGGTGTAGTAGTAGAAGTTAGGTATTATGATATTGATGTGTATTATAATGGAGAAATTGTTCTTGCTCATTTAAGAAAAGATTTAAATAGAGTATGTAATCAAATTTTGTTTTCTGGAGATAAAGTAGTTTTACAATTTTTAAATAATCAATATATTATTACGAATTTAATCCGAAGGACCTCGCTTTTATCAAGAATAAAAAAAGATAGTACAAGACTTGATGATGTGGGGAAAGTTAGGCCCGTTGCTGCTAATGTTGATGTTGCTTTAATTGTTGTGGCAGCGCACGAACCTCCACTTCATCCTAAATTCATTGATCGCTATTTAATGGTTTTACAAAATAGTCAAATTCCAGTTGTGATAGTTTTAAATAAATGTGATTTAAAAACGATTTTAGAAGATAGAAAGTTAGAAGTTTATAAAAAATTAGGTATACCTGTTATTGAGACTTCTACTTATACTTTAAATGGAATTGAAAGTTTTAAGAAAATGTTAAGAGGGAAACAAGCAATATTAGTAGGAAATAGTGGAGTGGGCAAATCTTCTTTAATTAATGCTATTATGGGGATGAAAGAAATTAAAACGGGTCATGTTAGTGAAAAAAGTAAGAAAGGAAGACATACTACAACTATTTCTAAATATTATGTTTGGGAAGATGGATCATCTATTATTGATACACCAGGAATTAGAAGTTTAGATGTTTCTAATTTTCGAGCTATAAAGATTCAAGATTATTTTAAAGAATTCCAAAAATTTAGATGTGAATGTAAGTATGCTGATTGTCTTCATTATCATGAAAAGATACAAAATTGTCGAATCAAACAAGAAGTTATGAAGGAAAGTATTAGTAAAGAACGATATGAAAGTTATCTTAGAATTATGAGTGAATTATTAAAAAGTGATAAAAGTAAAGATATTTTAAAGGAAATGGAGACTTATTATGAGGACAAGTGTTAGAGGAATATTAATAGAAGACGACAAGTTATTAGTTATTCACCGGATAAAAAATAATTATGAATATTATGTCATTCCTGGTGGTGGGGTGGAGGATCAGGAAACTTTAATGCAAGCTTTAAAAAGGGAATTATTAGAAGAAGTAGGAATTCAGATTAAAGTACTTGATGAGAAGCCATTTTATACTTATTTGGATCAAGATGGATATCAATACTTTTATTTGATTTTTTGGTCTAGTGGTGAGTATAGCTCTGGTAAGGGTCCAGAATTTTCTAGTCCAGAATATGAGAGTCATGGAGAATATAAAATATGTTTTGTTTCTTTACAAGATGTTGTTCTTGGTAAAATTAATTTAGTACCTACTTCTTTTAAAGATGAATTTATTCATAATTTAAATAAAATTCAAGATGCTTTTAATTTAGATAGTAAAAAGAATAACCCTCAATAAAAAAGAACTGTTTTTAGACAGTTCCTAAGTAGAAATTAGACGCAATCTACATAAGTATCAGATAAACATCTTATAGAGCATAGGCAGCTGCAATCCATTGTAAAGAAAGAATTAGTAGCAACGTATGGATTTAAGCTTGTTGTATCTGAATTGTCGGCAAGTACTCTAAAAGTACAGCAATTTCCTTCGATTTTTTCTACTCTAAATACGTTTGAACAAGCAGTAGTTCCAGCGGTAGGACAGGTTGCAGTTGTATCTTTAGTGGTAGGCATGCTCCATGGTGTTCCATTTCCGCAGCAAGTATAAAGCATTACCGGTCTAGTGTTACATACTAAGCAATTTGGTCCACCACCTAAAACGGGACGATCGCATGCATCTAGGCAAGATTCAGGGCATGCATTTTGTTGGAGAACTAAAATTACACTTAATATTTCATTAATGCAATTGCCAGAATTATTTTCACAATTATTCATAATATTCACCCTTTCATGTATTCTCACTAATAATTTATGTTAAAGTTTCTAAATCGTGTCCTTTTATAGTTCTTTTTTTTTTAATTTGTTTATGTTATAATTTAGGAAGTAAAAGAGGGTGAAGTAGATGCCAGAATCACAAAATTCTAAAGAACAAAATGAATCACAAAATTCTTATCAATATAATCCGAATCGCCCTCAAAATAATCCAAATGAAGAACATGCTGATACTAAGAAAGTTGTTGATACTGCTGCGAAAGGGGCTGCTGAATATTTTGCTCCGGGTGTCGGAGGTATGGCTTATGATGCAGCTAAAAAAGTTCCGGGAGTGGGGAATGCTATAGATAAAACAACAGATAAAGTAGCAGAGGTTGCTGATCAAGTTCCTGGTGTAAAGAAAGTTACCAAAGGCTTAAATGATTCTGGGATCACTGATGTAGCTAATAAAGGGATCGACCTTATTGGTAGTAAGGGAGCTAGTGGTGGAGCAAATGCTTTAAAAAATGCTGGTGAATCTGCTCAAGCAGCAAATATGCCTAGCGGGGGAAGTAAAGCGGGAGTTCCTGTTAGTCCGGTACGGAAAAATTCTATTTTTAATTCAATGATAAGAAACGGGGAAGAAGAAGATAGTTTTTCTTCAGAATCTTTACCAAATGAAGAAAATTTAGATGATCAAAGTGAAAGTGTTCCACCTTCAGAAATTCCGACAGATGATTTAGAAGATAATCATGAGGATAAACAATCTGAAGATAAAAATGCGAAAGGCGATATTGCAGGTCAAGCTTTGAACTTTATTTGGGATAAATATAAAATACCGATTATTTTAGGTGGAGGCGGGATTGCTTTTTTCTTCATTATTTTAATTGTCATTTTTGGTGGAGGAGTAGAAAATTCAAATTCTGGATTAACAGATTATCTTAATAGTTGTTCTAGTTTTCCTATGAATGAAACTACTTTATCTAAATCAGAATTTGTTGAGTTAGCTTCTACTTATCTTACAGAAAATTATACTAGTTCGTCTAGTGCTACTTTTGCTGATAACTTGGAAATTGTATATGAAGTTGGCACGTCAAATAATATCAATCCAGAACTTATTGTAGTGCGAGCTGTTGTTGAAGGATTTTCTCCAGGAAATTCTAATTATAATTATTGGGGATTAGGATGCTATAATGGGGCATCTTCTTCAGATTGTTTATCATATTCTACTTTTAAAGAGGGGGTAGAAGCTTTTGTTCAAAATGTATCTCAATATGATACAGTAGTGGATATGATGTCTCGTTATGCTTATATTGGCTCTTATTGGTATAATCCCGGAAGTTCAGGGTTGGGTGGATGTTATTATTATAGTTATATTAGTGAATATATGTCAGATTCTAGAGCTTCCACTGTGGCTAATGTTTGTAATAGTAGTACTTCTTGTACTAAAGGGAATACTGCTAGTTGTACAGCAACTACCGATGAAGATCAAGAGGCTTATGCTATGTGGCAAGTTAAAAAAATGTCTGATGTTAGAAAAAATATTTTTGGATTGGATCCTGAGATTTGTTCACAATTTGGAAATTATTCTACTTATAACTTACTAGCAAAAACATCAGATAATTTAGATAATGTTTTAACTACTAGTTTAAAGAGTGCTTTGAGGAAACAAGGAATGAGTGTTGAGGACTTTAATGACTATTTATTGTCCAATATTTTAGCGGCTGGTGTTGGTACTAGATCTGCTGCAGTAACTGCTGCTATTTCTTTGGTTTGGACATTATACGATGCTTATGGTATTCGAATACCTTATACTATGTGTGGACAACATTATTGCTCTAATGTGTATATGAAGGGTACTACAACTAACGTAAATAGAAGTGCTATTTCCTTTTATGGAATTGATCCTAACTGGGGGGTAGAATTAAATCCATATCGATATGGTGATGGTTTATATAGTCGATATGGACCGGATTGCTCTGGTTTTGTTTCGTGGATTTTGCATAATGCTGGATTTGATAATTCTCATGTTCTAGGCGCAGTTGCTCAAGGAGAAATGGGACCACAATATTCTTTACAATCTTATGTTGGTCAACCGGGAGATGTATTATCTAATTCTGAACATATTATGTTTATTGTGGGAGTAGATACTGAAAATGAACTTTATTATGTTGCTCATGCTTCAGGAGGAAGTTCAGGAACTAAAATTAGTACTCTATCTTTTAGTAACAAGTCTTATAAAATTACTGATATGACTTCATGGTATGCTAATCACGCTGTTTATACTGAGGAAAATGAAGAGGAATTTATTAAAATTTATCAAGCAGGATATGTATTAGATTAAGGATAGAAAGGGATAATATGAAAAAAATTTTAGTTTTGTTAGTTGTTTTATGTTTAACTGGATGTAATGTGGAATATAATTTGACTATTACGGAAGATGAATTTCAAGAGCAAGTAGTGATTGATGAAAATGATATTGATTTTCCTATTACAGTATATTCTGATCAAGAAGGAACTGGAGAAGGTAAGGTAGATGGTGTTTTGTATTATGATATTGAAACAACAGATACTTCTTCTATTTTAAGACATACTTTTAATTCGCTAGATTATGAACGTAGTCATGCAGCCAATACTTGTTTTAATCGCTTTTTAGTTAATGAGGAGGATGGAGTTATGACAATTTTATCTTCTAATTATTATAATTGTATGGATTATTATTCTTCTTTGGATACTATTAAGGTTCAAGTAAAGTTAGACACTAATATTTATGAAATTGTAAATCAAAATGCTGATCAAATTGATGGCTCAACTTATATTTGGAATATCAACAAGTCTAATTATCAAGATCATTATGTATATTTGTCTTATCAAAAGAAGGGTTCTAATACTTGCGATATTGTATCATGTGATGAAGATGAAGAGCTTGTAAATCCTAATAGTGAAGATTGTTATTGTAAAAGAAAAAGTGCGGAAAATGATAAAGAAGTGGAAGAAGAAAATGTGCTTTTTGATTATATTTTACTTGGAGGAATATTATTATTATTTGTAATTGCTATTGTTGGGTTAATTAAATATAAGAGTATTCATGATTAAAAGATTGAAATTTGCTGATATAGTTTAATATTTATTAAATTAAAGAAATAAAAATAGGGCAAGTAATTCGTTATTTGTCTTTTTCTATACTTGACTAATCTTTGAAATTTGGTTATACTTAGTATACAAAAAGGGTGCATGTTTTTGAATCAATACTTTACTAATAACGATCAACTTAAAAGTGAAAAAAGAGTCATAAGGTTTAACTATGGCTCTAATTGTTTTGAATTTATAAGTGATAATGGAGTTTTTTCAAAAGATAAAATAGATTTTGGAAGTATTACTCTTTTAGATACTTATCTTAAAAATAAAAAAGATATTCATAATTTTTTAGATGTTGGTTGCGGCTATGGATTTTTATCTATTGTTTTAGCTAAAGAATTAAATATTAGTGGTGTTGGTGTGGATGTTAATTTACGAGCTTTAGATTTAGCAAAAAGTAATGCAAGTTTGAATCAGGTTAGTGTCTCTTTTAAAGAGAGTAATATATATGAGAATATAGAAGGAAAGTTTGATTTAATTATTACGAATCCTCCTATTCGAGCGGGTAAAAAGACAGTTTTAGGTATTTTGTTAGATGCAAAAAAACATTTGAATACGAATGGAGAATTATGGGGTGTTATTAGAAAAGATCAAGGGGCTAAAAGTATTATTAAAATGCTTTTAGATACTTATCAAGTTGAAATTAAAGAAAAAAATAAAGGTTTTTATGTTTTTGTAGCAAAAATTAGTTGACATTAAAATGAAATGTTGCTAAAATTTTAAATTGGTGACGTATTTGTTTTTTTCTTTAAAAGAGCACTAAAAATTAGATATTGGGGTGAAGCGCGTGGCTTATAAAGTTGAAAAATTTGGAGATCACAGAGAAAGAAGAAGCTTTTCTGTTTCTCGTAACATTATGGAATTGCAAGATTTACTTGAAATTCAAAAAAAATCTTATCAAGAGTTTTTAGAAGTAGGTATTAAAGAAGTATTCGAAGATTTATTCCCCGTAGAATCTTTTACAGGTAATATTTCAGTAGAGTTTGGAGATTATTCTTTTGATGTACCTAGATATTCTATTAAAGAAGCAAAAGAAAGAATGGTAAACTATGCTGCTCCTTTAAAGGTTCAAGCTAGAGTTTTCATTCATGAGACAGGGGAAGTAAAAGAACAAGAAATTTTCCTTGGGGATATGCCTTTAATGACAGATGCTGGAACATTTATTATTAATGGGGCAGAAAGAGTTATTGTATCGCAATTAGTACGTAGTCCATCTATTTATTTTAAAAGAGAAATTGATAAAAACGGGCGAAGAATTATTAGTGGAGAAGTAATCCCTAATAAAGGTACATGGTTAGAGTATGAAATGGATGCTCGTAATATTATGTATGTACGTATTGATAGAACTAGAAAAGTTCCTATTACAACATTCCTTCGAGCTTTAGGATTATCTAGTGATGAAGATATCTATGAAGTATTTGGTGAAAATGATTATTTAGTTAATACCATTGAAAAAGATAGTACTAGAAATACAGATGAAGCTTTAATTGAAATTTATGAAAAATTAAGACCAGGAGAACCAGCTACACTTGATAGTAGTAAAAATCAACTTGTAACGAGATTTTTTGATAGATTCCGTTATGATTTAGCTAAAGTTGGACGTTATAAATTTAATAAGAAATTAAATGTTTTAGACCGTTTACTTGGATGTACTTTAGCAGAAGATATTAAAAATGAAAATAATGAAGTTGTAGTTTCTAAAGGTACAGTTGTTACTAAAGAAATTAAAGAGACTTTAAGACCATTATTTGAAAATGGTGGACATTTAAAGAAAACAATTATTAATGAAGAACTTGATAATTATGATAAAATCGAGGAAGTTTTAGTATACGATAAAGAAAATCCAGAAAAAATTATTAAGATTATAGGTAATGATCCAGCTACTGATGTTCGTCGTCTTACTATTCCCGATGTTTATGCTTCTGTATCTTATTATTTAAATTTACATGATAATATCGGATATACAGATGAAATTGATAATTTAGGAAATAGACGTGTTCGTCAAGTTGGAGAATTGATTCAAAATGTATTTAGAACTGGCATGTCTAGAATGGAGAGAGTTATTCGTGAGAGAATGACTACTCAAGAGCTTGATAATGTAACACCTAAAACATTAATTAATATTAGACCAGTTACAGCAGCTTTAAAAGAATTTTTTGGTTCATCTCAACTCTCTAAGTTCATGGATCAAATTAATCCAATTGCAGAATTAACGGATAAGAGACGTTTATCTAGTCTTGGTCCAGGAGGATTATCTCGTGATCGTGCCGGAATGGACGTTCGTGACGTTAATGCGAGCCATTATGGTCGTATTTGTCCAATTGAATCTCCAGAAGGACAAAATATCGGTCTTATTACTTCTTTAGCTGGTTATGCTAAAATTAATGAATATGGATTTATTATGACACCATATCGTAAAGTTAAAGATGGTGTTGTTACTGATGAAGTTGTTTATATGACAGCAGATGAAGAAAATGATTTATATATTTCCCAAGCAACTGTTAAGTTAGATGAAAATAATAAAATTGTAGAAGATGAAATTCTTTGCCGTTTGAATGGCGATAACGTAATGGTTCGTCGTGAGAATGTTAACTATGTCGATGTTGCTCCTAGTCAAATTGTAGCTATTACAACAAGTTGTATTCCATTCCTTGAATATGATGATGCTAATCGTACATTGATGGGTGCAAACATGCAACGTCAAGCAGTTCCATTACTTGTTAGTGAAGCACCAATTGTTGGTACTGGCGTTGAGTATATTGCTGCAAGAGATTCTGGTTCGACAGTTGTTTGTAAAGCCGATGGTATTGTAGATTATGCTGATGGTAAGAAGATTATTGTAAAAAATGCTAAAGGGAAAGATACTTATTATTTAGCTGATTTTGAAAGAACTAATGCTTCTACAGCTTTAAATCATCATCCTTTAGTTAAAAAAGGAGAGGCTGTTCATGTAGGTGAAGTTATTGCCGATGGACCATCAACTGAAAAAGGTGAACTTGCTTTAGGTAAAAATATGGTTGTTGCTTTCATGACATTTAATGGTTATAACTACGAAGACGCTGTTATTTTGAATGAAAGATTAGTTAAAGATGATGTTTATACTTCTTTGCATATTGATCACTATGATATTGATTGTCGTGATACTAAACTTGGACCTGAAGAGATTACAAGAGATATTCCAAATGTAGGAGAAGAAGCTCGTAAGAATTTAGATTCTAATGGTATTGTAAGAATTGGTACGGAGGTTAAAGAAGGAGACATTTTAGTTGGTAAAGTTACACCAAAAGGTGTTCAAGAATTAACAAGTGAAGAGAAGTTATTACATGCTATATTTGGCGAGAAAACACGTGAAGTTCGTGATACTTCTTTGAGAGTAGAGCATGGTGCTGCTGGTATTGTTCATGATGTTAAGATTTATACAAAGGAAAATAGTGATGAACTTCCTGCTGGTGTATCAAAAATTATTCGTGTTTATATTATTCAAAAACGTAAGATTCAAGTAGGAGATAAAATGTCTGGTCGTCATGGTAACAAAGGTGTTATTTCCTTAGTATTACCAGAAGAAGATATGCCTTATTTACCAGATGGTCGTCCGGTTGATGTTATGCTTAATCCACTTGGTGTGCCATCTCGTATGAATATTGGACAAATCTTAGAGTTACATTTAGGTATGGCTGGTAAAATTCAAGGAGTTCACTATGCTACTCCAGTATTTGATAGTGCAACATGGGAAGATATTAGAGAAGAAATGGATTCAGCTGGAATGGCTCCAGATGGAAAAACAGTTTTATATAATGGTCGTACAGGAGAGCCTTTTGATCATCGAGTTAGTGTTGGTGTTATGTATATGCTTAAATTACATCACATGGTTGATGATAAGTTACATGCTCGTGCGACTGGTCCTTATTCTCTTGTTACACAACAACCTTTAGGTGGTAAGGCACAGTTTGGTGGACAACGTTTTGGTGAAATGGAAGTTTGGGCATTATATGCTTATGGTGCTGCTCATGTATTACAAGAAATTTTAACTGTTAAAGCTGACGATGTTATTGGTCGTGTTAAAGTTTATGAAGCTTTAGTTAAAGGTAAAACAGTTAATCAAGCGGGTGTTCCTGAATCATTTAGAGTTTTAATTAAAGAATTCCAAGCTTTAGGCCTTGATATGCAGATTATTGATAAAGATGATCAAGTGATTGAATTTAAGGAATTAGAGGAAGAAGAAGACAAAGAAGATACTTTAAAAATTGAAGAAATAGATGCTGAGGCTAGTATTCGTGATGGTGAAATAGAATTTAAAAATGATGAAGATGAAATGCCTGAGGAAGATTATGAAGATTCAGAATTTGAAGATGATGAACTAGAAGAGTTTGAAGATGAACTTGATGAAGAGATAGAAGAACAAGATATAGATAATGGGGAAGAGGTGTAATTCATGATTGATGTTAATAATTTTAAGGGAATTAAAATTGGAATAGCTTCTCCAGAGAAGATTAGAAGTTGGTCTTATGGTGAAGTAGAAAAACCAGAGACTATCAATTATCGTACTTTAAAACCAGAACGAGGAGGACTTTTCTGCGAAAAAATATTTGGCCCAACTAAAGATTATGAATGTTCTTGTGGAAAATATAAGAGACTTCGTTATAAAAATGTTATTTGTGATCGTTGTGGAGTAGAAGTTACTAAATCACGTGTTAGAAGAGAGAGAATGGGGCATATTGAACTTGCTGCTCCTTGCTCTCATATCTGGTTCTTTAAAGGTGTTCCTTCTAAAATGGGATTAGTACTTGATATGAGTCCTAGAGATTTAGAGGAAGTACTTTATTTCGTTAGTTATGTCGTTATTGATCCTGGTAAAGCCCCTTTAGAAAGAAAACAAACTTTATCTGATAAAGAATATCGTGCTTATCGTGAAAAATATGGAGATTCTTTCCAAGTTGGTATGGGTGCTGAGGCTATCAAAGAATTACTTAAGAGAGTGGACATTGATAAAGAAGTAGAAGAACTTCGTAAAGAATTAGATGGCGCTACTGGTCAAAAAAGAATTCGTTTAGTTAAAAGACTTGATTGCTTAGTTGCTTTCCAAGAATCAGGTAATAAACCTGAATGGATGGTACTCGATGTTTTACCAGTTATTCCACCAGAACTTCGTCCAATGATTCAACTTGATGGTGGTAGATTTGCGACAAGTGATTTAAATGATTTGTATCGTCGTATTATTAATCGTAATAATCGTTTAAGAAAATTACTAGAACTTGGAGCTCCTACTATTATTGTTCAAAACGAAAAAAGAATGCTTCAAGAAGCAGTAGATAGTTTATTTGATAATGGAAGAAGAGGCAGAAGCATTACGGCTGCAGGAAATCGTCCACTTAAGAGTTTATCTAGTATGCTTAAAGGTAAACAAGGTCGTTTCCGTCAAAATTTACTTGGTAAGAGAGTTGATTATTCTGGTCGTAGTGTTATCGTTGTTGGTCCAAATCTTAAAATGTATCAATGTGGTATTCCAAAAGAAATGGCTCTTGAACTATTTAAACCTCATGTTATTCATGGTTTAGTAGAAGCAGGGCTTGCTCATAATATTAAGGGTGCTAAAAAATTAATTGATACAAGAGATGAAAGTGTTTGGGATATTGTTGAAGATGTTATTACAGAACATCCAGTATTACTTAACCGTGCTCCAACTCTACATAGACTTGGTATTCAAGCATTTGAACCAAAACTTGTTGGTGGTAAAGCAATTCGTTTACACCCACTTGTTTGTACTGGATTTAATGCTGATTTCGATGGAGATCAAATGGCGGTTCATATTCCTCTTTCTGAAGAAGCAAAAGCAGAAGCTAGAATTTTAATGTTATCTGCTAGTAACATTTTAAATCCAAAAGATGGAAAACCAATTGTTACTCCTTCTCAAGATATGGTTTTAGGAAATTGTTATTTGACAATTGAAAAAGCTGGAGAAGAAAATGAAGCTAAAGTTTATAAGAATCCAAATGAAGCTTTAATGGCTTATGAACGTCGAGAAATTACTCTTCATACTAGAATTGTTCTTCCGGTTAAATCATTCAAATATAAATTATTTACAGAAGAGCAACAAGATAAATATTTAGTTACTACTGTTGGTAAGATTATCTTTAATGAAATTTTACCGGATTCTTTCCCTTATGTTAATGAAGGAACAAAAGATAATATCGAAGGAATTACTCCTAGTAAATACTTTATTTCAATGGGGGCAAATATTCCAGAGGAAGTAGCTAAGATAGAATTACCAAAGCCTTTTGTTAAAAAGACTTTAGAGTGGATTATTGCTCAAGTATTTAAGAGATATAAAACTACGGAAACTTCTGTTATGCTTGATAAATTAAAAGATTTAGGTTTCAAATATTCAACCGTTGCTGGTATTACTGTATCTGTTGCAGATATTGTAAGAAGTGAAAAGAAACCGGAAATTATAAAGAATGCCAAAGAGAAAGTTGAAAAGGTTAATAAACAATTTAAACGTGGTTTAATTACCGACCAAGAACGTTATAATAGTGTTATTGAAATTTGGACAGAAGCAAATGATGAAGTTAAGAAGGAATTACAAGCTATTTCCGCTAATGATTTTGATAATCCAATTTTCATGATGATGAACTCTAATGCTCGTGGTTCTATTTCAAACTTTACTCAACTTGCTGGTATGCGTGGACTTATGGCTAAACCAGATGGTTCTACTGTTGAAATTCCAATTACTTCATGTTTCATTGAAGGACTTGACGTATCAGAATTCTTCTTATCTACTCATGGTTCTCGTAAAGGTTCTGCGGATACAGCATTACGTACAGCCGATTCTGGATATTTAACGAGACGTTTAGTTGATGTTGCTCAAGATATCATTGTTAAAGAATTTGACTGTGGTTCAATTGCAGGCGTTGAAGTTTATGATTTAGTAAATGATAAAGATGGCTCTGTCATTGAATCTTTACAAGAAAGAATTTTAGGAAGATATACGGCTAAAAAAGTAATTCATCCAGAAACCAAAGAAATGATTGTAGATAAAGATGAATTAATTACGGAAAATATTGCAGCTAAGATTGTTAAAGCTGGAGTTAAGAAAGTAGAAATTAGAAGTGTTCTTACTTGTAAGACACAAAATGGTGTTTGTCAGAAATGTTATGGACGTAACCTTGCTACTGGTAACTTAGTAGAAACTGGTGAGGCTGTTGGTATTATGGCTGCTCAATCAATTGGTGAACCTGGTACTCAGCTTACAATGCGTACTTTCCATACCGGTGGTGTTGCAGGTGGAGATGATATTACTCAAGGTCTTCCTCGTGTTGAAGAATTGTTTGAAGCTCGTACTCCTAAATATAAGGCTACTGTTTCAGAAATTAATGGTAAAGTTATTTCAATCGAAGAACAAGGTGGAAAACATAAAGTTGTGGTAGAAAACGAAGCAGGTATCAGAGAACATATTACTAATTACAATACGAAGTTACGTGTTGAGGTTGGAGATATGGTTCAAGCTGGTGAGAAGTTAACTGAGGGTTCTATTGCTCCTAAAGAGTTACTCGCGGTTACTGATCCACTTACTGCTCAAGAATATATCTTAAAAGAAATTCAATCAGTTTATAAACTTCAAGGTGTTGATATTAATGATAAACACGTGGAAATTATTGTTAAGAGAATGATTAATAAAGTAAGAGTTGTAGATGCTGGCGATACTGATTTTGTAGAAGGTTTAACAGTATCATTAAGGGAATTTACCGAAGGAAATAAACCAGTTATTTTAAGAGGTGGTGTTCCTGCTACTGGTAGACCAATTATGCTTGGTATTACAAAATCTTCTTTAGAGACAGATAGTTATTTATCTGCTGCTTCTTTCCAAGAGACAACAAGAGTACTTACTGATGCCGCTATTCGTGGTAAAGTTGATTACTTACGTGGTCTAAAAGAAAATGTTATTATTGGTAAACTTATTCCGGCTGGAACTGGGGCAAAAGAATATAATGACATTGATGTTTATCTTGAAAAAGAGTTTATGGAAGATGATGCCTCAGAATTTTTAGAAGATAAACTTATGGAAGATGAAGGAGATAGCCTAGAACTTGAAGATGATTCTATTAATACAGAAGTTCAGGAAATAGATGATATTTTAGAAGAAGAAAAATCTTTAGAAGAAAGTAATGAAGAATAGTTACTTTCTTTTTTCTTGAATTTTTAGAATTCTATGGTATACTGTTGTTATAAAGAGTGGTGTTTGTTATGAAGAAGTGGATTGGATGGATAGGTTTCTTTTTAGTGATTATAGGACTTATTGTGGGAGGAATTTTTTTGACTTCTCATTTTAAAGGAGAGACTTTTCGATTTAAAGAAGTAGAAATTTTGGATTATAATGATTTTACTTTAAATGATTTTGTAGAGCAAGATATTGTTTGCAATAGCAAGGGATGCAAATTTAGAGATAAAGATATTATTTATACAATTAGTGATGTGAAAGAACTCGGCGAACAACATGTTATTGTTAAAATGAAATATGAAGGTGAAGAGTATGAAAAAACTTTTCATGTAGATGTTGTTGATAAAAAAGCTCCAGAAATAATTCTTAGTGATACATTTATCATCATTGATATGAATGAAAAAATTGATGAAAAGTCTTATTTAAAGGAAGTTAAGGATAATTATGATACTTTAAGTATGGATGATGTTAAAATTGATAATCAAGTAGATTTAAAAAAGTCTGGAGAATACCAAATAATTTATACAATTCAAGATTCTTCTAAAAATGAAGGTAAAGCAGTTTTAAAAGTTAAGGTGAAAGATCAAAAAGATAAAGAGACTGTTTCTACTAATGATAATAAAAAAGATGAAAAACCAGTAGTAGAGGAGAAAACTACTTTAAATTATTCCATTAGTGGTTTATTTAATGATAGTGGAGCTATTAGTCAAGGTGTAAATCTTTCTATGACAGAAAAAAATATTGAAGTTGGATGGGATACAACTTTAAAAGTGTCTGCTAAAATAAATACAGATGCAAAAATTTGGTATATTATTAGTAAAAATAAGATTACAGGAAAAGAACTTACTCCAATTGGTGGAAAAGGTTTTCCGGCTATTGGTGGTGGTGAAGTAGTGGCGAATCAATCATCTAGTTATGAATATACTTTTACGGAAGAAGGAATTTATTATTTTTCTATTTTGGTTACTGATGCAAAAAATAATATTAAACTTCGTAAAGATTATGTTCTTACTTTAACAGATACGGAAGAAGTAAGAGATATGAAAATGGTAACTACTGATAAAGGATCTTATATACTTATTGATTGTTATTATTTAGGTGGTAAGAATCAAGAACTTTATGCTGAGGTGGCGATTCAAGATACTAGTGATCCTAATATAGAAGGGAAGCTAGTCGTAGAAAATGATGAGTTTCGTCTATATTATACAAAGGGATATTATTATGATTTAGTTGCACTTTTATATTCTGGTGATGGACGATTATTAAAAACAGATACATTAAAAATCCAGAAATAAAAACTTTAAGGGGGATGCATGCAACAGTTAATAGAATTAGAAGAAAAAATAGAAGTTATTTATCTTCAATTAATGAATTTAGAAAAGAGTGGTTTAAAGAAAAGTCTTGATTATCAAATCCTTGTTGAAGAAGTTAGAAGGTTAGTAAAATTAGAAATGCTGTTTTTTATGCATGATGATTTTTCTTTTAAAGATTTGAAGAAAGTATTAGAGAAACCTGATAAGGGACCAACTTTACCTGTTCATTTAGGATGTTATGAACATGCTTATTTTTTTCGGTTGTCTTCTTTAATCGATTCTATAAGTGGAGATGATACGATTTTATATGCGGATGCTTTAAATTACGATTATTCATCAAATTATATTAAAATGTGTGGAAGTTATGCTTGATAATGATTATTATCGAGAGATAAAAGGAGATCTTTTAAGAGTTAAATATGATCTGATTTATTTAGATTATGAAATAGAAAATGATTTTCTCTTAGAAGATGAGAAAGAAAGTATTTCTTTAAAAAGTAGGATTTTAAAGGAAGACTTACCTAGTTCTAAATATGTTGATCAAGCGATTTTGGTTTATGAATCTTTAGAAAATATTCGATATCTTCGGGTTTTATCTTTAGAATTTGGTGAAGATTATTATTCTTTAGCTGTTGTATTTATTTTAAATATTTTAGCAAGAGTAGCAATGTGTAATGGTGAGACTTTAACTTATGTTATGAATGATTTTAATCTATTATTAGAAGATGAAGAATTAAATATGGAAATTAGAAATCTTATAATGGAGATGATAGAATTATTTAAACAAATTCAACATGAATTTTATTTTAAAAGGTAATTTAGTTCTTGATTAAACATAAAATCTATTATATAATTTATTTATACAAGCGATGATGGAAGTGGAAAATCCAGAGCTATATAAAAAAAGCAGATTTCTCTAGAGGAAATAAGTAGGGTGGAACCGCGGGTTAGAACTCGTCCCTATGAAGTTCTTTTAGAGTTTTTTTATTAGGAGGGTTTATGGAAAGATTAATTGGAAAAATTGAGAGATTGGTTCTCTTAGAAAATGAGATTGGACTTTTATTAAAAAAAATTGATTGTGTAAGATTAGCTAAAGATGTTAGTTATCTTAATTATTTGGAAAGAGAAATTGCAGTTAAAGAAGAAATTTTGGAAGAGAAAAGAGAAGAATTAATTTCATCTTTTACTTTAGAAGAATTGTATGCTGCTTATGAAAAACTTGCTACTATATTACAAGTTGATGATAAATTAGATAAAATATTAGTTATTTTTGATTTAATAGATCGTAAAGAAATGAGTATAGAAAGTGGGAGATAAAATGAAAAAAATTACTCAAGAAGAAATAGTAAATTATGCGAAACAATATGGTTTTATATTTCAAGGTAGTGAAATATATGGAGGTCTTGCAAATACTTGGGATTATGGACCTTTGGGAAGAGAGTTAAAAGAAAATTTAAGACGTGCTTGGTGGAAGAAGTTTGTTCAAGAAAATCCTTATAATTATGGACTTGATAGTGCTATTTTAATGAATCCAGAAGTTTGGGTTGCTAGTGGGCATGTAACAAATTTTAACGATCCTTTAGTGGATTGTAAAGCTTGTAAATCAAGATTTAGAGCAGATAAATTAGTTGAAGAACATACAAAAGGAGCAATAACAGGTGATGGTTGGAGTAATGAGGAATTAGAAAATTATCTTATTGCAAATGAAATTAAGTGTCCTAAGTGTGGTAAACAAGATTTTACTTCTATTCGCAAATTTAATTTGCTTTTTGAAACTCATCAAGGAGTTACAGAAGAAGCAAAAGCGAAAGTCTATTTAAGAGGAGAGACTGCTCAAGGTATTTTTGTTAATTTCTTAAATGTGCAAAGAAGTATGAGAACGAAACTTCCTTTTGGTATTTGCCAAACAGGTAAAAGTTTTAGAAATGAAATTACTCCTGGAAATTTTATTTTTAGAACAAGAGAATTTGAACAGATGGAACTTGAATTTTTCTGTCGCCCAGGTGATGACTTGGAGTGGTTTGGCTATTGGAAGAATTTTTGCTTAGATTTTTTGAAAACTTTAGGAATTCAAAAGGAAAATTTAAGATATCGTGATCATGCTAAAGAAGAATTATCTTTTTATAGTAAAGCGACTACAGATATAGAGTATCTATTCCCAATGGGTTGGGGAGAACTTTGGGGTGTTGCTGATCGTACAGATTATGATCTTGGTGTGCATATGGAACATTCTAAAGTAGATTTAAGGTATTTAGATCCAGAGACGAATGAAAAATACCTTCCTTATGTTATTGAACCTAGTGTGGGATTAGATCGCTTATTATATGCTATACTAACAGATGCTTATTATAAAGAGATTTTAGATAATGGAGAAGAAAGAGAAGTATTAAAAATACATCCAGCTTTAGCTCCTTATAAAGTAACAATTTTACCATTAATTAAAAAAGTTCATGGGGATAAAGCTATGGATTTATATGGAGATTTAGCTAAATATTTTATGTGTACGATTGATACTTCGGGTTCGATTGGTAAAAGATATAGAAGAAGTGATGCTATTGGTACACCACTTTGTATTACGGTTGATGATGAGACGATTAATAATGATACGGTAACAGTGAGAAATAGAGATACCATGGAGCAAATTACTTTATCTATTAATGAATTAAGAGATTATATTGAAGATGTAATTAAATTTTAACTTGTATTTATTAAAAAAATAAATTATAATTATTTTAGTAGAGCATTAGGTCTAAATGCCTACTTTTTCTGGTAGACATTAACCGTCATGTTGTTGCAAATTATGGTGATGGTTGATGTCTTTTTTGGTTGAAACCAATTTATAAGTTTAGAAAATGCTTTCTTCAACTAACTAATCTCTACTCTTTTCTATCAGCCAAAACCCTATAAGGAGGTAAGGCAATAGAAATTTGTCTAGTTTAGTAGACATCAGCCTAATGCTCGAGTATTTATTATGAATGTTGGGGGTTAAAAAAGCAAGAAAAAGCGTTCGACAAAATTCGACGATTTGTCGAAAATATCAAAAAAATACCTTAGTTATTTAAGGTATTTAGGGCTACCAATTTTAAGAGGAGAGAGAATATATAAGGAATTTTTAAAAATAATCAATACAATAAAAGACATACAAATATGTTATATTTCCAACTTAAATCCTTTTTTTAAGAAAATCCTTATTTTGTATGGCATAAAAAATTGCATACCTTATATGAATTTATACTTTAAAAAAGTTTTTTTAATAATTCTTTTATTAAATATAAGTTTTTTTATAATACTAAAATACATTAAATAAAAAGACATAACACGATGTACGCATTTTTGAGTATTGGTTAAACCGTTGCAATATAAGGAATTAGTGTTATTAAAAAAATAAAAGTGTTTAAGCTCTGAGTTGGGAATTTTTATTTTTTTGCTATTTACAGAATTTTATGAATATGATATATTATAATTGTTATTTATTTAAACCTTATTAAGAGAGACAGAGGGAATAGGCCCGAAGAAGTCCAGCAACCTATTTAGTTAGGTGCTAAATCCTACGGTTTAACCGAAAAATAAGGATTCGAACACTTAAGAATTCTTAAGTGTTTTTCTTTTTAAGGTAAAAAGGAGGAATTTATGAAAAAAATAATAACAGTAGAATCTGTAACTAAAGGACATCCAGATAAAGTATGTGATCAAATTGCTGATTCTATTTTAGATGCTTATTTAAAACAAGATGCTCAGGCAAGAGTAGCTTGTGAAGTTTGTATTAATAAGAATTTGGTTTTGGTTATGGGAGAGATTACGAGCATAGCTCTGGTTGATATCGAAAGTATTGTGCGAAAAACAATTGTAGATATTGGGTATGATCGGGATTCATTAGGGTTTAATGGACATAATGTTCCTATTCAAATCATGATTCATGAACAGTCAAAAGATATTGCTTTAGGTGTGGATAAAAATGGAGCTGGAGATCAAGGAATTATGTATGGATATGCAACTGATGAGACAGATAATTATATGCCTCTTGCTTGTAATTTAGCTAATTGTTTAGCATCAAGACTGGACTTTGTAAGGGAAAATAATATTGTTCGTGGTTTGAGACCAGATGGAAAAAGTCAAATTACCTTGGAATATGATGATGGTGTTCGAGTAAAAGCTATTGTTATTTCTGTTTCTCATGAAGAAAATAAAGATTTATCTTTACTTCAAGAGGAAATAAAAAGAGAGGTTATAAGAAAAATTGTTCCACTAGAGTTAATTGATGATGAAACGCAAATTCTTATTAATCCAACAGGGAATTTTGTTATTTGTGGTCCATGTGGTGATACGGGAGTTACTGGTCGAAAAATTATGGTGGATACTTATGGCGGATTAGCTCGTCATGGTGGTGGTGCATTTAGTGGTAAGGATTATACGAAAGTAGATCGAAGTGCTGCTTATTATGCTAGATATGTTGCTAAAAATATTGTTTATCAAAAAATGGCTAAAGAAGTTTTGATTGGTGTTAGTTATGCGATTGGTATTGATATGCCTTTACAGCTTGATATTGAAACATTTGAAACTAATCTAGTAGATATGGAAATAATTTATAAATATGTAAATGAGAATTTTAATTTTCGGGTTTCAAATATTATTCAAGAGTTAGATTTAAAACATGTAGATTATATTACAACGACTATGTATTCTCATTTTGGTAAAGAAAATTTACCTTGGGAAAAGTTAAAAAATTAGTTATCAATCCTGTATTTATATGTTATAATTTTTATAGCTTATTCTGGGGATGGGATTATGAAATTAATTACACTTTTACCTGCTGATCAATATGTGGTAGTAAATAAGACAATTTTAACAGAGATTGACAAGAAAAATTTAATTAATTTGTATGAGCCAATTATTGGTTTTGGGGCAGTTAGTTTATATCTTACTTTGTGGAGTGATTTAGATACTTTAGAGCTTATGAGTAGGGATTTTACACATCATCATTTAATGAGTATTTTAAAGTGTAGTTTGGAGGGAATTAAACAAGCAAGAGAAGCTTTAGAAGCAGTAGGACTTATGAAAACTTATTTTAAAGAAGGGGATATTAATTCATATGTTTATGAACTTTATTCGCCATTATCTTCTGGAGAATTTTTTAGTAATCCAATTTTGAATATTGTTTTATATAATAATGTGGGAGAAGAAGAGTATAATTATTTAAAAAAAATGTATCGGAAAGTAAATGTTGATTTAAAGGATTATGTAGAAATTACAAAGACTTTGAATGAAACTTTTGAATCTACTAGTATGCCTATAGTAGAAGCTAGAAGTAGAGAAGTATTACCTTTAAATATTGAAAGTGATATTGATTTTGATTTAATCATTAGTAGTATTCCAAAAGGAATATTAAATGAAAAAGCCATTAATAAAAAAATGAAGGAATTAATTATTAATTTAAGCTTTATTTATGATTTAGATACTTTAAAAATGATGGAACTTATTCGGGCTAGTTTAAATGAAAGGGGTAGTATTGAAAAAGATACATTAAGAAAAAATGCTCGCAAGTATTATCAATTTAATCATGGAAATTTACCTACTTTAATTTATCGAACGCAACCAGAATATTTAAAAACTCCTATGGGTGATACTTCTCGGAAAGGGCGAATTATAGGGGTATTTGAAAATACAAGTCCATATGATTTTTTAAAGAGTAAATATCATGGGGCGAATCCAACTTCAAGAGATTTAAAGTTACTTGAAATGCTTATGATAGATTTAGAGCTTAATCCAGCAGTTGTTAATGTTTTACTTGACTATGTATTAAAAAAGAATAACAATAAGCTTAGTGCAAGTTATGTAGAAACAATTGCGGGACAATGGAAAAGATCGGGGGTAAAAACGGCTAGAGAGGCAATGGATTTGGCTGAGAAAGAGCATAAAAAAATGCAGAAGAGTAGTGATAAAAAGGTTGTTAGAAATTTAAAGGAAGCTCCTGTTCCTGTTTGGTTTGATAAAACATTAGAAAAAGCAGAAGTTAGCGATGAAGAAGCAAAAGAATTAGAAGAATTGTTAAAGATTTAGGTGATAGTATGGAAAGTTTGAAAAATAAAGCTCAAGTTCAAGATTTACGAAGAGAATTATTAAAAAATTATCGTGATAATATGAAAGATCCTACTTTTTTAGAATTAGTTAAGAAATTTAAGTTAACTGAGGATATGGGTGCCTTATATAATTCTAATTTAGAAGATAGCGTATGTGAAATAAAAAATTGTAGTCATTGTAAAGGATTATATGAATGTAAAAATAAAGTAATGGGGCATTATTTATATCCTAAGAAAACTGGTAATATTCTTGATTTAGTTTATGTTCCTTGTAAATTTAAAAAAGAAAATGATCGTTTATTAGAGCTTAAAAATACAGCTAGTAAAGAACTTTTTCAGGCTCGTTTTGATAAAATTGATGTAAAAGATAAAAATCGTGTAGAAGTAATTAAGTGGATTAAGAAATTTTATGATGAATTTGATTGCTATAAAGATATGAAAGGTCTTTATTTACATGGCTCTTTTGGAAGTGGGAAAAGTTTTTTAATTTATGCTTTATTAAATGAATTAAATATTAATAAAAAAGTTGATTTTATAGCATTATATTTTCCTGATGTATTAAAAGATTTAAAAGAAGATTGGGATACTTATAATAGTAAGATAGAAAGATATTCTACTGTTCCTATTTTACTTTTAGATGATATTGGAGCAGAACAAGTAAGTGAATGGGGAAGAGATGAAGTATTGGGAACTATTTTACAAAATAGAATGAATAATCATATGACAACTTTTTTTACTTCAAATCTTACTATTTTAGAATTAGAATATCATTTATCTTTAGCTAAAAGTAGTTTAGATAAAGTAAAGGCAAGAAGAATAATTGAAAGAATTAAACAGTTAACATTAGATATGGAGATTATTACGGATAATAAAAGAAATTAAAAAAATGGTTTCATAAAGGTGATAACCATTTTTATTTTATTATTTCTTCTGTTACATATAATTCTGGGTTTTCATTTAATACTTGTTTTATTATATCTTGATATTTAGAATTATTATAAGAAAGTTCTATTTCTTTTTTTATTCCATCGATCATACCATCTGCAAAACCTCTTTTGGCATAATCTTCACCAATTATTATTAAGGGAACAGAAGACTTAATTTCAATATCTAATTTTTGTGATACTAAATCCATTAATTCTTTATTTTCTTTGTTGTTCCAAACTTCAAAAGCTTTAATTTCTAAATATGGATAATTGTTTACTATGGATTTTAGAAATTCGATAGCATTCTCACAGAAATGACAGCCTTCTCCTCGAAATAAATATAATGTAACTTGTTTTTCAGGATTATTATCGGGATTACTTATATTATTTTCATTGTTATTTGAAGTAGTGTTTGTAGTATTGTCATCCTCATTATTATCTATTTTAGAAGAGGAGTAATCTTGATTTAAGATAGTATTTTTTTCTTCTTTTTGGGTATGATTATATACTAAATAGAATATGACTATTGCTAAAACTAATATGAAAAGGGTTATTGAGGCTCCAATTAGGATTGTTTTGGTTTCTTTTTTCATTAAATATCACCTATTTTTAATTATATATTATTATAAGCTATGTTGCAAGTAAGAAACAATGTAAATTAAATGTTAAGTTGTTTTACATTTTTTTATTTGTTTGTTATAATAAATGATAGGGTGAATTAAGATGGCAAAGAAATATGATGCATCATCTATTAAAATATTAGAAGGATTAGAAGCGGTTAGAAAACGTCCTGGTATGTATATTGGTAGTACAGATAAAAGAGGATTACATCATTTAGTGTGGGAAATTGTTGATAATTCGATTGATGAAATTATTAATGGTTATGGAAATCATATTAAAATTGTTTTACATAAAGATGGAAGTATTACGATAGCAGATAATGGACGTGGTGTTCCTATTGGAATGCATGAATCAGGGAAATCTACCCCTGAGGTTATTTATACTATTTTGCATGCTGGCGGAAAGTTTGAAGAAGGAAATTATAAAGTTAGTGGTGGATTACATGGTGTAGGTGGAAGTGTTGTAAATGCTTTGTCTAAGTGGATGGATGTTATTATATATCGCGAAGGAGTAATTTCTAATATTCGTTTTAAAGATGGAGGAACTGTAGATAGTCCTTTAAAAACAATTGGAACAACGAATAAAACTGGTACAATTGTAACTTTTATGCCAGATTATGAAATATTTAAAAATTGTGCTTTTTCTTATACAACAATAGTAGAAAGAATGCAAGAAAGTGCTTTTTTAATTCCTAATGTAACAATTGATGTGATTGATGAAGATAGTAAGAAAGAAACAAAATTTCATTATGAAAATGGTTTAGTTGATTTCGTACTTTTTATGAATGAAGGAAAGACTACTTTAAATAATGTTGTTAACTTTAGTGGGACAAAGAGTGGAATTGAAGTAGATGTAGCATTACAATATACAGATACTTATAATGAAAATATTATTTCTTTTGTTAACAATGTTAAAACAGTAGATGGTGGTACTCATGAAGTTGGATTTAAAACAGGTATTACAAAAGCTTTTAATGATTATGTAAAATCTAATAATTTAATTAAAGGAAAAGATGCTACTTTTGATGGTAGTGATGTTAGAGAAGGAATTAGTGCTGTCATTAATTTACGTATTCCAGAAAATTTATTGCAATTTGAAGGACAAACTAAAGGGAAACTTGGTACTCCGGAAGCAAGAAGTATTACAGAAGCAGTTACTTATGAAAATTTAAAATTCTTTTTAGAAGAAAATAAAGAAGTAGCTTTAAATATTGTAGATAAAGCTAGTAAAAGTAAAATGGCTAGAGAAGCAGCTCGAAAAGCTAGAGAAGAAGCAAGAAATGGCAAAGGAAAGCAAAAAGTAGAAAAGAATTTATCTGGAAAACTTGCTCCTGCAACTAGTAAAAATCCTAAAATTAATGAGCTATTTTTGGTAGAAGGAGATTCAGCTGGTGGTTCTGCTAAAGGTGGGAGAGATCGAAAATTTCAAGCAATTCTTCCGTTACGTGGTAAAGTTATTAATGCAGAGAAAGCTAATATTACAGAAATGCTTAAAAATGAAGAAATTAATACGATTATTCATACTATTGGAGCTGGTTTAGGAGGAGATTTTGATGTGAATGATTCTAACTATGATAAAGTCATTATTATGACTGATGCTGATGTAGATGGATCTCATATTCAAATTCTTCTTCTTACGTTCTTTTATCGTTTTATGAGACCTTTAATTGAAGCAGGAAAACTTTATATTGCTAAACCGCCTTTATATAAACTTGATTATGGTAAAAAACATTTTTATGCCTACTCAGATGAAGAAAGATTTCGGATTGTAGCAGAAAATTCAGGGAAACCAGATATTTCAAGAAATAAAGGTTTAGGTGAAATGAATGCCGAAGAATTATGGGATACTACTATGAATCCAGAAACTAGAAGTCTAATTCGGGTTAATATTTATGATGCTGCGTTAGCAGAAAAAAGGGTCAATGTTTTAATGGGAGATAAAGTAGAGCCAAGAAAAGAATGGATTGAAGAAAATATAATTTTCACTATGGAAGATGATTTTAGAGTTGCTTAAAATAAAAATACATGTACGAGTGAGTGCGTGTTTTTTTATTGTAATTTTTAGCTTGTAATATTCACAAAATTATTGACTATGTCTAAATATTATTGTATATTTTATATATAAGATAGATAATACATTATGCATTGCAAAATAATTTTTGACAAGTTTTGTCGAAGGTAATGAAAAATAATAGAAAAAGATATAGAATGGAAAAGTAAAGGTGGATATTATGAAAAAGAATGTATTAATTGGGGTTATAGCAGTATTATTAGTGTTAGGAATAGGAATATCTTTTGCCTACTTTGTAAGTGGAGTACTAGTAAGTGGCAAAGGTAGTGATGTAACACTAGAACCGGGAGATATGCTTAAAGTAGAATATGATGCTG
>OLVR01000039.1_pt1 | contig 175402 bp, 174 predicted proteins | sample 1673261 | NCBI WGS metagenome assembly OLVR01 (sample SAMEA3178938, study PRJEB25190) | human gut metagenome | biome: human gut; feature: human-associated habitat; material: faeces | place: Austria | collected 2013 | reverse complement strand
TATGAAATTTGAGATATTAAAAAGAAGTCATTTAAAAAGAAATATTATGATAGGAATTTTGATAGTAGCAGTAATTAGTGCAGTAGTATTAAATTTTACAAAAGCAAAATATAAAGCAACACAGAGCATTCCTTTGGTAAGTGGAACAATTAATTACAGTTTAGCAGATTTAAATATAGTAGCTATTTATGTTGATGGAAATGAAGTAGATACGTTAGATGAAAGTGTTATGTATACTTTAGATGCAGAAAAAAGTGTATGTACATATAAAGATGGAAGTACAATAGAAAATTTAGTATTAAATTATGATAGTGAAACAAGAAGTTTTAGCATTGCCCCTTTTACAACTAAAGGTACTAAATGTCATTGTATTTTAATTCAATACCAGGAATCACGACCGCAACTCTTTCATACAATGCAACAACAATAAATAACACATCTAATCCAAACTTAATAATAGATTCTGAATACGAAAGTATTACATATTCCATAACATCAGGTAGTGCTTATGCAAGCATTAATGAGAATACTGGAGTAGTAACAGGTAAATCTAATGGAACAGCAGTAGTAGAAGCATCTATTATAGACAAAAAAGGAAATAACATTATAGTAACAAGCTTAGTTCAAATAGGAAGTATAAGTAATACAAATAGATATGTGTGGGGAAAGTATAATTTAAGTCAAAATATAAATGAAGAGTACTTAGGAACGTCAATTAGCGGAAATCAAATTAAAACATGGATAGATGGAGCTAAAGGAAGTGGAAGTAATTCATGGTCTCCAACAGAAGGTGGCTATTTTTCGATTGAGTTTGAGACACCTCTTTATTTTGCACTATCAGAAAAATATGTTAAATCAAGTAATAACACATTTAAATTGTCAAATATTGTAAAAACAAACGTTCTTAGTGGACAATATAAAAATAGTTTTTCTTTTTCACAAACTGGGATTGTCTATAACGAAGGTAACAGTAAACAGTTTTATGCCGCTGTTTCGCTAAATCCAATAACAGAAAATACAGAATTTCAATATATTTTCCCACTATCTTTTGTAAGTGGAGGAACAATTTCTTTAGTTGCTTATATAAATGTTCCTAATTCCTATGACTCAAATTATTATGATAGTAATCATCCTCAAAATGCAATTTATGTTTTACCAGAAGTAAGATCATATAATCAAAATCAACCTACATATAGATATTCTTTAATGACTTCCAAAGGATCTTTAATTGAAAATGTGTCAGGTACGTCCAATTCAACATATCCAACAGATGCTATATCTGGCTCATATTGGTATACTTATCAAGGAAATGATATCATAGATCCTAATGGTGTGACGCTTTCTTTATCAGGAACAAATGTAACAGCAACAGTTAATACACGTTCTAATACTTATGGAGGAACAATTAGTTACCAATATGAATATAGCATTAATGGAGGAGCAACATGGACTACGGTTGCTACTACTAGTAGCACTTCTTATAACATGGCAATACCATCTAATGCAAAATCTATAATTGTAAGAGTAAAAGCTCAAGATAATTATGGATTTACAAGTAATACATATCTTTATAGTAATGGAATTTCCATAGTTAAATAAGACATCTTAATTAATTTTAGAGTAAAACATAAATAATACTCACTATTTCAATGTATAAAATTCAAAGAAAAATGTATGTAAAATGTAAAGTAAATTTAAAAAAATTAACGATCTCTATACACCCGTTTTATAATAATAAAAGATAGGTGTAGAGTATGAAAATATTAAAAGCTATAATTTCTGTTTGTCAAAGATTACTTGGAATAATCAACATATTATTAATAGTTGTAATAGTATTAAATCTTTTAAATTTAATTTTAGGACAAGTTCAAAAAGAAGGGTATATTTCTTTTCTAGGATATTCTTATGTAAATGTTGTAGAAGATAATAAGGAATTGGATTTAAAAAATGGTGATTTTGCTTTAATTGACTTAAATAAATTACCAGAAGAAGGAAAGATAGCATTTTACCAAGAAGATACAGAATTTAGTTTAGGAAAAGTGAGCAAAATTAAAGAAGATAATATAATAATAAATAATGAAAAGGAAACAATAGTTAAAAAGGATTTAGTAGTAGGAACGGTTATTAATATTATACCGGTATTGGGGAAAGTAGTAACATATTTATTTAAACCTATGATTTTAATTATAGCAATTATTACCATAATTATAACCAGTATTATTCAAAAATTAATTCAAAAGAAACTAAATAAAATGCAAAAACCTGATTTTAAGAAGTATAACAATCCTGTTTAGACAAAGAAAAAACAAACTTTGTCTTTATTTTTGACTAATTTTGTAGTAAAATGATATTTCCAAATGTTATGGAGGGGATGTTTATATGAAAAAAACAAAAATTGTATGTAGTATTGGACCTGCTACAAATAAAAAAGAAGTATTTAGAAAGTTAGTTCATGCTGGAATGAATGTAGCGAGAGTAAATTTTTCTCATGCAACAATAGAGGAAAGAGAGACAGTACGTGATTTAGTAGCATGGATAAACGAAGAAGAAAACCACAACATTGGTTTACTTTATGATACAAAAGGACCAGAGTTTAGAAGCGGGGAAGCGATAGAAGAAGGAATTGAATTAATTCCTGGAAATACAATTCGTGTCGTAAAAGAAAATGTAATTGGCAATAATGATCGTTTTAGTGTAAACCATCCAGAAGCTTTAGATAGTTTAGAAATTGGCAGTACCATTCAATTAGAAAATGGACTAATGAAAATAGAAGTAATTAGTAAAGAAGAAGATGGAGTAACTTGTAAGGTAATTAATGGAGGAATTTTAAAAAGTAAAAAGAGTTTATTTGTTCCAGGAGTAAAACTAGATATTCCATTTATTAGTGAAGTAGATAAAGAAGATATTATCTATGCTTGTGAAAATAATGGTGACTTTTTGGCTCTTTCATTTGTTTCTACCAAAGAAGATGTATTAGAAGCACGTAAAATCATTAATGAACAAAAGAGTAATATGAAAATTGTATCTAAAATTGAAAGTAAAACAGGAATTGATAATTTAGATGAAATTTTAAGTGTAAGTGATGGTGTTATGGTAGCTCGTGGAGATCTTGGCGAAGAAGTGCCAATTTCTCTTTTACCAGTATATCAAAAATTAATCATTAGAAAGGCAAGAGAACACGGAAAATTTTGTATTGTCGCAACAGAGATGTTAGAGAGTATGAAGAAGAACTCACGTCCAACTCGTGCTGAAGTTACCGATGTAGCAAATGCGGTATTAGATGGAACAGATGCTGTCATGCTAAGTGGTGAAACAACTGTTGGAGCATATCCCGTAGAAACAGTTCAATTTATGGCAAGTATTGCTCGTGATGCCGAAGAACATAGTGAAAATCATTTTGGCTATTTAGGAAAAATTGGTAGAACAGAATGTATTGCTAGAAGTGCTGTTGATTTAACTAATTATGTTGATGTAAAAGCAATTGTTGCCGAAGCAATTAGTGGATATAGTACTCGTATGATTAGTAATTTTAGACCAAAATGTCCAATTTTAGCAACTTGTACAACGAAAGAAGTAGCAAGAAGTTTAGCCTTAAATTATGGTGTTTATACTACACTCGTACCACTAATGGATGATACTGATGAATTAGTAGATTTAGTAAAAGAAAAAGCCATTGATTATTTTAAATTAGAAACGGAAGATAAAATTATTATTACGGGAGGACTACCTGCAATTAATAATGTTCGTTTAACAAACTTTTTGAAAATTGAAGAAATCAATACCAAATAATTGATTTCTTTTTCTATGGTAAAAAGGAAAGAATTAAGATATAATTTAATAAAGCAAAGGAGAATGCAGAGTGGATATTAATTTTAAAGAAGAGGAGTTTACTTTTAATTATCGTGTTGCAGCCCTAATAAGATATCAAGATAAATTATTAGTTGAAAAAAATATTGAAGTAGAGCACTATGGTTTAATAGGAGGCAGATGTAAACTAGGAGAAGATAGTATTACAGCTTTACAAAGAGAAGTATTAGAAGAAACAAACGAAGAAACCGAATATGTAAGAACTGTTGGTATATTAGAAAATTTCTTTACTTCTAGATATACGAATAGTCCTTACCATGAAATTTTAATCATTCATGAGTTAAAGTTTAAAAATCCTGAAGTATATAAAGAAACTTCTATCATAAATTTAGAAGAAAAGAAAAAAGCTAAATTTTACTGGATAGAAGAAAGTAAATTACAACAGTTAAAAGTAGAACCATCTATTGTATTTAAACATTTAGAAGATCAATCTATTTTTCATTTTATTAATAAAAATTAGCCAAGCTTGAATAAAGTTGGTCTTTTTTTTACATGATTAGAATAGAATGAATTGGAGGCTTTTTATGTTTAATAACTTTGGATTTATAGGAAGTAAGATTTTAAAAGATGCAGAAGAAGAAAGAAAAGAATTATCTCATCCCTATGTAGGAAGTGAACATTTATTACTAGCAATATTAAAAAACAGTAGTGAAATAAAAGAACATTTAGAAGACTTTGGTCTAACTTATAAGAAATTTAAAGAGGAATTAATAAATGTAGTAGGAACATCAAAAAAGAACATTGATGTAAATTTATATACTCCTCTACTAAAAAGAATATTATCTAATGCTTTAAGTGATGCGAAAGAAAATAATAAAGGAATTGTAACAGAAAGTCATTTGTTAGTAGCACTATTAGATGAAGGAGAAGGAATAGCCATTCGTATTATGATTGGAATGGATATCAATTTAGATGAACTATACGATGAACTTAAAGTAAAACCCCAAGATATAAAAAGAGAAAAATTAGAAATAATGAATGTCGGAAGAGTATTAAATGATAAAGTTGATGAATTTGATGAAGTAATAGGTAGAGACAAAGAGATAAATCACGTAATAGAAGTTTTATTACGTAAGAAGAAAAGCAATCCTCTTTTGATAGGGCCAGCTGGAGTAGGAAAAACCGCCATTGTAGAAGAGTTAGCAAGAAGAATTAAAAATAAAGAAGTACCAATCCCCTTATTAAATAAAAAAATTATCGATTTACCAATGGGTGATTTAGTAAGTGGTACGAAATATCGTGGTGAGTTTGAAGAGCGACTAACGAAAATTATTAAAGAGGTCATCAAAAATAAAAATATTATTCTCTTTATAGATGAAGTTCATACCATGGTAAATGCTGGAGGAGCAGAAGGAGCAATTAATGCAGGTGATATTTTAAAACCTTACTTAGCAAGAGGGGATTTAAAGGTAATAGGAGCAACAACGACCGAAGAATATGAGAAATTTATTGCGAAAGATAAAGCTTTAGAAAGAAGATTTGAAACGATTTTAATAAAAGAACCAACCTTAGAAGAAACAAAAGAAATCTTAAAAGGCTTAAAAGGAAGTTATGAAAAACATCATAATATTAAAATTACTAACGAAAACATCGAAGATATTGTGTTATTAGCTAGTAAATATTTATTTAAAAAGAAAAATCCTGATAAAACAATTGATTTACTAGATAGTGTTTGTGCTTATATAAAAAGAAAAAACTTAGTAAAAGATGAATTAATAGGATTAGAAAAAAAGCTAAAGGAATACACAACTAAAAAAGAAAAATATGTTTTAGAAAATAAATTTGATAAAGCTCTAGATATTTGTTTAAAAATAAGTGAGTTAGAGGAAAATATTAATAAATTAAAAGAAAGTAAAAATGATAATATTACAAAAGAAGATATCTTAAAAGTAATTGAAAATAAAAGTAATATTCCTTTATTTATCAATAAAAAAGAAATACTTGCAAAAATAAAAAAGGGATTATTTGCAAACATATTTTATGAAGAAGAAGCATTAAATAAATTATTAGAAAATTTAAGTTTATTTTATGAAAAAGAACATCCTACTAAATTATTATTAGTTGGTCCAAGTGGAATAGGAAAAACATCAAGTGTAAAACTAATTAGTAAAATAACTAAAAATCATTTAATTAGACTAGATATGAGTGAATATAAAGATTCTTCATCACTAAGTAAATTAATTGGAACTCATGGAGGATATATAGGATATAATGATTCTTTTATATTTAAAGATGTAAAATATAATCCATATTCTATTATTTTAGTTGACGAACTAGAAAAAGCTCATCCAAGTATTATGAATTTATTTTTACAAATTATGGATGAAGGAACAATTCATGATGCCCATGGGGAAGAAATAGATTTTTCTCATACTTTAATTATGATGACATCTAACGCTTATAAAAATAATAATGTTGGTTTTCTAGATACTAAAAAAGAAAATTTAACCGAATACTTTAGTGAAGAATTTTTAGGAAGATTCGATGATATAATAATATTTAATGCTCTAAATAAGGAACAAGCATTAAGTTATTTAAAAGAAAAAATAAAAGATGAAAGCTTAGATTACGAAGAATTATTAAAAGATACATCATATGAGAAATATGGTTTCCGTTATTTAAATAAAATAATTGATAAGTATAAGTTAAAAATAGAAAATTAAAAGATAGCTTGACGGCTATTTTTTTAATATGCTAACATTTAAAATATGTGCTATAATAAAAAACGGAGGAGTAAAATGAAAATAACGTTAGACCCAAATTCGGGATTTTTAACAAAAGATAAAAAGAGGTTTGATAAAAAGGAAGCTTTGTATGATGCTGGAGTTAAAGCGGCTGTATGTTTTAAGGAAGGAAATATAACTCCCGCCATGATACGTGAAACAGAAACAGAAGAAAGAATTATTGAAAGAGGAATAAATACGATTATGAGTGATCATACATCACCAAGTGAACAACCTCAAGTATCATTAGAAATTGTCGGAATACCCAAAATTCTATGCATGATTCTTAATAATGAACATCAATATACTGCTGATGAAAGATCACTTAGATATACAGAAGTAAAACCAAATGAATATATTAGTGACATAGAAGTAGAATTATATAATAAATGGTTAAATATTTTTATAAAGATATTAAATGATGAATATTTAGATTTTTTTAAAAAGTTTAATAAAGGAGAAAATGAAGAAAAAACAAATAAAAAAGTGGCAATTGCAATAAAAAAAATAGCTCAAGAGAATGCTAGATATATGGTAAGTGTATTTATGCCAACTACATTAACATATACTGTACCTTTTGCTCAAATAAATAAATTGTGTTTATACATGGAAAGAATTATAAATAATCCAAAAAATGATTTTGAAAAGCTATTAATACCATATTTAAAAGAGTTTATTGAAGGGTTAAAAGAATTAGACGTTTTAATGACAGAAAAAGATGTTTTTAAATTTTGTCCAAAACTAGCTCAAAATGAAAGTGAGAATTTATTATATAAAAACAACAAAGGAATTGATTTATCTTTATTTGCTGAACGTAACAAGTTTTCAGGAATAAATATGCCAAATGAATATGGAGTAGTATTTAGTTATAATATGGAAATATCATTAGCTAGTCTTGCTCAATTTCATCGTCATAGAACAATTAACTATGAAATGACTACACCATCTTTAGAAGAAGAAAAATTCTATATACCACTTTTACTAGATGGTAAGAAAGATTTAACAAAAGAATGGCTAAGTGATATTCTAAAAGTTAATAAATTTTATCCTCAAGGTAAAATAGTTAAAGTAAATGCTAACGGTCCGTTAAAACATCTAGTAAATTATGTTGGAAAGGAAAGAGCATGTGATAGAGCATTTTTAGAAACAGAAGATATGTTCACAAATACAATGTTACCAGATATTTATGAAGGTCTTTTAAAAGAAGGAAAAACAGAATTAGCAGAGATATTAAAACCATACATTGGCAAATTAAGATGTATGTATCCTGACTATAATTGTCCTAGTCCATGTGGTCACCCAAGAGTAAGGAGAAAATTTTAAAGTATGAAAGGGAAATTAATAATAATTGAGGGAACAGATTGTTCTAGAAAAGAGACACAAACAAAATTACTAACGGAAAAAGAATAAGAAAGAAGAAAAAATGAATTATAAATATGTAAGATATAGGAGAATAAAATAATGAAAGCAAAATGTATTATTATTGAAGGACCACAAGGATGTGGGAAAACACATTTAGTAAACTATTTAAGAGAAAATATTCCTGCATCGAATCTTTATCGTCTATCAGGACAAGCTGATAAAACAGAACAAGGAAAAATAAAAAGCAAAGAAATGTATTATGCTTTATTGAAATATATGAAAGAAATTGAAAATAGCAATATTAATTTAGTTTTTGATCGAACTTTTTTTACAGAACAAGTATATTGTAAACTAGGATATAAAGAATATAGTTTTGATGATGTATATAATGAACTATTAAAAATGTTAGAAAACTTAAATTATGATGTTTATTATATTTCTTTATATTTGAAAGATGTAAATATATATAAAATAAGATTAAATAGAGAACATCATAACTACCAAAATTTTAGTTTAGAAAATAGTGTTAATCAACAAAATATGTATGAAACTTTAATTCATGATATAAAAAAGCTAAAAAATACAAAAGTTTATGAAATAGCAATGGATAATTTTGATGAAGCATATAATGAGATTAATAAAATACTTGAAATAATAAATAAGAAGTAATAATAATAAAAACTTCTTTTTTTCATATGGTTTAATGTAAAGTAAAACCTAGTTTTATTGACATTTTTTTACTAAATGTTATACTAAAATTAGATAATTGTTTGTATGAGGAGGTTCACAATGAAAAAATTTACAAACTATAAAGAATATGATAAGAAAGAAGAATTAAAAATAGGGTCTAAAGTAGTTCATGGAGCAGTAGGACATGATCCTTTTACGGGATCAGTTAGTTTTCCTATCTTTCAAACAGCTACATTTCGTTTTAGAGCATTACAAGATTCATATGGATATGATTATACAAGACTTCAAAATCCAACAGTAGAAGAGTTAGAGCGAACTCTAGCCATATTAGAAGAAGGAGAACATGCTTTAGCCTTATCAAGTGGTATGGCTGCGGTTATGTGCGTATTTGCTTTATTAAAAAATAATGATCATTTAATATTATCAGATGATATTTATGGCGGAACATATGAAATAGCGAAGACGGAATTAAGAGAAAGAGGTATTGAAACAGAATTTGTCGATTTAAGTGATTTAGAATTATTTAAAAACAGTATTAAAGAAAATACCAAAATGGTGTTTATTGAGTCCCCTACTAACCCAACCATGAAAGTAGCGGATATAGCTGAAATATCTAAAATAGCAAAAGAAAGAGGAATTATTGTTGTTGTTGATAATACACTACTTACACCATACTATCAAAAACCTTTAACCTTAGGTGCTGATATCGTTATTCATAGCGGAACGAAATATTTAGAAGGACACAATGATACTATGGCAGGTTTTGTTATAACCAAAACAGATGAATATTTTGCTCCAATGCGTGCCTTTTTAACTTACCAAGGAGCATGTTTAGCCCCATTAAATGCTTGGTTAACTCTAAGAGGGTTAAAAACTTTAGAAATAAGAATGCAAAGACATAATGAAAATGCCATTAAAGTAGCAGAATTTTTAAGAAATCATCCTAAAGTAAAAAAAGTATATTTTACTGGGTTCAAAGATCATAAAGATTATAAGACAACCATAAAACAATCAACAGGCTTTGGAGGATTATTATCATTTGAAGTAGATACTAAAGAAACAGCTTTAAAAGTACTAGAAAAGGTAAATATGATTATCTTTGCAGGTAGCTTAGGAGGAGTAGAAAGTTTAATTTGTTATCCAGTTGTTGTAACTCATCATGAAGTACCAGAGGAAGAAAGACTAAAATTAGGAATTAATGATTGTTTGCTTAGATTATCCGTAGGGATTGAAGATGCCGAAGATATTATTAATGATTTAGCTCAAGCATTAGAATAGGAGGATCTATGAGATTTACCAAAATGCAAGCTTATGGCAATGACTATGTATATATCGATGCCATAAATCAAAAGTTAAATAATTTAAATGAATTAGCTCGTTTTGTATCAGACCGTCACTTTGGAATTGGAAGTGATGGAATGGTATTAATTTGTCCAAGTGAATTAGCCGATTTTAAAATGCGTATTTTTAATCCAGATGGAACAGAAGCCGAAATGTGCGGTAATGCCATTCGTAGTGTTGGGAAATATGTGTATGATCATAAATTAACGGATAAAACGACTTTAAAAATTGAAACTTTAGGTGGAATAAAAACCTTAGAATTAGAAGTTACAGATGGTAAAGTTAGTAATATTCGTGCTAATATTTCCAAACCAATATTTAATTCAGAAAAGATTCCTGTAAATACAAAGAAGGATAAATTTATTTTAGAAGAAGTAAAAATATTAGATCAAACTTTTAAATTAAGTAGTTTATCTTGGGGGAATCCTCATACTGTTTTATTTGTGGATGATGTCATGAATTTTGATGTAGCGAGTTTTGGTCCAGCGATAGAGAATAATCGCGAAGTTTTTCCAAATAGAACTAATGTAACTTTTGCTGAAGTAGTAAATAAAGATTACATTAAAATAAGAGAATGGGAAAGAGGAACTGGAGAGACAATCGGTTGTGGAACAGGATGTTCTACGGCTGTTGTAATTGCAAGTACTTTAGGCCTAACTAATAGAAAATGCAAAGTAGAACAAATAGGGGGAATTCTAGAAATTGAATATGCCGAAAATGGTGAACTTTTCATGAAAGGACCAAGTAATTTTGTATTTGAAAGTGAGATAGATGTTTCACATATAATAGGAAAGTAAGAACCTAGATGGAGGGCAAAAATGAAAAAATTAAAAGATATTTTAACTGGAGTATATCATGAAACTTTAAAGGATAGAGAAGATATCGAAATAAAAGATATTAAATATGATAGCCGTAAAGTAGAAGAAAATGATATATATGTAGCATTAATTGGTTCTAATAGTGATGGACATGATTACATAACTGATGCTATAAAAAAGGGAGCCAGAGTAATTATTGTTTCTAAAATGCTGGAAATTAAAGAAGATGTAACAGTAATTAAGGTAGATGATACAAGAATTGCTTTAGCATATATGTCTGCTAATTACTTTGAACATCCTCAAAGTAAACTAAAACTCATCGCTGTTACAGGAACAACAGGAAAAACAACAACAACTCATATGATTAGAGATATGCTTTTATCTTGTAATATTGAGTGTGGATTAATTGGTAGTCAAGGAATTAAATATCAAGATAAAGTGATTGAAACAAACAATACAACACCAGAATCATATGAAATTCATGCTTCTTTTAAAGAGATGTTAGATAACGGTATTACTCATGTTGTCATGGAAACTTCTAGTCAAGCCTTTAAAATGAACCGTCTAGTCGGTATTATCTTTGATATAGGAGTACTTACAAATGTAACAAGTGATCATATAGGACCAAATGAACATGCATCTCATGAAGAATATGTATCATGTAAAAACAAATTATTTTTAAATAGTAAAGAAATAATTAGTAATAATGACTCACTATATTTAGAAGAAGTATTAAAAAATGCTTCAGTACCTATTACTACTTATGGTATAGAAAATAAAGCAGACTTAAAAGTAACAGAAGTGAATTTAATTAACAGTGAAGAATTTTTTGGCACCGAATTTAAAACTGAAGGTTTAATAACAGACACATTTAAAACATGTATGCCTGGAGAATTTAATGTTTATAATTCTATATGTGCTCTTCTTGTGTGTTACAAATTAGGAGCAGATATGAAAAAAGCTAAAGCTGCTTTAGAAAAAATAAAAGTAAGAGGACGAATGGAAACGGCTTTAGTAACTTCCAAATTTAAAGTTTTAATTGATCATGCTCATACTGAAGATGGAATGAAAGGATTAGTAAAGACTTTACGAGCTTATAAGCCTAAAAGATTAGTTAGTATTTTTGGCGGTGGTGGAAATCGTCCAAAGGAAAGAAGATACAATTTAGGTGAGATTATTGGTGGCTCTAGTGATTTAAGTATTATTACCATGGATAATCCACGCTTTGAAGAAATTAGTAGTATTAATAATGATATTAAAGTAGGATTAGATAAAGTAGGAGCTAAATATATTGAAATAATAGATCGAGCAGATGCAATTAAATATGCCTGTGAAAACGCTCAAGATGGTGATTTAATATTATTAGTTGGTAAAGGCCATGAAGAATATCAAGATATTAAAGGTGTAAAATATTATTTTAGTGAATTAGATGTAATTGAAGAAATTAAGAAGAGTTTAAAATAATCTTCTTTTTTTCACTAAAAAATGGTAAAATAAATAATAGAAAAGAGTGATAAAAAATGAAAGAAAAAATAATAGGAACTATAGCTGTTAGTAATAGACATTTACATTTAACAAAAGAGATCTATGATCAGTTATTTGATGAACCCATAAGTATAAAAAGACCATTAAATCAAGTAGGAGAGTTTGCGGCTTTTCAAACAGTTACACTAAAAACAGAAAAAGCAGAGATTCCTAATGTTAGACTAATTGGTCCATTAAGAAAATATAATCAGGTAGAAATATCCAAGTCAGATGCTTATCTATTAGGATTAAATCCTCCTGTACGTCAAAGTGGGGATTTAGAAGACAGTGAGACAATCACCATAATTGGTCCCAAAGGAGAAGTTACCTTACATGATGCCTGTATTCAAGCTGAAAGACATGTACATATGAACCCTAAAAAAGCCGAAGAGTTAGGATTAAAAAATGAAGATTTAGTAAAATTAATCATTGATAATGATAAAGGTGGAATGATGGAAGCTTTTGTCAAAGTAAGCGAGAATGGTTTCTTTGAAATTCATATTGATAAAGATGATGCGAATTGTTTTCTTCTAAAAACTGGTGATGAGGTAGAAATTGAAAAATAGCTTTTACATTAAAGATGTTTTGATTCCGAGTAGATTAGTTCTAGCTCCAATGGCAGGTATATCAAATACTTCTTATCGGAAAATTGTAAAAAGCATGGGAGCAGGATTGATTTATGCTGAAATGGTTAGTTCCAATGCTTTAATGTATGGCAATAGTAAAACAATAGAATTACTAAAAATGAGTGAAAGTGAGCGACCTATTGCTCAACAAATATTTGGAAGTGACGTTAAAACTTTTGTTGAGGCTGCTAAAATTGTGGAAGAAAAAATGCATCCAGATATTATTGATATTAATATGGGATGTCCTGTTCCTAAAGTAGCTTTAAGGGCTCAAGCTGGAAGTGCCCTTTTAAAGAATCCTGAAAAGATAAAAGAAATTGTTGCGGCAGTCGTAAATGCTGTAACTGTTCCTGTAACTGTGAAAATAAGAAGTGGTTGGGATGATGCCCATATAAATGCATGTGAAGTGGCAAGAGTTTGTGAAAGTGCTGGAGCAAGTGCGATAGCGATTCATGCCAGAACAAGAGCTCAAGGTTATAGTGGTAAAGCAAACTGGGATATTATAAAACAAGTAAAGGCATCAGTTTCTATTCCTGTCATTGGAAATGGTGATGTAACAAATAGCGAAAAGGCCAAAGAAATGCTTGAATATACAGGTTGTGATGCAGTAATGATTGGAAGAGCAGCTATAGGGAATCCATGGATTTTTAAAGAATGTAAAGAATATTTAGAAAATAAAGTGGTAATTCCTAGGCCAACTTCAAGTGAAATAATAGAAATGATTCAAGAACATTATAAACTTTTAAAAGAAGATAAGAACGAAAAACTAGCATTACTAGAAATTAGAACACATGCTCTAGCATATTTAAAAGGATTACCAGAAGCCAAACATTACAAAGATTTAATTTGTAAAACGAAAACAGAAGAAGAATTTTTAAACATTTTAAAACAATATAAAGAATATTTAATAAATTTAGACTAATCTATAAATGAAATAGAATATCTTTATACAGTGAACAGTTGGGCTGAAGAAAGAAGAGCTGTTAGATAAGCATTAATTCTAATAGTCCTTTTAACTGATAAACTAAATAAAAGTTAAAAAAATTAATTTTTTACTAAACATGTTGATTTGATGAATAAAATATATTAGTTTAGTATAGTAAATTGGCACTTTGACTCTTTCTTTTCTTTCTAGTATAGTGGTGCAGGAAAGGAAAGAATACATGAAATATAAAGATACATTAATGAATGATTTGCTATTTAAAGAAACATTTGCTAACCCAGATAATAGAAGACAATTAGAATTTCTATTAAAACAATTATTAGAATATCCGAAAGGGTATTTACACAATAAATTAGAAGTAGGAGAACATTATTACGAACTCTAGAAAAACCATTCAAATCAATTTTGTGGAGAATAGTAAACTAGATTTAAGGGAAGAAGTAATAGAGAACTTTTATATTACTAGTGAACATAATCCGGATATTAAGTTAGGGAAAGAACGATTCTGTGTCAAGGTCGTGCAAATTGACAAAGCACGAGAGTTAGGATATACTAAAAATGAATTAGAAAGATGGCTAAAGTTTATTGGAGCGGAAGATGAGAAGGAGCGAAAAAAGATAGCCAAAGGGGATGAGTTATTAATGGAGTTACATGAATGGGTACACAAATATGTAAATGACGAAGAGACACAAGAGAAATTAAACAAATGGGATATGTTAATAGCAAAGAATCACTTTACAGAACTTGGAATAGAACAAGGCAAACAAGAGCGAAATATCGAAATTGCTAAAAATATGCTTATGAAAAATATGGATATAAATATTATTTCAGAGATTACGGGGTTATCTGTTGAAGAGATAGAAAAGATAAGAGAAAGTTAAATAACACTTTCTTTTATAATGAATTAATATATCACTTCAAACACTAATATAAAAAAAGAACCTTAATGGTTCAATAAATTTACATTGATAAAACATAGAATATTATTTTTTATTTAAAATCATTTGAGCTACTTGATTAATAGGCCCAGCTCCAATTGTAATAACTAAATCATCATTTTCTATATTTTTCTTTAAGTATTCTGCAATTTCTTCATAAGCTGGAATATGAATAACCTGAGGATTTTTTTCTTGAATTAATTTTACTAATTCCTCCTCCTTAACATTCCAAATATTTACTTCACGAGCAGGATAAATATCGCAAATAATAACATGATCAAACTTACTTAATATATCAGCAAATTCTTGTAAATGTTCATAAGTTCTGCTATAAGTATGAGACTGAAATATAGCCCAAGATTTATGATGATGAATCGCTTTACTAGACTCATATGTTGAAGTTATTTCCGTAGGGTGATGAGCAAAATCATCAAAGAAATGAGCTCCATTATATTCTCCAAGATATTCAAATCTTCTTCCTACACCAGTAAATTCTTGTAAAGCTTTTTTTAAAGCACTTTTATCAATATGGTAGTTCATGCTCATCGAAATAACAGCTAGAGCATTCATAATATTATGTTTCCCAAGAACACTTAAAGTAAAAGTATCTATATATTCACCATTATAATAAACATCAAAAGTAGGAAACCCTAAATTAGAAAATTGAATATTTTTAGCCATCACATTAGCATGATTTTGCATTCCATAAGTTAAAACATTCTTATGATGAATATCCAAATCTCTTATGTTAATATCATCAGCATTTAAAACTAAGAAACCATCCTCTGGTAATAAATCAATATATTTTTGAAATGATTTTTTTATATTCTCTATATTTTTAAAATAATCTAAATGGTCATTATCAATATTTAAAATAATTTCACTAGTAGGATGAAAATGTAGAAATGAATCAACATATTCACAAGCTTCTAAAATAAAATACTTCTTATCACCAATATAATAATTACCATTTATTTTTTTTAAAGCTGCTCCAATATGAATAGTAGGATTAAGCTTAGCCTCTAAAAAAATAGAAGCAAGCATGCTAGTAGTAGTACTTTTACCATGCGTTCCACTAATACAAATTAAATTCTCATAATCTTTGGTATATTCTCCTAAGAATACAGAACGGTCAACAGTTTCAATATTATTAGCTCTTGCATAACTAAGTTCAGGATCATCATCACCAATTGCTGCTGTATAAATAACTAAATCTGTTGTTTTAATCACTTCGATATTATGTCCAATAGTAATGGGAATACCAATATTCTCTAAATATTTGGTATTATTTGATGCTTGCATATCACTACCAGTAACATGTTTACCATCATTTTTAAGCATAGCAGCAATCGCATACATACTAGCCCCTCCAATACCAATTAAATGAATATTTTGATATTCTGAAATTTTCTTTTTCATATTTTCACCTCAAAACTTTATTATATTATATACTCTAAATTGAGAATTAAGCAATAAAAATTCTTTTTTTTTATGTCAAACGATGTTATAATTAAATTGATTAATTTTAAATAGATGTTTTTATATATAGGAGGAGTTTATGAGGAGCTTAAAGTATTTGTTATTTATCTTTATAATCAGCTTTATATCTTTAAGTAATGTTTCAGCAGAAGTTTGTGCCTATAATGCAAGTATAGATGGGGCTAAATTTACTTATGAATGTACTGTTGATGATGATTTAAGTTGTAGTTTAAAACAGGTAATTCAAGGAGAAGACAAAGATGTAACCGATTTAAGTTATAAAACATATAATGAAACAGTTTCTGATGCTGATGAAGATGATATAACGAATTTAAAGCGTTCAGATTTTATAGATTCTGATGGCAATGTAGACTGTAATCAAGTAAAATCTATTAAGATAGCAATGGTAATAGGCTACCCTCACATTGATATTTATGGAATAGAGAATGATGCTATTTGTTCAACTTTAGGTGAAATTACAGGAAGATTCATGCATAAAGGTTGTGTACTCTTTAGTTTAAAGAGCTCAGGAGGAACAGGGACACCATCAACTTCAGATGATGATGATACAGAATTTAACGTTGAAACTTTTTGTGATGGGCCAGTACAAGGAGTTTTTACAACTTTAGGTTGGGTATTTTTTATTTTAAAAATACTAATTCCAATTATCTTAATTGTATTTGGAAGCATTGATTTTGGCAAAGCTATGTTATCAAATAAAGATGATGAAATAAAAAAATCTGCTAAAACATTAGTATTGCGTGCAATAGCAGGAATTATTATTTTCTTTATTCCAACTGTATTAGATTTTGTTGTAGAAATTATTGGTGGAGATGATTTATATAATGGGTCCTTTGCCACATGTACACATTGTATGTTAGAACCAAACGATGAGACATGTAGAAAGTTGGTGGATAATCAATGAAGAAATATTTGATTTTTATAGTATTATTATTTAATATATTTTTATTAAATACAAATGCTGCTAATAATTTAATGCAATGTGACTATAATATTCCTATTATTGATAGAAGCATATATGTTAAATATCGCGTAATTTTACAAGATGATGGTACAATTATTCAAAGTATGCCTCAAAGTATGGATGAAGAATATACTTCCGAAGAGAAAAATTTTTATCCAACAACTTTTAAAGAATCTGATAACACAGCTTATGGTTCTTTACCAATGACAGAGTCTTCTTTTAGTGCCAAATACTTAGAAGATTATTATGAAGAAAATAATAGTTGTCCAACGGTTGTTTTCGCTATTAATGGAACTAGCTATACCTTTTTTCCAGCTGAGGATACAAGTTTAAATGATGGAATTAATTATTGGTCAGTAGAAGGAACAACCACTTTTTTTAATGAAAATGAAGAACCAGTGGAAGAAGAAAAGCAAGAAATGACTACAATATGTAGCTATCCTGGTATTACAATGGATGATGTTCCAAGTGTAAATATAGAATTTCAAATGTATAATAATGGTGAAAAATATTTTAAATTCTATTTTACAGATCGTGGTGAAAATACTGCTCAAATTGCAAAAGTAAATGATGGAACTGATACAGTAATTAATGCGTTTAAAACTGGTGGAGGTAATTATACAATATATTTACCATCAAATGAAATTGCAAATGTTTTTTTGCAAAATTCAGAGCAGAAAAGCAATAACACTTTTACTTGTCCAGATAAAGGGAAAATATGGTTAATTGAAGAAGCTGGTATTCAAGCTGGATATTACAAAATATCAACTGATGCTGAAGAAGCGAAAGAATATTCTTATACAACCGATTTTAATAATGGCAATGTGAATATTAATACTGACATGCCGTGGGAAGTAACGGATTGTGATAGCTTATTAGGCTCAGGAGCAAAAGGAACTCCTATGTATTATATAGAATTTGCTTTTAATTTGATAAAATATTTAGCAATTATAATGCTATTTGTATTTTCAATTATTGAATATGCTAAAGCGGTAGCATCCAGTGATGAAAAAGCAATAAAAAAAGCTACAACTAATACTATTAAAAGATTAATTATAGCAGTGATTATTTTCTTTGCTCCAATTTTAATATCATTCTTATTTAGAATTTTAGGAATAGCATCAGACCCATCTTGTGGTCTATAAAAAATAGAGAGGTGATAGTATATGGCCACAATATTAGAATTTTTAGTATCAATATTATTGTTTCTAGATTCTATAATTTATTCATTAATTAGTTGGGTATACCAAATAATTTTAGTATTATGTCGAATTGATATCTTAGGTAATACTAATGCAATTGATGAATTAATTAATAGATTATATATAATAATTGGAGTAATAGTATTATTTTTAGTAGCTTATTCTTTATTAAAATCAATGGTAAATCCAGATGATACATTAAAGAATAAAAAAGGACCTGTTACAATTATTAAAGATGTTTTGATATCCATTGTACTTATTGCTTTAGTGCCAACGATTTTTCAATTTGTAATTGGTTTTCAAAATGCTTTATTGACACAAAATACATTGGGAAAAATAATTTTAGGAACACAAGGAAATAGTGAAGCATCAGGGGTAGAAGATGGAGGAATGTTTTTTGCATCTAATGTATTGAGCGCTTTCTTACACCCGTCAGAATGTCCGCAAGCAGATGATGGTTCATATGATTGCTCTAATGCTAAAGTTGCAACAGGAAGCATAGGAATACCGTTTATATTTAGCATTACAACAGAAACGACTAATTTTAATGAAATTTGGTCAGAACTTACCTCATCAGGAAGTTTGTTAGGGATAACAACCTTTGCATATGATATAACGCATGATGGAAATGTTACCTATTATTATATTATATCTACAGTTGTAGGCGTGTTTGTTCTCTTGGTTTTATTATCATATTGTATAGATGTTGCTATAAGAGTAGTAAAATTAGCTGTTTATGAACTAATAGCACCTTTACCTATATTATTAAGAATTGTACCAAATGAACAAGGAAATAAAGTATTTTCAAATTGGCTAAAAGCTTGTATTTCAACATATTTAGAGGTATTTATAAGACTAGCAATTTTATTCTTCGCAGTATTCTTGGCAAAAGTAGTAGTAGATAATTTTACAACAATATTTGCTCCATTAGTAAGTGGCGAAGCAGGCTGGACAGTAGTATTATTTGCACAAATGTTTTTAATCTTAGGAATTATATTATTTATTAAACAAGCACCAGGACTTATTAAAGATATTACAGGGCTTGATGGTGGAAAATACGGTTTCTTTACTGGCCTTAAAGGGGCTATGCAAACAGGAGCTATATTTGGAGCAGGGGCTACCGCCGCTGTAAGGAATTGGAATGATAAAACTGCTCCAGATGGATCAAATAAAAGTGCGTTTAATAGACTTAGAAGTGCTATAGGAGGTGCAGGAAGTGCAGCATTTCGTTCGTTTCGAGATCCAAACGAAATAAAGGATTTTAAATCAATGAAAGCAAATGCATCTAAAGCGGCAGAAGAAGCAATAAAAGCTCATAACGTAAGAACTGCGAGAAACGCTAGATATGCAGCTACAGGAGAAAACAGATTTACAGATATGTGGAATAAAGCTAAAATTTGGAGTGGAGCGGAACAATCTAGAGCTATATTAGAAGCCAGAAAAAAAGTCTATGATGAAGCAGTTGGATTTCAAAAACAATTATTTGATCTTGCTTCTGATGATAAAACTGTTATAGCTTTAGAGGGTCAAAAAAAAGCAGCTTCTGAAAAAATTATTGACAAGGATCAAATAAAGAGAGAGATTATTGCTGCCCGAAGAGAAGAATTAAGAAAGTTAGACATGCCAGAGGGTGCAATAGATGATCAAATTGCAATGGAGAATGATGAACTCGAAAGAAAATCAAGCGAAACTGTTGCATCATTACGTAGAGAACAAGCTGCAACCATTGATATGTATGACAATCTAATAAAAATCGCAAAATTAAAAGTAATACAAGAAAAGATAAAAAAAGGAGATGGAAGATACAAATCAGTGGTGGAGACTGCTAAAGTTTTTAAAAGTCAACATATGGATGACCCTACAATTGCTAATATGGAAGATATCATTATCTCTGAAGAGCAAGCATCACAATTAGATAGAGTGTTAAATTTATCTAATCCGTCTGAAGTAGAAAGACAAATGGACATTATTAAAGGGAAAATTACAGATATTCGAGATACAGATATTATAAGAGGTCATATTGGATTGACATCAGACAATGAAAAAATGAAAATAGCTTCTGGGGATGTTGCTGTTGAAATTGCTAAATTAGTACAAGAAGAAAAAGGAAAAGAGTCAGAAAAAAAATAATGTTTAAAAAAGTTTTCAAAAAAGGTAACGAAAATGAATTAAATATTTATGATTTAGCTGGAAGGCATATTAACACATTAAAAGAACTTCTCGATGAATATATTTCAAAAAACAAGTATAAACATCAACATGAACTTTTTGAATTGTTTGATTTATTAATAGAAATTGAAGAAGATAAACGGTATTTAGAACAAAGAAATGATCCTAAAATAGTATTTCAAGTATCTGAACTTTATAAAAAATTAGAAGAATGTTTAATAAAAATAAAAAATAAATTACTATGTATATGTCAAAATGAAAGTAATTCGGATTTATTAAATATAAAAGCAGAGTATATAGTTTTAAAAGAATTATTAAATCGAAATATAAATTTACCTGCGATAAAAGCAGTTACATCCAGATTACAAACAAGTGCTTGCTTAACAACTGATAAAATTTTTGAAGAAATATTATTTTTAGAAAATCAAATTTATATTAGAAAAGAAAATATCAAAAGTAATGAAATGCACTTTAGATAAAAATAAATGTATTAAAAGCAGTATATAAACAAGAACAAAGTAATAAGGAGAAGAATGATAGCTATTCAAAATCTAGAAGTAAGCGGAATAGTTATACATTGTTCTTTTTTATGTTTAAATATATTTTTAAAATTATTAGAAGAGGAAAAACAATAAAGTAATTCGGCTTGATTTAGTAAAGGAAAAGGTATATAATGAAGAAGAGAAAAGATTTATCAAATGGTTAAAAATAATAAATGGGAAGGAGATAGAAGAAATGAGAGAAGAAGCCAAAGAAGATGAAGTAATGGAAAGGGCATTACAATTTATGGAAGAATTTTTAGCAGATGAAGAAATAAAAAATGTATATGATAAAATTAATGATGTAGAAAGAGTGGCATTACATAAAGGCGAAAAGAAAGGCATTATTAAGACTGCTAAAAACCTACTTCAATTAAATATCGCAATAGAAGATATCAGTAAAGCAACCGGATTAAGTATTAAAGAATTAGAAAACTTAAATTGATAGAAAGCAAAATTTTGCTTTCTTTTTTATTTACCACTACCCCTATAAAAATAAATATGATATAATGAATAAGTAAAATTAGGAGGTAGTAGTGTGAATAATTATTTAATTCCTGCCAATTCTAAAAAATCTCAATTGATATTAGGCTTTTTTACACCTGTTGATCTAATATTATTTGGATCAGGAGTAGGAGTAACTTTAATAGCATTATTAGTAATTCAGAGTGCTAACATAGGAATCATGATGCTAATATTAGCTCCTGCATTAATAACAGGTTTTCTTGTAATGCCTGTACCAAATTATCATAATGTATTGCAATTTATAGTTAATGTATATAGTTATTTTAGTGATAGAAGAAGATACTATTGGAAAGGATGGTGCCATGATGGCGAAGATAACTAGTTCACCATTTACAGAAGATTGGTTACCAATTAAACAAATATTAAATGGAATGATCCAATTAGAAAATGGTGAGTATGTAACCGGTGTAAAAGTACATCCTCGAAATATATTTATTGTTGATCAAGGATTACAGAATGCTATAATTGGTAATTTAAGAAACTTTTATAATTCAATTAGTTTTGAATTTTGGTTAATTATTGCTGATCGTCCAGTTGACATTGGTTTATATTTATCTAATTTACAAATACTTTATAATAATACTGATAGTCCAATTCAAAAAAAATTAGTTATGGAAGATATTAATAAAGCAAATATGTTTATGAGTGCAGAATATAATGTAGTAGATACAGAATACTTTATCTTATTTAAAGAAAAAAGAATGGAATTAATTCAAAAAAATCTCCATACATTAATAAGTGGTTTAGCTAATTCTGGATTAAACTCTAATCAAGTATCCAATGATGATTTAAGAATGATTTTAGATAATTTCTTAAATGGTGGAGTACATACAACATTTGGGACGGTGATGAGCTAATGAGTAAAGTAAAAAGTGAAATAGCTCCAAAAGGAATGGAGTTTAAACCAACAGAATTTACTTTAGGTGGCAAGTTTTGTACAATTATGACGATTATATCTTTTCCAAAAAGTATATATGTAGGTTATTTATCTGATATTACATCAATTAGTGGAGTAAAAGTAGCAATTAAACATATTCCAATTGAATTTAGTACATTACAAAGAATGTTAAATAAAGAAATAGCAGATTTAAAAATGCGTTATCAGAATGAAAGAGATAAAACAATTCAAGAAAGAATTCGTCAAGATTATGAATCATTAGAGCAATTTATCTCAATGTTAGCAGCTACTCAAGCGAGAATTTTTGACTTTCAAATGCACATTATGATTAGTGCTGATAATAAAGAAGATTTAGAACTAAAAAAAATGCAAGTAAGAACTTATTTAGATGCTTTAGGAATGCGTGGAATATCTTTAATGTTTGAACAAGAAAAAGTATTAAAATCAATTATTCCTATATTCCCTAAACAAGATGTTGAAACAAGAATAGGAACACCAATTCCATCTATAACAGTTGCAGCAATGTATCCGTTTGTTTTTGATAGTATCAAAGATCCAGGCGATGCAACCCTTTTTGGGGTAGACTTTTCAGGTGGAGTAGTCTTATTTAATCAATTCTTATATCAAATAAAAAAAGAAAATAACCGTAATAATGCTAATATGATTTTACTTGGTACGAGTGGTTCCGGAAAATCAACCGCGGCTAAGATGTTACTTAGAACTCATTTAAGAAATGGATTTAAAGTAGTATGTATTGATCCAGAAGGCGAATTAGAAGAAATGGCTCATAGCTTAGGCGGAGATTTCTTAGATTTGGGTAAAGGTGGAGACTTCGGAATGATTAATCCTCTTGAAGTCGTAGTAGACGCTGATGAAGAAGAGATAGCGCAGGGGCTAGGTTATACTATTCTTACTAGAACATTACAACAATTAAAAGCATTCATGAAATATTTATATCCTGACATTGAAGAAGATGTTTTAACAATGTTTAGCGAAATTGTTCAAGACACTTATAAACGATATAAAATTGATTTTGATACAGATTTTACAAAAATAACTAGTGCCGATTATCCAACCTTTGATGATGTTTATGCGACAATAAAGGGTAGATTATTATCCATGCCAGATGCAACCCGAGAAAAAGATGTTATTGAACGACTTGAGTTAAAGATAAGACCATTAACAAAAGAATTAAGATACTACTTTACTGGACATACAACGCTTAGATTCAATAGTGATTTTATTGTATTTAATATTCGTGAATTAATGAATAGTGATGAAAATATTAAAAATACATTATTCTTCAATATATTAAAGTATGCTTGGGGCTTATGTTTAGATAAAAATATTAATACTGTAATGATGGTAGATGAAGCCCATGTATTATTGTCTAGCCGCAATGAATTAGGAGCTGAATTCTTAGCTCAAATTCAAAGACGTTCTAGAAAATACAATACAGGTACAATTATTATTACTCAACAGCCAACTGACTTCGCTGCTCCAAATATGATTGTTCATGGTAAGGCAATATTTGATAATGCATCTTATTATTTAGTAATGGGCCTACGTAAACAAGCAGTCGAAGATTTAGCAAAATTAATTGATTTAAATGAATCAGAAAAAGATAGTATTAAATATTATAATCAAGGAGAAGCATTATTTATTTGTGGTAATAGGAGAATGAGAATTACAGTCATTGTAACTCAAGAAGAATTAGATTCCTTTGGTTCAGGAGGAGGACTATAATTCTTCTTTTTAATAGTCAAATAAATGGAAATGTGTTAAAATAAAAATAGGTTAATCTAAATAAAGTAGACTTGAGTTAGTCTCCGTATAACTATCCAAATGCTAACGTGTTCTATGTGAATTCGAATGGCAACCTCAACTGGAACAACGTGAATAACACGATTGGTGTGCGCCCAATATCCTTTTAAACTTAGTATTTGGCTAAGGCTAAATAAAAAAGCATCAGGATACAAGATTAATCTATGGAACAGCCTAAATAAATGATATTGATATTTTAAGTCTAGTATTTAAAATTGAAACAATGTTTTCTTAAAAAAAAGGTAAAAGATTATACAATCTCTTACCTTTTTTATTATCCACCACCACCAGCAGGTCCAGTCGGTCCAGTAGGCCCAGTAGGTCCCGTAGCGCCTTCAGCTCCAGCAGTACCTTGAGGTCCGGTAGGTCCAGTAGGTCCCGTAGCACCTTCAGCTCCGGCAGTACCTTGAGGTCCAGTCGGTCCAGTCGGTCCCGTAGCACCTTCAGTTCCAGCGGTACCTTGAGGTCCAGTCGGTCCAGTCGGTCCCGTAGCGCCAGTACCAGAAGCGCCTTGAGGTCCAGTAGGCCCAGTCGGTCCTGTGGCTCCAGTTCCAGCAATGCCTTGAGGTCCGGTCGGACCTGTAACACCGGCAGAACCTGTTGGTCCCGTAGCTCCTCTAGGAATAGTTAAATTAAGAAAATAATTTGGTGCAGTTCCAGTAATTGAAGCTAAAGCTGCAGAACCAGGAGCACCAGTAGTAACTGTTCCAATGCTTAAAGTAGGAGCGGTACCAGCTCCACCAGCAGGTCCGGTAGGTCCTGTTGGTCCAGTAACGCCTTGAAGTCCTTGAGGCCCAGTCGGTCCAGTTATTCCAATTCCGGTAATACCTTGAGGCCCAGTCGGACCTGTAGCACCAGTTGGACCGGTAGGCCCAGTAGCACCTCTAGGAATAGTAAAATCTAAAATGGCATTAGATGAAGTTCCTATATTTGTTACTGTTGCAGCACTACCAGGATCTGAAGTAGTAGTACTATTAACAATGATCGTTGCAGCTGCAGGTCCTGTAGGTCCTGTAGGACCCGTAGGCCCATAACAGCAACAGCCACCACTGTTAGGATGATTTTCTTGATAACAATCAATATAGGCTTGAGCACGTTTTAAATTATTATTCATTACTTAATCTCCTTTCTTTTACATTATATGTTTAAGATAATAAAATAACGATGATATTTGCATAATTTTTTGTAACAAAAAGGTATTTAAAATTTAAGAAAACAATGGTATAATCTTCATTAAATAAAAAGGAGAAAATATGATTAAAAGTAAAACTTATGGTGAACTAATTGTAATATCAGGAACAACTTGTGCTGGAAAAGGCACTCTTATTCGAGAATTATTAGCAAGAAATCCTAATTTGAATCTGTCAATTTCCTATACTTCTAGAGAAAAACGAGAAAATGAAATAGATGGTAAAGACTACTATTTTGTAGATGACCAAAAATTTGAAAAAATGATTAAAGAAAATAAATTTTTAGAATATGCAAAAGTACAATATAACAAATATTATGGAACTCCTAAAAAAGAAGTAAAACAATTACTAGAACAAGGAAAAGACGTTATATTGGAAATAGATGTAGAAGGCGCTAAACAAATTAAAGAACAATTTCCACAAACTATATTGATTTTTATTATGGCTCCATCCATGGAAGAAGTAAAAAGAAGAATAAAGACACGTGGAACTGAAACAAAAGAACAAATAATAAAACGATTTAAAGTCGCTTATAATGAAATAAATGAAGTGAATAAATATAATTATGTTGTTGTAAATGATAACTTAGAAGAGGCTATAAAAAAAGTCGAAGCAATATTAATTTCTGAAAAATGCCGTGTAGATCGGATTGAAGAAATTTATATGGAAAATGAAGAAGAAATAATTCATGAATTTTTAATTGATAAAGAATTTGATAACACTATAAACGAAATAGAATAAAAAATCTCAAATTGAATTGAGATTTTTAAATTTTAATTTAACTTTTTAACAGTAAGAGTAGCATTTACGTTATTATTAACAATAGTATCTAATCCAACCGGTAAAGTTCTAAGAACTCGTACAGCTAAATCTAGAGTATCACCAGTATTTAAAGAAACAATAGTACTACCAGTAAGACGCCCATCGTAGGCAATTGTAGTAGTAGAATCTAAGGCTAAAGTTTGAGAACCAGTAGTTTCAATGATAGGTAGACCAGTATTTCTAACAGCAATCCCAACATCTACAGCACTACTAGTATTAATTAAAACATTATAAAAAATTTCATAATCTCCTGACTCTATAATGATAATTGTATTATTACCATAGGTAACATTATTGGTAGCTAGTTGCGTGTTTAAAGTTAAAGGAACATAAGTGTCTGCAGCAGTAAAAGAAAGTAATTGGACACTAGAGTTTCTAAGTCCACCATAGGTAGGAGTAATAACACCGCCTGGTCCAGTAGGCCCCGTTGGACCTGTAATACCTCTAGGACCCGTAGGCCCAGTAACACCTTGAATACCTTGCATCCCTTGAGGCCCAGTCGGTCCCGTCGGACCTTGGGGTCCTTGCAATCCTTGGATTCCCTGAATTCCTTGCATTCCTTGAGGTCCGGTAGGCCCCGTTGGACCTAACTCACCTTGAAATCCTTGTATACCTTGTGCGCCCTGAGGCCCAGTTGCTCCTATTTCTCCAGCAAATCCACGTTCACCCTGAATACCTTGAGGACCTTGCTCGCCATCTGTACCATTCGTCCCATCATTACCAGTAGTTCCTTGAGGAATGACAAATTCTAATACAACATTTACATTATCGCCAACATTTCGGACAAAGGCAGGAGTACCAGGATCACCTGTAATTGTATTGCCAACAGTTATAGAACCTAGAGTAGAACCAGCGGGTCCAGTAGGTCCGGTAGGCCCAGTCGGTCCAATTCCTGATTGACTAGAACAACAATAATAATCTCGAGGATGATTTTCTTGATAACACTCAATTTTCTTTTGTGCTTTTTTAATATTATCCATAATTCACTCCTTTACTAATATCATATGAAAAAAGAAAATAGAATGATAATAATTTATGAAAAGCATATAAATTAAATAGGTGATAAAATGAATAAATATAAAATATGTGTGTATGCAATATGTAAAAATGAAGAAAAATTTATAGAGCGATGGGTTAATTCTATGAAAGAAGCGGATAAGATATATGTTTTAGATACTGGTTCAACTGATAAAAGTGTAGAATTACTAAAGAAATTAGGAGTAGAGGTAAAAGAAGAAGTGATTACACCTTGGCGATTTGATGTAGCACGTAATAAATCATTAGAAATGCTTCCACAAGATACAGATATATGTGTATGTACCGATTTAGATGAAGTATTTAATCCTGGATGGCGAGAGAAATTAGAAGAAATTTGGAGGGAAGATACAAGCAGAGTAAAATATACTTATAATTGGAGTTTTGATGAATATGGAAAACCTGCAACAACCTTTTTATTAAACCAAATTCATAAAAGAGAAGGATATATCTGGAAACATCCTGTTCATGAAGTTCTTTATACAGAAGAGCAAGAAAAAGAAGAAATACAAGAAAAAATAATTTTAAATCATTATCCAGATAAAGAGAAATCTCGTAGCAACTATTTGAGTTTATTAGAAATGAGTGTAAAAGAAGATCCGAGTGATGATCGAAATATGCATTATTTAGGAAGAGAATATATGTATTATGGTCGTTGGAATGAAGGAATAGATACCTTACTAAAACATTTAAATTTACCATCAGCAATATGGGATGCCGAAAGATCAGCTTCCATGCGTTTTATTGCTAGATGCTATATGGGATTAAATAGGCCAAAAGAAGCGGAGATGTGGTATCAAAATGCTATAAAGGAAGCTTCTTATTTAAGAGAAGGCTATGTAGAACTTGCTCAAATCTACTTAAATGAATCCCGTTTTTCGGAGGCATATGAATTATTAGAAAGTGCTTTTTTAATTAAAGAAAAACCTCCAATATATATTAATGAAGCCTTTGCTTGGAATGAATATATTTATGAATTAATGGGGCTTGTTTGTTATAACTTAAATTTATATCCTAAAAGTTTATTATATATGAATAAAGCATTAGAATTAGCTCCTACCAATGAAAGAATTAAAAATAATTGTGAATTAATTAGTAAAAAGATAAATTAAACTAAAAAAATAAAAAAAAGTATTTATTTTATATTAAAAATATTGTAAAATATTTTTAGTTAGAAAAAGTAAGGAGTGAATTTATGTTTTGTGGTAAGTGTGGTACCAAAAATGAAGAAGGAGCTAAATTCTGTGAGAGTTGTGGAAACAAATTAGAGCAAGAAGAAAAAGAAAAACCAACTAAAAAAGCAAAAAAAAATAAAAATGATTTAAAAGATAAAGTAAAAAAGATTCCTAAAAAGGTAAAAATAGGAATTGGAGTAGCAATTCTATTAATTGTTGCCACTATAATTGCTTTAACTATTTTATTAAGCAATCCTGTAAAAAAGGTAGAAGATTATTTAGCAAGTTATTATAATAATTATAAAGAAGATTATAAAAATGATGAATTAATTAAAATAGGAGATATTTTAAGAAGCAATAAGGGTGACGAAGATAAATTAGAAAGTATTTCTAAGCAAATTGAAAAAACAATAAATAATTGGGTTAAAAATTTTAATAAATCTTACAAAGATCGTGAAGAATTAGAAAAAGAATACACAAAAATTTACAATATTTTAAGTGAGATATATAGTTATTTTAATGGATTAGAATATGTACTGACATATGAAGAATACTATAAATATTGCGATGAATTACGTTCTTTATATAGTTCTAAAGAAAACTATTTTAAAGCCGAAGAAGCTAGCGACGATAATGACAAATATACTTACTATAATAGTGTAATAGAAGAGGATTCTTATTATAAAGAAGCAAAAGAATTTGTAAGTAATTACTTAAAAGATGAAATTAGTGAGTTAGAAAGTGAAGTAAAGAGTTTAACAAATTTCAAAGAAAATGCAACAACAGAAGAAAAACTAAATGCCTACATAGAAGTTGTAGAGTATTTAGAAGATAATAAGTATAAAAATAATATTAATTTAAGTAATACCGAAGAGTACCTTACTTTATATGAAGATGCAACAAATAAAGTTATAGAATACACGAAATCTTTAGCTGCAGAATTAGAAAAGAATTTAAAAACAAATGAAGTTATGGAAATGATTAATAAATCAATGAAAGCTTTAGAATATAATAGTGATGAATATAAAGAATTAGAAGAGTTAAAGGAAAGTTATGAAGATAAACTACCAGATAATTTAACAGATAAATATCTTGTTTCATCTACAAGCGGAAGTTATGATTCATCATATAAAGTAACAATTAATGATAAGGAATATGATAGTTATGTAAGTTTCAGTTTTAAAGGAGAAACAGTAAGTAGAGTATATCGTTTAAATAATGAATATAAGACGTTTAAAGCAACGATTGTAAGAGGACCAGATTGGGATTCTGACTTTAAAGGTGAAATTGTAATTTATGGTGATGATAAAGAACTATATCGTTCAGGAGAGATCACGAAAACGAATGAAATTAAATCAGAAATCAGTATTGATGTAACTGATGTTGATGATTTAAAAATAGAATTTATAACAGAAAGTGAACCAGATGGATGGTCAAATTTCTACATTTATTTAGTTGAGCCATATTTATATAAATAGGAAAAAGGAGTGTGAGTAAAATGGCTGAAGAAAAAAAAGATACAACAAAGAAGACAACAACTAAGAAAAAAGAACCAATTGAAGAAGTTAAAGTAGAAAAAAGATTTTGCACAAAGTGTGGGAAAGAACTTAAAGATGGTGAAGTATGTGCTTGTAGTTCTGAAAATGAAAATGCATCAGCTAATCCAGCAGTAGTTGTAAATGGTGATGCAATTGTCAATACTGGAAAAGATATTTGGAGTACAATTTTAAATGTATTTAAAAAACCAGCAACAACAGTTAGTGAAGAAGCAAATAGTTCAAGAAGTAATAAAAGTATTATTTTAACTGTTATTTTAGCAATTGCTTTTGCTTTCTATTTAATGGCAATATTTGCCTCAACTGCTAGAGGGGTTGAAGATAGTTTATGGGGTGCTGCAACTGTAGATGTTCCATATTTTCAAATATTCATTTATGGAATCCTAATCTATGCTATTATGGCTATACTTCCAGTAGTAGCAGCATTAATTGTTGCTAAAATTGCTAAGAATAATAACTTTACTTTTAAGAAATCCTTTAATCTTTACATTACAAGTAATGCTCCAATGGTATTTGCTTATTTGGGAATGGCAATCATTTTATTACTTAATGTATCATTATTAACAGTATTAGGAACAATTGCTACTTTAATTATAAGTGTATTCTGTTTCTTCAACTTCATTGTTGGATTTAATTCTGAAACAAAAATAAAAGAAGATAGAAGAAGTTATGCAATTACAGGATTGATTTCTTTATGGATAGTAATGGCAGTTGTAGCTTTCATAATTATAAGCTTAACATTTGCTAGTGGAATGGTAAAAGAAATAACAAATCATTCTTCAAATGACTACAGCGATATCTTTAATTGGTAAAAAAATGTAAAAATTAAAATTTAGCATATTGTATATTTTTGAAATATATGTTATACTTATGAAGTAGAAGTTAATAGCAGTATTTTTAACTTCTACTTCCATACCAGACTATGTTTATATTTATAAACATAGTTTTTCTTTACAAAATTATTTGCTTAAATTACTAAATAAAGGTATAATTAAGATGGGTGTTGAACATGGAACAATATTTTGGACTCATTTTAACATTAATAGTGGGTTTATTTTTCTTAATAGGGGGATTAATATCCTTAAAAGTAAAGAATAAAGATAAATTAAATGCGTTTAGTATTGCCTTAGCTTTAATTATCATAATTAATTTATTAGTTATGGATTTAGCTCCAGAAATATTCGAATTATTAGAAGCATATGATATAGGATTTAAAATTCTGATCATATTAGTCTTTGGGGTATTAGGAATGCTTTTATTAAAAATATTAGATTTTTTTATTCCAGATCATCATCATGAACATCATGATAATGAAATAGATAAAAAAGAACATATATCACATATGAAACATATAGGGACACTAACTTTAATAAGTTTAATATTACATAATTTATTAGAAGGATTTGCTATAGCAGGGATGACTTTAAATGATTTTCAAATGGGATTAATGATTTGTATTTCGGTTGCTCTACATAATATTCCTCTTGGAACAACCATATTTAGTTCAATAGATATTAAAAAAAATAAATTACTAGTTTTAAGCTTAACCTTATCTAGTTTTGTAGGAGGATTTATTTTCTTATTAATAGGAGAAATTTCATCTTTAGTTTTAGCAATTATTAGTATTATAACTTTAGGAATGTTAATTTATATTTTAATAATGGAACTATTACCAGAATTAATAGGGAACATAAAAAAGAAAGAAACCATACTAGGTTTAATAACAGGTATAATAATAATTATTTTAGCAATGTTGATATAAGGAAGTGATTAAATTGAAAAAAGTATTAATAACAGGAGCAGGAGGAGCGATTGGTATAAATGTAATCAAATATTTACTAAGTGAAGGAAAATATGAAATTACAGCTTTAGATTTAAGAAATAAAAATAGCATCAAAAGATTAAAAAGATACCGCCGGCGAATTAATTTAATATATGGTGATATGAATGATAGTGTTTTAATGGATGCTTTAGTAAGAGATCATGATTATATCATTCATCTAGCTGGAATAATGCCACCAATCGCTGATATTAAGAAAAATATTTGTGAAATGGTTGATTATAAAGGAACAGAAAATTTAATAAAAGCGATGAATATGTACAATCCAGATGCTTATTTAATTTATGCTTCCTCTGCTACAATTTATGGGAAAGTAGAAAGTTGCAATGTTAAAACGAAACCTAAGTTAACACCATTAGATTATTATAGCAATACTAAGTTCAAAATAGAAAAAAGAATTGAAGAAAAAGTAAAAAATTATACGATCATAAGATTACCTCTTGTTTTAACAAATCCAAAAACAGGAGCATTTATGTATAATGTAAAATTAGATACAAAGATAGAAGCCATAACCGATAATGATGCTGGATATTTATTTGTAAATGCTCTAAATCATGTGAACGAATTAAATCATAAAATATGGAATGGTGGAGGTGGAGAATCTACTACTGATACCTACCGCAATATTTTAGTAAATGTCTTAAAAATATATGGATTAAATATCAAGTATTTATTAACAACATTTTTTGTTGATAAAAACTTTTATGGTCATGTTTATGAAGATAGTGATAATTTAGAAAATATATTAGAGTTTAGAAGTGATTCATTATCATCATTTTATATGAGATTAAAAAGACAAGTAAAAGGAAGAAGAATATCTAAAATTTTTGCCAAACCAATAATCATGTTTTTAAATCGTAAACATCGCGGAAAAATAACAAATACTTTAAAAAAGCCATTTAACATGGTTCAAAAAAAGGACAAAAAATGATTGGACTAGCACTAGAAGGTGGAGGAGTTCGAGGATCATATCAAGCGGGAGCTTATATAGCTTTTTTAGAATGTGGTATAAAAATAGATGGTGTATGTGGAACAAGTATCGGAGCCTTAAATGCTTCTGTTATAGCAAGTGGTAAAGGAAGTGAACTTCCACGAATTTGGCGTAATAGTAATATGGGCAGTATTTTTGGCTTTGGAAAAGAATATGTTGAAGCCGTAAATAGTAAGAAAATTAATATCAAATATTTAAAAACCTCATTATTAAGTTTTATCAATATTATTGCAAATAAAGGAATAGAATTAAAAGGCGTAAAAGAATTAATAGATCAAGAACTAAACATAGATGATTTATTAAAAAGTAAAATAGACTTTGGTTTAGTAACAGTTCGTTTAAAAGATTTAAAACCATTATATTTATTTAAGAGTGATATGGAAAAAGATAAAATTAAAGATTACATTATTGCTAGTTCATTTTTACCGATTTTTAAAATGGAAAAATTGATTGATGATAATTATTATTTAGATGGTGGATTTTATGATGTAGGGCCTGTCAATATGTTACTTCAAAAAGGATATGAAAAGGTTTATTTAATCAAAATCCATGGAATAGGGTTTCATCGAAAATATGATGAAGATGCTGATGTAGTAGTAATAGAACCTAAAAGAAGTTTAGGTGGAGTATTAGACTTAGATCCCAAAAGAATAGATGAGAATATTAAAATGGGCTATTATGATGCTTTAAAAGTTTTAAAAAAATTAGATGGTGAACATTATGTATTTAAGACTAAGAATAAAAAATATTATAAGTGGTTAAATCGTAAAGTTCCTAAATATGAATATAAAAGAATAAAATATTTTTTAAATGGCAAAAATATGAAAGATACTACCATAAAAGCCATAGAATATATTATGATAAAAGAAAAAATAAATTATTATGAAATATATGATATTAAAAAAGTAATCAAAAAAATCAAAAAAGAATATAAGGAAAAAAATCATTTTGTTTACCATTATGTAAGAAAACTAAGAACTTATCTTTAAGACTAGACATAGGATATTCGAAAGTGATATAATTTGAAAGCGTTTGGAGGAGATTATATGGGACGTGCTTATGAAGTAAGAAAAGCAAGCATACAAAAAACAGGAGCAATCAAAGCTAAAACATATTCGACATTTGCAAAGGAAATTTATTTAGCAGCTAAAAAAGGAGTACCTGAAATTGAAAGTAATATCTTTTTAAAAAGAATTGTAGAAAAAGCGAAAAAAGCTCAAGTGCCAAGTGATATTATTAATAGGGCAATAGAAAAGGCCAAAGGAGTAGGTGGCGAAGACTACCATGAAGTAATTTATGAAGGTTTTGGGCCTGGTGCTTCAACACTTATAATTAAAACCTTAACAGATAATGTAAATAGAACAGTTGGTAATGTTCGAGCAGCTTTTAATAAAGTTCATAAGAGTTTAGGAGTAACAAACTCTGTATCCTACAATTATGATTATTTAGCAATGATATCTTTTAAAACGGAAAAAGAAGAAGAGATTTTTGAAAGCTTATTAGAAGCAGGAATTGAGCCAATTGAATTTGAAAATATTGAAGGTGAACTAACCATCAGTGTACATCCAAATGATATAAATAAAACCAAAGATATTATTGAGAAAATAGAACCAAATGTAGAATATGAATTAGATGAAGTTGGTATGTTTGCCAAAGACGAAGTCGAATTAAATAGTGAAGATTTAGAAGTGTTTGATAAGTTATATAAAATGCTAGATGAAATTGAAGATGTTACGGATATATATCATAATGTAAAAGGAAGAGATTAGGTATTCTAATCTTTTTTTGTTAAAAAGTAATAAAATAAATAACATTGTATAAATAGATATTGACTGGGGGGGGGTAAATATTATATAATAAAAAATAGAAAAGAGTGTGTTTATATGAAAAAGACAGAAAAGTATATTTATTTAGTAATTATTTTGATATTATTAGTAGTAATATCCTGTGGAATAACTTATATTCTTGCAACAAATAAAAATAATGAAGAAACAAAAGAAGAAAATAACGAATCAAACAACAAACAAGAAGGAGAAAATAATAATCAAAATAATGAAGAAGAAATAACATTAAGCGAGGAAGAATTAAAAGAATACTTAAAATATATTCCCAAAGATATTTTATAAATGAGGAACAAAATATGTATATTAATCCTAAACAGAATGATAATTTATCTAATCAACTACTATTAGGAGCTACTCTAAATTATGCTGATAATTACACTGATTTAAGAAAAGAAACAGAATCAGGAGATGAATTCTTATTTCCCAAAGATGAAATAAGAAAATTGATGAAAAAATTATATGATAAAGAAATAGTATCTATTAAAGAATTAGAATTTGGATGTGTAATTTATAGTGAAGATAACAACAATTATAAGCAAAGTGGGGGATGTGGAACAGATGTTGAGCATATAAGTTCCATTAAAGAATACAAAGCTACAAAAAATGAATTAGTAATCTATGAATATGCAGCATATTATAATGAATTTGATAATAAAATAGGAAACTATTATACTAGTGAAGAAATGGATTTAGATGGATGGTGTGGTAATACATCTTATGAAGAAAAAAAAGAAATACTTGAAAATTATTTAAAAGTTCACTCAGATGAATTTACACTATATAAACATACATTCAAAAAGAATGATACAGGATACTATTGGTATTCTACCGAAATAGCAAGTGAGGAGTAACAAATGAAAAAAAATACAGTTTTATATATAATTATTACAATATTATTAATTATTATTGCAATAGGAATAACTTATATTATCATGGATAATAAAAATAAAGAGGAAATAGTAGAACCAAGCGATAATGATAAAAAAGAAGAAACACCTAATAAAGAAGAAGACCCAGTAAAAGAAGATGGTGTAACACTTAAAAATTCAATAAAGAATAATGATACCATTACTCAAGAGTATGAAATTATTTTAAATGGAAAAGAACAGAATATAAAAATAATATTTACATATGATGAAAATAATGGAATTAAAGGCGTACTTAATAATAATATCTTATATCTAGAAATGGATACTACCCCAATAGATAAAAATATGTTTAGTACAGTTAAAATAAATAAAGAGTTTAATGAAAAAAACTTTAATCTAATAAAGGGAAAAGACAATAAAAATTATTTATTAATTGCAACTAAGGAAATTAATCCATCTGGAATTAAAATGAATTATGAAATATTTAATGAGCAGCTAGATAAGATCAATGAAGCAAGTATTCCATTATATACATCTACACAATGTATTTATGATTTAAATAATATAGAATTAGAAAATGAAATGATAGAAATATATAATTTAGATCCAGGAAAAGAATGCAATTATATACGTGGAAAAGTAGAAAATAATCAAATTGAGAGTTTATTTTATGATTGTGATACTATAGAACATAGAATATATACAATAAATGAAAATAAAGTAGAATATATAACTTTAGAAATATTTAAAGATATAACTATTGCGGGACAAGTTTGTTAGAAATAAGGAGTAAATATGACCTATCAAGAATTATTTAAAATAGAGTATAACAATAAAAATTTTATGATCTTTTTAGATGAAAATAATCGTAAAACCTTTTTAGAAAATCGATAAACTAGGAGATTATGTCTATCCTGAATTAGAAGACTTTATTGCTTTACATAAAATCTTTAATACAAAAGAACCTTTTATTTGTTATGCTCCAAGATTTAAATTTACAGAAAAAGTTAGAGTAGTAAAAGGAACGGTAGTAAGTTTATTAACTTTAATTACAATATTAAACAATATACCAAATGTTTATGCATCAGATATTAATGTTGAAATAAAAAATGAGAGTGTTGTTATATCTGAAATAGTAACAGAAAAAGAACAAGCAATAGAAAAAAGAATTAGTATTAAAGATACAAATGAATTAGAACAATATTTAGGCCATTTAGACGTTACAAAAGAGATGGTTTTAAAAGCCATCAATGAAAATGCTAAGTTACCAGCCAAATACAAAAAGATAGCAACAAATTTATTAAATGCCATTACAGAGAATTATCCTAATTTTGATTTAAGAATATTTTATGAAAATATTAAAAGTATGGAGGTATTCGAATATACGCAAGAACAATTTAAACAAGTATATCCTAATGCAAAAAAAGCTGGTGCAGTTTATGACTCTCAATTAAATAGAATTACAACTATTGATGAAGTCCAAATTGAATTACTTTATCATGAAATGTTTCATGCTACTCATCATTTTTATCGCAAAATAGACAATACTTTAATATTTAGATCAGAAGATAATACAGCATTAAATGAAGCTATGACAGATATAGGATCATCTTTGGTAATTCCTCAAAAAGAAGGTTATGTTTTTAATAAAACAGTATTAAACTTTTTATTAACTACTATTGACTATGATTTAGAAGATTATAGTAAAAAAGGAATAGATTATCTAAAGGATAAATTGCAAAGTAAATATTATGATATTGATTTTAATTATATCATGGAAACTTTAAATGCTATAAATACGTATTACATATATGAAGGAATTTATACATCTATTGATTTATGTCCAGATTTAAGAAGTGAATTATTTAAGCTTTGTCTAAAAAATATTTCTTTAGAAAATGCTTACGCTTCTTTTGCTAAGTTTGCTCAAATGTTTTATGATGCTAAAAATCCAGAATTAATATTTACTTATCTTGAAGAGTATAATAATAAATTAAAAGAATTAGGTTATAAAAATATAATTACCAAAGAAGATGCAATAAATAAATTCTTAATTTATAAAGATGTCACTGGAATAGGATATGACCAAAAAGAAGTATATCCGATAATTGCTGATGCTGAAAAAAAGCTAAAAGTTGATACATCAGGAAATACTAGTGAAATAACATCTATATCTTATAGAAATACGTTTAATTTCTCATCTCTAATTAGTTCATCAATGTTTGGATATTATGAAATATTTGGGACACCAGCTTATTGGCAAGAGTTAGGCATAAATAATGGTTTAATTAATCCAATTGAAATAAAAGAAATACCTATCTGTTATCAAAATAAACTATTAACAACTGCGTATGTAAGTGATATATTAATACAGGTAGGTTTAATGGAAAATAAAGAGCTAGGATTTATTTTAACAAATTATCAAACAGGAGAAATATTATATCAAAGTGCTGGAAATATGAAATACTTGTCTAATAAAATTTCTCTAAATTATTATATTTTTAGATTTTCTAATTATATTGATAAATTAGATTTAGAGGACGTATTAAATATGGATTATTTGAAAATATTTCAAAGGAAAACATCCCAATTTAAAAATATTAAAAATGATGGGGATTTTCTATTTATAGAGCCATTACAAGAAGTGAATATTTTCAAAGATAACTTACTACAAGTTTGCTATTTAAATAATGGAAAAGTGGTAATAAATAATGGCATAGCATCTATAAACAATACTAATATCTCTTTTGAAACTTCATATCCATTAAACGAGACAATTGAACTACAAGATATTTTTGCTAGTAACGGTATGTTAGACTATAATGTGACGAGTTATAATCTAACAGAAAATGAAATAATTACCATGATTGAAAATTATTTACAAGAATTAAATATAAAAAAGGGAAGGTAACATAAAAGATACAATTATAAAAAAATTAAAAGTTTAAAATATATCTAACGTCAAGTACAAAATAAAAAGGAAGCGAAATACTTAAACAAAATATATCCCAAACTAGAGTACTAAGGCTACAAAAAAAGTAGTCTTTTTACATTTAACATAAGGAATTTTATATATTTTTTCGAAATTCATGCTATAATAAAAAAAGGTGATAACGAATGAAAATATGTGATGGAAATAAAGCATGTAGTGATATAGCTTATTATTTTAGTGAAATATCAAGTATATATCCCATAACACCATCTAGTCCAATGGCATCGAATATAGATTTATTAAGTCATGATAAGTTAAATTTATTTGATAGTCCCGTAAAGTTAGTAGAAATGCAGAGTGAAGCAGGAGCTGCTGGTACTTTTCATGGAGCTTTGATAAGTGGTTCTCTAGCATCTACTTTTACAGCGAGTCAAGGATTATTATTAATGATTCCAAATATGTATAAAATAGCAGGAGAGATGTTACCAGGAGTAATTCATGTAGCGGCAAGAACTATTGCTACGAATGCTTTATCGATATTTGGTGATCATAGTGATATTTATGCAACTCGTGCCACAGGTTTTGCTATATTAGCATCTTCTAATGTTTATGATGCCCAAAATTTAGCAGCTGTAGCTCATTTATCTGCTATAGAAGGAAGTATTCCTTTTTTACACTTTTTTGATGGCTTTAGAACAAGTCATGAAATTAGTAGTATTAAAGAATTAAAAGAAAGTGAACTAAAAAAAATAATACCTTGGGATAAAATTGAAGAGTTTAAAAATCGAGCTTTAAATGTCGGAGCAGGGATTCAAAAAGGTATGGCTATGAACGAAGATATTTTCTTCCAGACTCAAGAAGCTAGAAATCCCAATTATAATATGTTGCCAGACATTGTAAATAAATACATGGAAAAAATAAACAATATTATGGGAACAAGCTATAAACCATTTACGTTTTATGGCTCAAAAGAAGCTGAAAATATAATTATTGCTATGGGAAGTATTACAGATACAATTAAGTTAGTAATAGATGAAGAACTAAAAAAGGGAAAGAAAATCGGATTAATAACAGTTCATTTATATCGACCATTTAGTCCTAAATATTTATTAAATGTTCTTCCTAAAACAGTAAAAACCATCGCTGTTCTAGATCGAGCCAAAGAAGCAGGAGCAAATGGAGAGCCATTATATTTAGATATCGTAAATGCCTTAAAAGAAGAAAAAGTAAATATTGTTGGTGGACGTTTTGGCTTATCAAGTAAAAATACAACTCCAGCAGATGTTAAAAGTATTTATTCGATGTTAGAGGAAAATCCTAAAAATAATTTTACAGTAGGAATTACAGATGATTTAACCTTTACAAGCTTACCAAAAGAAGAATATAAAATTAAATTAAATGCCAAAGAGTTTTTAATTTATGGCTATGGTTCTGATGGTTGTGTAAGTGCATCTAAAGATATATTAAAAATCATGGGTAAAAATAATAAATATGTAAATGGTTATTTTTCATATGATTCTAAAAAAAGTGGTGGAGTAACCGTAAGTAACTTAAGAATTAGTGAAGAGGAAATAAACGCTCCATTTTATGTTACGAATCCTAGTTTAATTGTTGTAACCAAAGATGAATATTTTAAAAAATATAGTATGATTAAAGATATTGCCGAAAATGGCATGATAATTATTAATACAAATAAAAATGAAACAGAAATAAATGAACTATTAAGTTTAGAAGATATCGAAATCATAAAAAATAAAAAAGTAAAAGTAATAACAATCAATGCTGATGAAATAGCAACTAAAAATGGAATCAAAGGTAAAATTAGTAAAATCATTGAAATGATTATCTTAAATAAATTAGAAATTCCAAATGCTTATGAACTATTAAAAGAAAGTATTGAAACAAGCTTTAAAACAAAAGGCGAAAATATTATTAAAAGTAATATTTCAGCAATAGAAGAAGCTTTAGATAAATTAAAAGAAATCAAAATAAAAGAGTTACCTTTTAAACCTACTGAAAAAAAATTAGATGTTTTTAGTAAAATTAATAGACGTCTTGGCGATGAATTAACAGTTAGTGAAGTAGCAAGTCTAAAAGATGGAACTTTTCCTGCTGGACTAAGTAGATATGAAAAAAGACATGTTAATAAAGTAGCACCTAAATGGATTAAAGAAAATTGTACAATGTGTGGTCGTTGTAGTTTTGTTTGTCCTCATGCTGTCATAAGAACTTTTGTAACGAAAGATGATAAAGGAATACCTTTTCTGGCGAATAAAGAATATACTTATCAAGTATTAGTAAGTGAAGTAGATTGTACAGAGTGTGGTTTATGTATTAATGAATGTCCAGGAAAGAATGGCAAAAAAGCCTTAGAATTTGGACCAGTGGATTTAGAACTACAAAAAGAAGCAAATCAATATTTTAATGATTATGAAAATCCTGAATTATTAAATAAATTTACGATACCAGGTGCAAGTTTATGTAAACCACGATTTGAATTTAGTGGAGCTTGTGCGGGATGTGGCGAAACCCCATACATTAATTTAATTACTAGATTATATGGCGATGAATTAGTAATTGCGAATGCCACAGGCTGTTCTAGTATTTATGGAGGAAGTGTCCCAACAACTCCATATACCATTCCATGGGCTAACTCTTTATTTGAAGATAATGCGGAATTTGCTTTAGGAATGCACTTATCTTATCAAAGTAAAAGAAATTTAATTATAAATATTATGAAAAATGAATTAGATACCGTAAGTAGTGAGGTAAAAGAATTATTTGTAGAATTTCTAAATCATTCTAATGATTTTAAAACTACTATGGATATCAAAAATAAATTATCAAATTTAGAAATACCTTCAAAATTAAAAGGCTTATTAAATTATTTACCAGCTAGAACTGTATTAGCAATAGGTGGTGATGGTTGGGCCTATGATATTGGCTTTGGTGGCTTAGATCATGTGTTATCGACGAATGAAAATATAAAAGTGCTAGTATTAGATACTGAGGTATATTCTAATACTGGAGGTCAAGCAAGTAAATCAAGTAAACTTGGAGCAGTAGCAGAGTTTGCTGATTTTGGTAAAAAAACAGCTAAAAAAGACTTATTTAGAATTGCAATGTCTTATCCAAATTGTTATGTAGCAAGTATCAGCTTAGGTGCTAATATGATGCATTCTATTAAGGTAATGAAAGAAGCCATGGAACATAATGGTCCAGCAATCATTATCGCTTATTCTCCATGTATTGAACAAGGAATTAAAACAGGAATGTCTCATTCTATAGAAGAAGAACGTCTAGCAAGTGAAGTAGGATACACACTATTAATGCGTTATAATCCTAATGAAGAAAAGCTATACATGGATAATAAAGAACCAAATTTTGATAAATATGAAGAATTTTTAGATAATGAAGTCAGATATAATGCTCTAAAAATAAAAGATCAAGAATTAGCAAAAGAGTTATTATCAAAACAAATAGAAAATGCCAAAAAGAGATATAGCTATTATCAAGAATTAAGTCAAAAAAATACTTCTCAAAATTAACGAGAAGTATTTTTATTTTTTTGAATGATTTTTTTAACTTCCATAGCGATTTCTTGATCATTTAATTCAAGAGCAATAACCATTTTAGCAAAAGTATCTAGTAAAGGAACATTAAGATCATTTTCAATTCTAAAAATAGTTTTTCTATCTATGTTTGTTAGTCTTTCTAACTCTTCTTGAGAAATATTTTTCTTTTTACGATATTCTTTAAGCATTATTTCCACCCATAGAAATTGTAGCAAGTATGCCTCATTTTTACATTGACAAGTATGCCCCATAAAGTTATAATTAATTTATAAATATAATTGAATAGAAGAGGTAATGCCATGAAAAAAAGAATCATTATACTAGTAGTAAGTTTAATAGCCATAACAGGAATAATAGTAGGAGTAAGTTATGCATTTTTTAGTGTTGGTGGAAGCCAGGAACAGGCAAATACATTTACAAGTGGATGTTTGAATATTAGTCTAACAAGTAATTCATCATCCATTAATCTAGCGAATACTTATCCTATAACCGATATCGAAGGATTAGAGGGGACTAGTTATGATTTTACGATAACGAATACTTGTTCATCAGAAACAAATTATAATATTAATTTAGAAAGCTTAAATAACCAAACAAACTCTTTAAGTGCCGATTATATCAAAGTAGCATTGTCTAGTGATACCGTAGACAATGTGATATCAAAATTGAGTAGTAATACTTCTGTAACACCAGAAATAGAGGAATCATATGAATCATATAATTTATATACTGGAACATTAAAAGGAAATGAAAGTAAAACATATCATTTAAGATTATGGATTGTTTATGATGCGACAAAAGAACAAGCAGCAAATAAAACATATCAATCAAAAATTAATGTGATAACAAATCCAGAAACAACAGTTACAGATACATTAGAAGCAAAGTTTAAAATAGATGGAACAACCATAACAAGTACATTAACAGGAGGAGTAACAAATGCAACCTACTGTACTACAATAGACAATATGTGTACACCAAATACAAATACCAATATCAGTAATAATAGTTATAGTGTAGAATTAGAAAGTAAAGAAGAAAATCAGATGGTATGTACGAAACTAAATGGAACAAGTAAAACCATATGTAGTAATGTAATAGAAGGGGTAAAACTATGCCCAGAAGGAGCAGAGGCATGTAATACAATACTAGCAAACAGCAAAATAAATGAAGAGACACCAGATTTTAACCAAATAGCAACAACAGATGAAGGAGTGTTTAAAACAGAAGATGATTGGGGTACAAGTTACTATTTTAGAGGAGCAGTAGATAACAATTGGGTAAAATTTGCCGGATACTACTGGCGAATCATCCGAATCAATGGAGATGGAAGTATCCGGTTAATCTATAATGGAACAAGTACCGCGACAACAGGGACAAGTACGATGATTAGTGGTTCGCAAGCATTTAACTCAAGTCGTAATCGAAGTGAATATGTAGGATATATGTATACAACAAATGAGCAACATGGAAATACAACAAATAGCGATATTAAAACAGTAGTAGATACATGGTATAATAATAATCTTAAAAGTCAAGAAAGTAAAATCAGTAAAGAAGCAGGATTTTGTGGAGAGAGAGAAATGGCGAGTGGAACATCATGGGATAGTCAACCGAGTAATACCATTTATTATGCAGCAAGAGAAAGATTAGATACAAATAACAAACCAACATTAAAATGTAGTAATAGTGCAGATTTATATACAGTAAATGAAAGTAGTAAAGGGAATCATGCCTTAAGTAACCCAATAGGACTCATCACGGCGGATGAAATAGCAATGGCTGGAGGAGTATATGGAAGTAATAATAGTAGTTATTACTTATACACAGGACAAAAATATTGGACCATGTCACCGTTTAACTTTATTGGCAATGCTATCGTGTTCTATGTGTATTCGAATGGCAGCCTCAGCAACAACAACGTACCTCGTGCGAACGGTGTGCGCCCAGTAATTAATATAGCAAGTGATGTGAAAGTTACAGGCAGTGGTACTAGTGATGATCCATATGTTGTAATTTGAAATTAAATTTATCTTGCCTATGTTGCTTTTTCCTTTACACATGGGCAAGTATAATACATTTAGTGAGTGAAGTCTTCAACACAACTTCACTCTAATTTTTTGCAAAAAAAATGAAGCTGCCCCCTGAAGACAGCTTCTTAAAAGAATAAAAAGGGGTTGACTAGTGTGATACTAGCACCAATTCGCCTGTTAAGTGAATTGGTGATTGTTATATTAAAGGATAAATGGAATTTTGTCAACTACTTTTTATGAATTTTTAAAAAAAATTTTAAATTAATTTACAAAGAAGATTTAGTTTGTTAAAATTATAATGGTAGGTGTTAAAGATGATTATAAAAAAACCATATGCCTTTATTATAAAACATTTTAGATTAATTCATTTACTATTATTAATTCCGATGTTTTATTTAGTAACTCAAACAAAAGAGATTATTACTTTTTTTAGTGAATATGTAGCGAATGATTATACTTTAGCATCATCAACCGATGTTTTATCATCATTAGCAAGCAATTACATAAATATATTTATGTATATAGCTGTCATTGTTATCATGATTGTTTTAATCTTTTTAACCATAGTATTACAACGAAAAGAAAAACCAACAAAATTCTATAATATAAGTATAGTGTATTATTTAGTGCTCTTCATTTTAATTACAGTAAACTTTGCTATCTTTAAAGCGATAGAAAATGATACTTTAGATCCAGTATTTGCAAGATTAATTAGAGATCTAGCAATGTTAATTCATTATAGCCAGTATATTTTTATTATTTATACTGGAATTAGAGGAATTGGCTTTAATATTAAAAAATTTGATTTTAAAAGTGATTTATCGGAATTAGAAATTAGTACAGAAGATAATGAAGAAATTGAGTTTTTAATTGGGATTGATTCTGATAAAGCGAAAAGAACTATGCGTCGTTTTCTAAGAGAAACAAAATATTATTATAAAGAAAATAAATTTATTTTCATAATGATTTTTATTATTTTAATTGGCGTGGCAGGAACTCTTCTGTATATGAATGAAGAAGTATACCAAAGAGTATATAAAGAAAATGATAATATAGCATCTGGTTATTTAAATTTTAAAATAAAAGATAGTTTTATATCTAATTTAAGTAAAAACGGAAAAGTATTAAATAAAGATAAATATTATGTAATACTTGAATTAGAAATAACAAATCGTTATCGTGAAGATCATGAGTTTAATTATGTTAATTTAGAATTAACGATAAATAATAAATATGTTTTACCAGATTTATCAATTGCCCATTATTTTAATGATTATGGAACTCCTTATAGTGGCACTTATATAAAAGGAAATACTAGTAATGATTATATATTAGTTTATGAAATTGATAAAAATTTAATTAATCAAGACTTTTTAATAACAGTATATTCTCATTATGATGGTAGTGTAGGAGGAATAGGGACAGTAAACCATCGTATCAGTTTAGAGCCTACTTTAATTGATGAAAATATTATTTCAAATAATGTTAGTTTAGGAACAAACATTAATTTATCTAATACAAACCTTGGAAACTCTGAGTTCGCAATTTTAGATTATGAATTTACAAGACGTTATGAGTACACTTATGATTATTGTCTAAATTCTAATAAATGTATTCCTTCAACCGGAATAGTGTCTATTGACTATACATCAGATGGTACTAATAAGACTCTTTTAGTACTAGATTATGATTTATCATTAGACGAAGAAATTCCATACATGAATGTAAAAAAGTCATTTAAATCTGTATTTGAAGATTATACAGAAATAATTTATCAATTAAATGGTAAAACATACAGTTATAAAGTAACTCTAGCCAATCCAACTTCATATGATGAAAAAGCCATTATAAAAGTTCCGAGTGAAATAGAAAATGCTGATCGTGTAGAATTGGTTTTAACAATCAGAAATATATCTTATCGTATAAGATTAATATAAAATAAAATTGACAATTATTTACAATTTTGGTATGATAACCATAATTTCATTTTAAGGGGTGATGAGTTATGGAATTTAAAAATAAAAAAAGAGCAAATCACACTGAAATTTATGAAGAACTGTTAAAAGAAGTACAAAAACATTTTAATGATCAAGAAATCCTTTTAATAAAAAAAGCCTATTTAATGGCTAAAGATTTGCATAGAGGGCAAAAACGAAATAGTGGCGAACCATATATAATTCATCCAGTATATGTAGCCTATATTTTATTAACAGAGATGCATCTATATGATGTTGATAGTATTATTGCAGCACTTTTACATGATACGATGGAAGATTGTGGAATTAACTTTGAGTTTTTAGAAAGCCATTTTAACTTAAATGTAGCTAAACTAGTGGAGGGCGTAAGTAAACTAAAAAAAGCTCAATTTTCTACTAGAGAAGAAAGAGAAGAATATAATAATTACTTATTATTAAAAAGCATTTTAGATGATTATCGAGAAATATATATTAAATTAGCTGATCGCTTGCATAATATGCGAACTCTTGACTATAAAACAGAAACTAAAAGAAGAGAAAAAAGTGCCGAAACCTTAAGATTTTTCGTTCCTTTAGCAGTACATGTAGGAGCTAATACTGTAAAAAATGAATTAGCTGACACTTCATTTAAATATTTAAGTAAGAGAAATTATCGAGAAATAAAAGGAATGAAAGAAGATTACTTAGTAAAGCATTTATCTATTATTGAAGAAATATTAGGGTATTTAAAATGTTTACTAACAGATAGAGAAATAGATCTTGATGTTCGTCCTCATGTTATGAATAATTTTGCCATTTATCAAGGACTAATTCAAAATAAAAAAATCTCTCTTTTACCAAATTTAATTTCTTTTGATATTACAGCTGATACAGAAGAGGAAATTAGAATAATAGAAGAACAAATAAAAAGTAAATTTAATGTAATGGAAGAGTATACCAGAGATTTTATAAATCATCCAAGAAATAATGGATATCAAGCTTTACACTTGTCAATAAGAGGACATAAAGGAATTCCATATCAAATTCGTATTTTTACACCTCAAATGGCTTTAGTAAATAATTTTGGATTTGCCGCTTTATTACAACTTAATCCTACTAAAACTATTGAAGAAATTCAAAGAGAATTAATAAAAGATAACGAATTTTTTCAAGTATTAAGTAAAAATTCACAACGATACAATAAACCCTTTGATTTAATTGATAAATCTGTAAGAGAATTACTTTCTGATAAGATAAAAGTGTATGTAGCAAATGGAGCTGAGTACTATTTGCCATCTACCTCAACTGTAGCTGATTTAGCTGATAAAATTCATTCTAAATTAAAGCATGAAGCAGTTGGCGCTTTAGTAAATGGCGTAGAAGTAAATTTAAGTTTTCCTCTAAAAGAAAATGATCAAGTAATCATTTTAACAAAGGAATATTCATCAAAATTATCTGTAAAAGAAGAAAGTAAAAAACTAATTTTAGAAAAATGAATACATTCCAATAAACTTGGAATTTTTTTGTTAATATCTTGAAAAACCTCTAAAATTAAAGTATAATTAAAGAAAATAGTAGGAGGAAACTATGAGGAAGATTATTGCAAGTTTAGATATAGGAACTAGTTCAATTAAACTTATAGTTGGTGAGTTCATAAAAAATCGCCTCAATATTTTGTGTACCTCTGAAATTCCTAGTAAAGGAATAAGAAAAGGATTAGTATATCATCGTGATGAATTAATACCAGTATTAAAAGAAACATTTCATAAAGCAGAAGAAATGTTAGGGATTCCTATAAAAGAAGTAATATTATCAATTCCTGCTTATTATACAGAAGCCCAAATGTCCGAAGGAACAAGTACGATAACAAATGAAGATCATGTAGTAACTTATCAAGATTTAATAAGAGCAATGCATGCCACAAGTTATAACAAAATAGGAGAAGATGAAGAATTAATATCTATTCTTCCGACTACTTATAAAGTAGATAATGATATTGTCAGAAATCCCATCAATATGATAGGAAATAAATTATCTTTAAAAGCAGTTTTAATTACCGCTCCCAAAAGTAGTGTCATAGATTTTTTAAAAGTACTAGAAACAATTGGGATTAAGGTAGTAGATGTAATAACATCATCTTTAGGAGATTATGCTTGTAATCGTATTAAAGACTTAGAAAATAAAGTAGGGGCTTTGATAAATATTGGAGAGGAAACAACCACTGTCTCAATTTTCAATAAAGGAATTTTAACTAGAGCCGAAGTGATTGAATTAGGGGGAGCAAATATTGATAATGATATTGCTTATATATATAAAATAACTAAAAAAGATGCTCGAGAATTAAAAGAAAAAATTGGCCTTGCTTGTACAGATATGGCAAGAAGTGAAGAAAGAGTAACTTTAACGGATCGTCTAGGAGAAAATGTTTTGATAAATCAAAAAGATTTAAGTGAAATTATTGAAAGTAGACTAAAAGAAATACTAGATTTATCGAAAAAGCAAATAAACTTATTAACAAAAAAGGAAATTGAGTATATAATTGTAACCGGAGGGTCTAGCGAAATAGGAGATTTTCATAATTTACTCGATAAAGTCTTTACTAAACCCACTATTCTTGGTAAAATAGATACTGTAGGTGCTAGAAATAACAAATTTAGTACTGCATTAGGAACCATTAAATATTATAATGGTAGATTAAAATTAAAAAATAAAGAGTATTCCGTATTTAATTTAGATGAATTAGAGATATTAAGTGGGGTTCATAAAAAAGTAAGTATAAATGAAAATTCCATATTAGGAAAATTATTTGGATATTTTTTTGATAGTTAAGGAGAGTGCAATATGAACGGTTTAGAAATGGATCAAATAGCTAAAATCAAAGTCGTTGGTGTTGGCGGTGGGGGAAATAATGCCGTTAATAGAATGATTGAAGAAGGAGTAAAAGGTGTCGAATTTATAGTAGTAAATACCGATTTACAAGTTCTAAATGCTTCAAAGTGTGAAAATAAAATTCAAATCGGAGCGACTATTACAGAAGGTTTAGGAGCAGGAGCCAATCCTGAGATAGGACGTGCAGCCGCTATAGAATCAAAAGTAGATTTAGAAGAAGCAATTAAAGGTGCTGATATGGTTTTTGTTGCTTGTGGTATGGGAGGTGGAACTGGAACCGGTGCTGCTCCAGTAATTGCTGAAATAGCTCAAGAATCAGGTGCCCTAACAGTAGGTATAGTAACAAAACCATTCCGTTTTGAAGGAAAAAGAAGAATGGAAAATGCGTTATTAGGTTTAGAAGAATTAAAGAAAAATGTCGACACATTAATAGTAATACCAAATGATAAATTAAGAGATATCATCGATCGTAACACATCATTTAAAGATGCATTTAAGGAAGTAGATAATGTCTTACATCGTGGTGTTCAATCAATATCAGACTTAATCGCTGTTACGGGAATTATTAACCTTGATTTTGCCGATGTAAAAACTGTAATGCAAAAATCAGGAACGGCAATTATTGGTATAGGATGTAATGCTGGCGAAAATAGAGCTATTGAAGCAGCTCGTCAAGCTGTAGCAAATTCTTTATTAGAGGCAACTATTGAAGGAGCTACTAATGCTATTGTTAACGTAACAGGTGGTTCTAACTTAACATTATTTGAAATTGAAGATGCAGTTGAAACAGTTCGTGCTGCTGCAAATAATGATGTTAATATTATCTTTGGTGCCATTCAAAATGATAATTTAACGGATGAAGTAATTGTAACGGTTATCGCAACTGGTTTTGAAAATGAAGGAGAAACGGATGAAATGTTATTTAGTGATAGTACCCAAATGCCAAGACGTCGTCCTCAACCAGAAAATTTAGATGATGAATTTGATATTCCACCATTTTTAAGAAATAAAGATAGATTTTAAAGAATGATTAAATCATTCTTTTTAATTGTAATCATATCCTAATTTTGCTATACTGTTAGTGGTGAGTAGTAATGAATGTTTTAATAATACCAACTTGGTATCCCAACGGTAAAGATATGTTAATGGGAGTATATCATAAAGAGTTTTGCGAAGCATTAGTAAAAGAAAAGAACTTGAAAGTAAATATGTTATTTATCGAAAGAGAAAGATTAAATAATCCAATCAAATATTTATTTATGAAAAAGGATTATATAATAGAAGAGAATGGATATAAAACATACGTAAAAAGAATGTTAAATGTTGAACGAATTAATTTTGATTTTCAAATGAGACAATATGTAAAAACGTTAGAAAAAGCTTTTAAAGAGTATTTAAAAAAGAATCCAAAACCTGATATATTACATGCTGAGGTTACTATACCTGCTGGGTATGCTACATGTATTTTAGGTAAAAAATATAATATCCCTGTTGTCGTTACAGAACATGCCACTTATTATAAAGATTTTTTTAGGGCTCAAAATAAAAAATATACGGAATTTGTCTTAAAAAATGCTTACTATACTTCTGTAAGCAAATATATGTTAGAAGATTTACCGGATTATGTAACAAAGAAAAAAGTAATTCCGAATTTAGTGGATACGGAAAGTTTTAAATTAAATCGTAAGAAAATAAAAGGACTACGTATTGCTAAAGTTTGTGCTTTTCGAAAAGGCAAAAGAATAGAGGATTTACTTTCAGCTTTAAGAATTTTGATTGATAAATATAAGATTGAAGATGTTCTTTTAACGATTGTAGGGGATGGATATTTAAAGAGTTTTTATGAGGAGAAATGTCATGAATTAAATTTAGAGGATTATGTGAAATTTGTAGGTCGAAAATCAAAAGAAGAAATTGCTCAAATATTAAATGAAAATAATATGTTTGTGATTACTAGCACAAATGAAACATTCTGTATTCCAGGAATAGAAGCTTTAGCAAGTGGTATGCCTGTTGTATCTACAAAATGTTTTGGACCAGAAGAATATATAGATGAAAAAAGTGGCAAACTAGTAGAAATAGGAAATATTGAAGAGATAGCCTCTGCTATTGCAAGTGTATATCAAAATATAGAAGAGTATGATATAAAATATTTAAGAGATATTGCTGATAGATATTCTGCTAAAAATGTAACAGATATGGCATTAGAAGTTTATCAAGAGCTAATTAGAAAGGATAAATAATATGAGTATAGTAAGTTATGCCTTAAAAGGAAATTTAAAAAAATTTAATCAAAAAATAAATGAATTAGCGAAAAAAGAAAATCGAAATGCTTTCAAATTAAAACTAAATTTTTTAAATTGTTTTCGTTTAATTGGATGTGGTTATAGTGATTACTTAAATTATGAGTTGTATAACAAAAATAAAAAAGAAATTTTAGAATATGCATCTATTAAAGATCAAGATAAATTTTATGAAATAGTAAGTCCATCAAAATATAAAACATTTTTTACAATTAAAACTAACTTTTTAAGAAATTTTAAACAATATATTAATAGAGATTTTTTTGATCAAGGTTCTTTAGAAGAATTAAAAAAATTCTTAAAAAAACATGAATATTTTATGATGAAACCATATGATGGCTTAGGTGGAGCTGGCATCGAGAAACTTTATACAAAAGACATTAAAAATATTGAAGAATTTTACGAAAAATTAAAAAGAGAGCATTTATTTTTAGAAGAATATGTTGTGCAACATCCTAAAATAAATGCAATATGTGATAATAGTGTAAATACAATAAGAATAATGACTTTTAGTTATAATGGAAAAAGTGAAATTTTATTTGCTTGTATGCGCTTTGGAAATGGGAGTGCTAATGTAGATAATTTTCATAAAGGTGGAATGGCTTGCTTAGTTGATTTAAATACTGGTAAATTAATAGGAGAAGCCTTTAATAAAAATTTAGAATTTTTTAAAGAACATCCTAAATCTAAAATAAAATTTGATGGTTTTGCAATTCCTAACTGGGATAAAGTAAAAAAATTAGTCTTAGAAGCCGCTTTAGTAAATAAAGAAATCCATGTTGTTGGTTGGGATGTAGCTGTAACAAGAGATGGTGCGACTTTTATTGAAGGAAATAGAAGACCAGGTTTTGACTTAGTTCAAGTATTATCAAAAAGAGGTCGTAAAGATATTATGCGGTATTGTTTAACCAAAATAAATGAAGTAGAACATACAAACTATAAAATTTAGTCAAATAAATTGTTTTATCATAATTTTTTATGGATTAACGAATAATTTTTTTGTATAATAGGAATAGGTGACATAGATGATATATTTAGATTATAGTGCAACAACACCAATTGGCTTTGAAGTACTAGATACATATAATAAAACCAGTAAAGATTTTTTTGGTAATCCCAATTCTCTTCATGAGTTAGGAGTAAAATCCAAAAGTTTAATGAATAGCGCAACCAAACAAATTGCTGAAATTTTAAATATAAATGAAACGGAAATAACTTATACAGGTGGAGCAACGATGTCTAATAATTTGGCTTTAATAGGAATTGCCATGCATAATCACAAAAAAGGGAAACATATTATTGTATCCAAACTAGAACATCCATCTATTTATGCAATATGTGATTATTTAGAAAGCTTAGGGTTTGAAATAAGTTATGTAAATAATGATGAAGAAGGCTTAATAGATTTTGAAGACTTAAAAAATCTAATCCGCGAAGATACCATTTTAGTAAGTATATGTGCCGTAAATAGTGAATTAGGAATAAGACAACCTTTAAAAATGATTAGACAAATAATTAAGAAAGAAAATCCAAATACTGTACTTCATTCTGATATGACCCAAGCTATAGGAAAAGTAAGTATTAGTATGCATGATGTTGATTTAGCAACGCTTACCGCCCATAAAATATATGGCCCTAAAGGAATAGGATTATTATATAAAAGTAATAATATTGGGATTAGTCCTATTTTATATGGTTCAGGTAAGTCTAATATGTTAAATCCAGGTACTCCAGCTGTCCCATTAATTGTCGCTTTTTCAAAAGCGATAAGGCTAGCTACTACAGATATTGAAAAAAGAGAAAGATTTATAGAACGCCTAAATTTAAAAATTATAGATGCTCTAAAAAAATATAATGGTGTAATGATTAATAAAACAAAATATAGTATCCCTCATATATTAAATATTAGTTTAAGAAATATTAAAGCTGAAACTTTCTTACATGCTCTAGAAGAATATGAAATCTATGTGAGTTCAAATACTGCTTGTTCTAGTGCGACCTTATCTAGTAGTGTGATGGCGGTTTATAATGACAAAGTAAGAGCATCATCTACTTTAAGAATTAGTTTATCACATTTAACAACAACCGATGAAGTAAATAAATTTATTCATTATTTTGAAGAGATTTATCGTAAATTAAGTGGACTACATAATTAGTGTAGTCTTTTAATTTACAAAAAACAATTTTTTAAGTATAATAAGCATGTGATGTTTATGGAAAAAGTTATATTAATTAAATATGGTGAATTATCAACAAAAAAAGATAATATTAATTTCTTTTTAAAAAAACTAAGAGAAAATATTTTATTTGCCCTAAAAGATTTAGAGGTAAGAGTAGATTATGATTTAGGTAGAATGTTTGTTCATACAGAAAAAAAGTATGATGAAGTAGTAAGTAGAATATCTAATGTTTTTGGCATACATGAAATAAATATCGGATATATTATAGAATCTATTGATTTTGAAGTAATAAAAGAAGAAATATTAAAATTATTACAAGAAAAATCATTTACAACTTTTAAAGTAGAAAGTAAAAGAAGTAATAAAAAATTAAATACAACGAGTATTGAATTAAGTAGAAATTTAGGAGCCCATATTTTAAAAAATATAAAAAGATTAAAAGTAGATGTTAAAAATCCTGATATTTTGATTAATGTAGAATATCGAATGAATAATACTTTGGTTTATTTTGAAAAAATAAAAGGAGTAGGTGGATACCCAGTAGGAACGTTAGGGAAAGGACTTTTAATGCTAAGTGGTGGAATCGACTCCCCAGTAGCGGGTTATCTAGCGATGAAAAGGGGAGTAAAAATAGAAGCTGTTTATTTTGAAAGCCCTCCTCATACAAGTATAGAAGCCAAAAATAAAGTAATAAGTTTAGCCAAAAAATTAGCAGAATATAATAATGATATTACTTTACATGTAATTAATTTTACGGAAATTCAAGAAAGTATCTATAAAAACATTCCTCATGACTACCTAATTACTATTATGCGTAGAATGATGTATCGAATAAGTGCTATTTTAGCTAGTAGAAGAAATGCCAAAATTATTGTAAATGGTGAGTCAATAGGCCAAGTAGCAAGCCAAACCTTAACTAGTATGAGTGCTATTAATGAAGTAGTTAGTATTCCAGTAATTAGGCCTCTAGCTTGTTTTGATAAATTAGATATAATTGATATAGCTAAAAAAATAGATACTTATGAGACAAGCATTTTACCCTTTGAAGATTGTTGTACAATATTTGTACCCAAACATCCTGTAATCAATCCCATAAAAGAAAAATGCCATGAATATGAAGAATTAATACCCTATAAAGAATTAATTTATGAAGCTGTTAAAAATCATGAAATAATATCAATTAAAGCAAAAGAAGAGGAATCTGAATTTAAAGATTTATTATAGAGATATGTTCTCTATAATTTTTTATTAATTCTTGTATAAATATCGAAGGATTCTCTTTAGGAACGAATAAATAACAATAATTTTTAGTTCTGGTAATTCCTACATAAAATAATCTTCTTTCTTCTTCAAAAGGATAAAGATCATAGTTTTTGATGACATACTTTAAAATATAGTCATCTTTTATTTTAGTGGGAAGAGAATTAATATCATTTGTTAAATTAATAATTAAAACGTTATCTTCTTCTAGACCCTTTGCTTTATGAATTGTTTTATAATAAATATGATAGTTTTGATAAATGATACGATTATTTTCTATTTTTAACTTATCATTTAAAAGCTTATAAATATCCAAATTATTTCTACCTAAAATCATTAAGTTAGAAATAGAAATACGATTTAAAAGCTTATAAAAATCATCTTTTATATTTTTATAATAACAAATAACAATAGGCTTAAAAATACTTTTATTAGATTTCAATTTCTTTTTTACCTGTCTAGGGTTTTTCATAATAAAAGAACCAGCTACATAAATTAATTCTTTACTATTGCGATAAGTATTAGTAAGATATAGTTTTTTAGCTGGTTTAAAGTTTTTTTGGAAATCTAAAAAATTATTTAAATCACACCCTGAAAAGCGATAAATAGATTGAAAATCATCTCCCACCACTGTAACATAAGCACGAGTTTTCAAACGAATTGCTTGCACTAAATTCTCTCGAACCATAGATGTATCCTGATATTCATCGACAATAATATATTGATACTTCTTCACTATCCCTTTTTCATTTACTATTTTAGTAGCTAAATAAATCATATCATCAAAATCAATTATGCCTGTAGAATTTTTTTCTATAAGATACATTTGATATAATTTTTGAATAATCTTAAGCATTGAAAGATCTTTCTTTTTAGCTTTCTTTAAAATGTCTTGAAAATAATGGATATCATAGTAATTAGCAATAAAAAGTCTAATAAAGCGAATGATTACTTTCTTATATTGTGAAAAGAGTGGATTTTGCTTATAATTTTTATCTAAAAATAATTTTTCAAAATAAAAACCAGAAATACTTTCTAATATTTCATCTACTAAATAGTCTAATAAATCATCTTTAGCAATCTGGTAAGAAATATGATGATCTTTTAATATTTCTAAAGAAAGCTTATGAAAAGTATAAACCTTAGCTTTTTGATTTAATTCTTTTTTAATTTTTTCTTCCAAACTATTAGCGGCATTATTAGTAAAAGTAATACAAAGTATTTCTTCTAAAGGAATATGTTCATGAAGTACTAAATATTTAATTTTTCCAACCATGGTTGTACTTTTTCCGGCACCTGCTCCAGCAATAATAATGGTATTTTGTTTAGAACATAAAGCAGCTTTGGTTTGTTCACGATCTAGGTTATAACCTAACACACTTAATTTCATAAAAACTCCACTTGTATTTAAAGGTAAAATATGATAAACTTTAAATTAGTAGAGCATTAGGTCTAAATGCCTACTTGTTGTTGTAGACATTAACTGTTATATTGTTTTTAACAATAATAATAGTTGATGCCTTTTTTGGTTGAAACCAATTTATAAGTTTGGATAAAAAATACCTCACTAACTAAAAAATACTCCTTTCTACGTCTTCCAAAACCCTTAAGTAAAGGAGGTAAACAATAGAAAATTGTTAGACACCAGTCCCAATGCTCAGGATTTTATTATGAATGATAATATATTAAAAATCAAGAAAAAGCGTTCGACAAAATTCGCTAAAAATTGTGGAAGATGAAAAAAAGATAGTTTTTTTCAAAATTTATAGTATAATTAAATAAGAGGTGAGTTTATGAAAGTAGTTGTTAGTGCTGGTGGAACTGGTGGTCATATTTATCCAGCTTTAGCGATACTAGAAAAACTTAAAAAGGAAGACAAAAAGTTAGAAGTGTTATATATGGGAACAACCAAACGTATGGAAAGTGAAATTATTCCTAACCGTGGAATAGAATATGTAGGACTTGATATTTATGGCTTTTCTAAAAATATTTTCAGAGATATAAAAAATGTATTTTTGATAAACAAAAGTTATAACAAATGTCTTAAAGTATTAAAAGAATTTAAGCCTGATATTGTATTAGGATTTGGTGGTTATGTAACTTATCCTGTCTTAAAAGCGGCAAAAAAATTAAAAATAAAAACTTTTTTACATGAACAGAATAGTATTGTTGGCAAAACTAACAAATTTTTATCTAAAGATATTGATTTAGTAGCGGTTTCTTTTCTAAGCACTTTAAATAAATTTCCCAAAGCTAAAAAAGTAATTTATTCTGGGAATCCATGTGGTGAAAATGCTTTAACAACCAAAGAGATCAAAAAAAGTGAAGTAGGCTTAGATAATAAGAAAAAATTAGTTATTGTAGTAGCGGGATCTTTAGGAAGTAGTTCAATGAATGAAAAATTAAAAGAATTTTTAAGATTAAGTAAGAAAAGTGATTATCAAGTATTGTATATAACCGGAAAACAGCATTATGAAGAATTCATAAAAGGAACTAGATTTGGAAGCAATATAAAAGTAATGCCATATTTAGATAATTTAGCGGGGTTAATGCGTAATTGTAATCTGATTATTACTCGTGCTGGAGCATCAACAATGAGTGAGATCCTAGCCTTAAGTTTACCAGCTATCTTTATACCGAGTCCTTATGTTGCAGGTAATCATCAATACTATAATGCTTTAGAAATAGTAAAAAATAATGCTGGATTAATGATAGAAGAAGAGAATTTAAAAGGTGCAGATTTATTTAATATGGTCACAGAATTATTAAATGATAAGAAAAAATATGAAATCATGAAAATGAATCTCAAAAATTTAGGAAAAACAGATAGTAGCGATATCATTGTTCGTGAAATAAAGGAGCTAATAAAATGAACGAAATAAAAGGAATAAGCATAGTAGAAAATGCTTCTTTAAAAAATTTAAATACTTATAAATTAGAAAGTTCTTGTAAATATTTAATAAAAGCTGAAACAGTAGAAGGACTAATAAATATTTTAAAATATTTAAAGGAAAATAAAATAAAAAGCTTTATCTTAGGAGCAGGATCTAATATTATTATAGATAGTTATTTTGATGGAGCTGTTATAAAACTAAGTGGCTTAAAAAATATAAAAGTTGAAAATGATGAAATAATTTGTGAAGCTGGAGCAATGATGGGTGCTCTAGCCTGTTTATCAATGGAACATAATCTAACAGGGTTAGAATGGGCAATTAATATTCCTGGAACAGTAGGAGGGAGCATTGTTGGAAATGCTGGAGCTTATAACAAAGAAATATTTGATTCATTAATAAATATTGATGTAATAGATGAAAATTTGGAAATAAAAAGAATAGATAAAGAAGAAATAAATCATTCCTATCGTCATACCGCTTTAAAAAATAAACCATGGATTGTAATTGGTGCAAAGTTTAAATTATCTTTAGGAAATAAAGAGGAGTCATTAAAACTTGTAAAAGATCGTAGTGAGAGAAGAAATGCAACTCAACCTTTAGATATGCCCTCAGCTGGAAGTGTATTTCGTAATCCAGAAAATGATCATGCTGGAAGATTAATAGAAGAAGCAGGTCTCAAAGGGAAAAAAATAGGAGGGGCTATGATTTCGCCTAAACATGCCAATTTTATTGTAAACACAGGGAATGCCACTAGTAAAGATGTTAAAAATTTGATAGAATTAGTTCATACACAAGTTTATCAAAAATTTAATGTGGACTTAGTGTTAGAACAAGAAATTATTGATTGGAAGTAGGAAATGGCAGAATTAAAAAGGGTAAAGAAAAAGAAATTAAACATAAAAGCTTTAATCATCTTACTATTAATCATTTATTTAATAGTAATGTTTTTCTATACTCTTTTTACTATGAAAATTAAAAATATTTTTATAACAGGGACTAATTTACTTACAGATAATGAAATAATAGAAATAGCAGAAATTAAAGATTATCCTGCAATATTTGGAACAAGTAAAAATAAATTAAAGGAAAAAATCAAAAACTTAGAACTAGTTGAAAATGTAGAAATAGAAAAAACATTAACTGGAAAATTAACGATTAAAATAACGGAAGCTGAACCATTATTTTATAATCGAAATAGTAATAAAGTAGTTTTAAGTAACAAAAAAGAAGTGGAAAATAATTCTAAATATTTAGGAATTCCTACTTTAATTAATTATGTACCAACCGACATTTTAAATGATTTTATTGAAGCATTAAGCAAAATAGATCCTGATATTATCAAAATGATTAATGAAATTGAATATGATCCTGATATTAGTAATGATATCACAATAGATGAATATCGTTTCCTACTTCGTATGAATGATACCAATCATGTCTATGTAAATATTATTAATATGGAACGTCTAAATGATTATGAACAAATTTTTGCCACAATTGGAGATTTAAGAGGAACCGTGTATTTAGATAGCTACAATGCTGATAATATCATTTTTGAAGCCTTTGGAAGTGAAGATAAAAAAACAACTGACAATGAAGATGGGGGAAAATTAGATGAAGGAGAAAATTAATTATCAAAAAAAATTAGAGGAATTAATAAAAGGATTAGATAGAAAACCAACATTATTACTACATAGTTGTTGTGGGCCATGTTCTACCCAAGTAATCGATTTTTTAAAAGATTATTTTAACATTACTATATTTTATTATAATCCTAATATTGAGCCAATAGAAGAATATCTTCATCGCAAAGAAGAACAAATTCGTTTTATAAATGAATATAAAGAATCTGAAATAAATTTTTTAGATTGTGACTACGATAATGCTTCATTTAAAAAAGCTACTTTAGGACTAGAAAAAGAACCAGAAGGCGGAGCAAGATGTAATAAATGTTTTTATTTAAGAATGCAAAAAACAGCTTTAACTGCTAAAGAACAAGAATACGATTATTTTGGGACAACTCTTACAGTAAGTCCTCATAAAAATAGTAGTATGATTAATGAAATTGGCGAGAAAATTAGCAATGATTTAAATATAAAATATATCTATGGTGATTTTAAGAAGAATGATGGATATAAGAAAAGTATTGAATTTAGTAAAAAATATAACTTATATCGTCAAGATTATTGTGGCTGTCTATATGGAAAGGAGTAATTTATGAATATCAATAAATACATAATTTTTGTTACATTTATCCCTTGGATACTAGTTATAATTGTAAGCATGTTAAGTAATTTAAATAATGAAAACTATCAAAAATTTTCTTTAAAGTATTTAGGAAAAAACATCTTTAAAATATTTCGTTTAGATACATTGCTATTAATATTATGTTTTTGGTATTTTGCTTCTTTTGATAAAGAGTTTGTTGATAAATATTTATTTGCTATTATGTGCTTATATTTATTTGTTAATTTCTTTTATGAAAAAAGAATTCCCTTAAAAAAGTATTTTTTTAAAGAAAATATGATTCAAATAGTATTACTTCTTTTAATAATAACAATTCCATTTATATATTATCATAACACTAATAATTTAAATTTCACTTATAAAATAATGTTATTATATTTATTCTTAGAATATGTTATCATTTTAATAGTAAGTTATATAGCAAGATTAATAAAGAAAATATTCAAAATAAAAAGTTCCGATCAATAGGAACCTTTTTTTATGCTACTAATTCTTCATCACTTTCGACATCTACGGTTTTCATGATTTCTTCCATACTAGTTAATCCTTCAATAACTTTTGTTAAACCATCTTCAAAACTAGTAGTAATATCTTTTTTAGAGTGGTAAACCAGATCTTTTAACGTTTTACGATCGACATTAGCGGTAATAGCTTCCCTAATTTCTTCATTAATAGAAAGCACTTCATGTATTGCAATTCTCCCCAAATATCCATGATTGCAGCATTCACAACCAACAGGAGTATAAACCTCATTTACTTGAGTACCTAAATGTTTTTTTATTAATTTCTTCTCATAAGGAGTAGTAGGACGTGTTTTACGACATTTTGGGCATAATTTTTTAACTAATTTTTGACTAACAATACCAGTAAGGGCACTACCAAGTAAATAACGCTCTACTTCCATGTCAATTAATCTTTCAATTGTGGTTAAAGAGTTATTAGTATGGACAGTAGACAAAACTAAATGACCAGTAATACTTGCTCTAACAGCAATCCGAGCTGTTTCATTATCACGTATTTCGCCAACCATAATAATATCAGGGTCTTGTCTTAAAATGCTGCGCAAAGTATGAGAAAAATTTAAACCAATATCATTTAAAACTTGTACTTGATTAACATTTTGTATTTTCATTTCGACAGGATCTTCTACCGTAATAATATTTCTTTCCTTGGTATTAAGTTTTTGTAAAATGGCATAAACGGTTGTAGATTTACCAGTACCAGTAGCTCCTGTAACTAAGATAAGACCATTTGGCTTTTTAATCATTTCTTCTAATCTTTTTAAATTAGTATCAGAAAACCCTAAGTTTTCTAATCCATTAAGACTCATACTATAATCTAAAATACGAATTACCATTTTTTCTCCCATAACACAAGGAAGAGAAGAAACACGTAAATCTAAAGCTGTTTGCTCAATCATATTTTTAATAGCTCCGTCTTGAGGCATTCTAGTCTCAGTTATATTCATTCCGCTAATAATTTTAATACGTGTAATAACATTTTTCTTTAAAATATTGGGAATTTTTGTATAATCTTGAAGTTCTCCATCGATTCGAATACGAACCATTAAACATTCTTCTATTGGATCAAAATGAATATCAGATGCTTTTTTTTTAATAGCATCCAAAATAATTTCATTAACAACTTCGACAATACTTATTTTTTCAAAATCAAAAGTTCTCAAATACATCACCTATTCTAAATTAATTATACAATAAAAAAGTAGGGATAACAAGGGATTTTCAAATTGACAAGAAAAAGAGGAGTATGATATGATAAAAACGAAATAGGGTGGTTTTAATAGATGCTTTACAAGTAACAAAAAGACCTTTATATGAAGGTTATGAAGGATATTACAATATAGAATTAACAAGAGATAAGAGAAAAATATTATCAATCTTTTATGGTGGAAATCTCGATTTATATTTTTCTTTGGAAAATTTTAAAAATGATCCAACTTTTGTAATTGCAAAAGATCGTTATGATATATTTTGTTTATTTGATAATTTATATAAAAGTATTATAGTGGCAGATATACATGGACCTCTATCTGAACAAGAAATAAGCGAAATTGTTTTTAGAAGTGAAAATTATGAGGAAGATTATCATGAGGCATTAAAAGAAGAAATAATATACAGAAAAAAATATCAAAAAAACTTAAAGGAAAGTAATGTATATCAAAATTTAATTCAAAATGGGGTGATTATATGGAAAAGTGATGATTATCCTGATGAAATAGCACCCTTTCTAAAAATAAAAAAAGAAGATAGTGCATATATACTAAGTTTTGGTAAACCTAAAATACCTAAGGAGTATCAAAATGAATCTGATTTAATCTTAATGGATCCAAGAAGAATAACGGTAAGATTTCGGAATAGTGGGTCAAGATATGATCCATTTAATATTTTATTTATGAATTTATATCATGGGTTATGTGCTTTAGATTATGAATATCATCAAATTCATATTGAAGAATATTTGATTGGTAAGAGCAATCAAGAAGAATCTTTAAAGAGAACTTTAGATAGAAAAATAGATAATAAATAATTATGTAATTATATGATAAAAAGGAGTAAGAAAATATATACAAAAAAATAATGTCAATTTTATATTTCAATTCTTAGATAAAAAGATGGTAATTTTATGTTTAGGAATAGAAGCAATATTAGATTTTATTTATTATGTAATTCCATTCTTATTTACCTTTTTCCTAACAATGCCCTTTACACTAGAAAAAGCCATAGCGATAGTAATTATTTTTATTATTTCTAAAACAATAAGAACAATTGGAATTTATATAGAAAGAACAATTGTAGATAATTATTTATATAAATATAAAAATGAAGAATATATGGCATATTTTAAACAAATTGAAAAACTTCCAGCTTCAACTTTATCTAAATATCAAACAGGTTATTTAATTAGTGTAATTGATAAAGTAACAATTTTAGTATCAGAAATACTTCAATCAGAATATGTGGGAATATTTCTTTCTTTTGCTTTTTTGTTTTACACATCTTTTACCCAATCAATATATCTATTTATATTAACTTTATTTTGTAGTATTGCTAGTGTTTTAATTAGCATAAGAACACTAAAAAAGCCAATTATTTAGTAGAAGATTTATATGAAGAAAAGTATTTATATTCATCTGCCTACCAGGATTACATTAGTAATATAAAAACAGTAAAAGCGTTAAATAGTAATTCTTATTTTGAAAGCTTAATTAATAAATATTCAAAGAAAAGATTTACTAAAAATAAGAAATATGTATCAGTTTATGCTAAAGAACAATTTCTGAGAAATATGTTTATTATTTTGCCATTTGCTGTAGCTTTAATAAAAGCTGTAGTTGATTTAAAGAGTGGAGTAGATACTTTAGGAATTATCGCTTTTTATATTACTCTACATGTAGAAATGGATTCAATTTTTAATGAATTATCTCAAAACATAGTAAATTGGTTTGAACTATCAGCGATAAAAAAGAAATTAAAAGAGATTTTTAAAGTATTAGATGAAAGAAAGCTATTAAAAGATTTTAATATTATTAGTTTATCTAACATTGAAATTCAATATCCAGAAACAAAATATAGTATAAAGATTCCAAATTTAGAAATAAAGAAAAAGGACAAAATATGTTTAATGGGAGTATCAGGAAGTGGCAAAACATCTACATTAAACGTCATATTGGGTAATTTAAATATAGCGAAAGGAACAATTTCTTTTGATGATAAAAGTGGACAAGAATATCGTTTAGATATTGGACTTGTGGGTCAAGAAATTGAATTGTTTAACATGAGTATTAAAGATAATTTGCGCCTAGGGAAAAATATTAGTGAAAGTGAATTAAAAAGATATTTAGAAGAATTAAAATTAGAAGATATTTTAAATTTTAAGGAAGGATTAAATACAATTATTGGTGAAAAGGGATTGAAATTATCAACAGGGCAAAAAAGAAGATTAAATTTATTAAGAAGCCTAATATTAGATAAAAATATTTATATTTTAGATGAACCAACATCAAATTTAGATATACAGACAGAACAAATAGTAGTAGATTTTATAAAAAATCACTTTCAAAATAAAACATTAATTATAGCAACCCATAATCCTGAAATATAAAAGTATTTGTAATAAATGCTATTATTTTGAAAATCATGTATTAATAGAAGAAAAATAAAGATTTAGCATATAAGTGTAAAAAAAATAAATATACACATTTATGTGTTATAATTTATTTAAAAATGGAGTAGATTTTTATGAAATTTAAAGTATTTTTAGGAACTTTATATGATGATTTGGTAAATAGAAATATCATTAAAGAAACAGAAAAAACACATGATTTAAATGAAAAAATAGAACGATTGAATAAATATTTAGAAAGATTAAAAAGAATCCAAGAAAAAGAAGAATTAAAAAATAAAATAAAAATATTATATTATGATCGGTATATAATAAAAGAAGAAAACATACCCGATTCTTATTGGCATTTCTTAGAAAAGAAATATTTAGATCAAGGATATGGAAAATTTAATCTAGTAGAACCGCAAAATACTAGTGATAAAGAATTAAGAAAAGGACATATTAGGCAAATTACAAATGAACAACTGGATTCTATAGATAATTGGCTAAATTACTTTTTTAGTCCCGATTCTGATTATTTACCAATGTGGGCAAAAGTATGGTCGTTTCAAGGAATGTTAAAAATAGGAAATTTAAATGAAGAAAAAACAGCTTACCAAAGAAGAAGTAAAACAGCAATAAATCCTTTTGTAAATATAGATTCAGAACTACTTGGGAAGAGTGTAGAATATTTAAAAGCATATTTAAATGGTGAAGAATTAGAAGAAGAGATAAAAGAAAAAATTAAAAATAAAAACTTTGCTCAAATCTATGGATACTTGCTTGCCAATAAAAAAGAAATAAAAATCAAAGGAAATGATGGGATATGGATTAAATATCTTCAGGAAAGAAAAGAAGAAATAGAAGAAAAAAATACTAAAGGGCAAGTTCCCAATTCTTTAAAATTATATCAGTCATTACAAGGATATAATACAGGTTGGTGTACAGCAGCATCAAAAGAAACAGCAAAAGATCAACTTACAAATGGTGACTTTTACGTATACTATACCAAGAACGAAAATGGTGATTATGTCATACCAAGAATAGCAATTAGAATGGAAGAAAATACTATAGGAGAAATAAGAGGTATAGCGGCAAACCAAAACTTAGAATCAGATATGGAGAAAGTTTTAAAAGAAAAACTAGAAGAATTTCCAGATAAAGATAAATATTTAAAAAAAGTAAGAGATATGGAAAGCCTTACCAAAATATATAATGAATATAAAATTAGAAAATTAACAAAAGAAGAATTACGTTTTTTATATGAAATAGATGAAAAGATATTAGGATTTGGATACCAAGAAGACCCAAGAATCACTGAAATATTATCAACAAGAGATCTTAGAGCAGATTTAGCAAATGTTTTTGATTGTCGAAAAGATCAAATTAGTGTGACAAATGAAGAAGCATTATCAGAAGATATCATATATCATCATGGTGATGTAATTTTAAATTCTATAACCAGTCTAAAAGAAGTAACTTTTCCTAAAACAATAGAAGGAAGTTTAATTTTAAGTTCTGTAACTAGTCTAAAGGGAGTAACCTTTCCTGAAACAATAGGAGGAACCTTATATTTAAATTCTGTAACCAGTCTAAAGGGAGTAACCTTTCCTAAAACAATAGGGAAAGATTTAGATTTAAGTTCTGTAACCAGTCTAAAAGGAGTAACCTTTCCTGAAACAATAAAAGGAAGCTTATATTTAAATTCTGTAACCAGTCTAAAAGAAGTAACTCTCCCTAAAACAGTAGTGAGTTACTTAGATTTAAGTTCCTTAATTAACCTAGAAAGAGTAACGCTTCCTGAAATAGTGGGAGATTTAGATTTTGGAGCTTTAACTAATTTAGAAGAAGTAATTCTTCCTAAAACAATAAAAGGATATTTAGATTTAAGATCCGTAACCAAGCTAAAAAAAGTAACCTTTCCTGAGACAATAGAAGGAGACTTATATTTAAATTCCGTAACCAGTTTAAAAGAAGTAACTTTCCCTAAAACAATAGAGATAGATTTAGATTTAAGATCCGTAACCAGCCTAGATGGAATAAACCTTCCTGAAACAATAGGAGAAAATTTAATTTTATCTAGTCTTACTATTGAGAGATTATTAGATACTAAATTACCTAAATTTAAAAAGATTGTTCTAGCTAATAATATCACCTATACTTATGAAGAGGCTCAGTCTAAAATAACAGAATTAAAGCTTGCTAAAATTAAAAATGAAAAAGAAGTATTATTAAATAAACAACAAGACTTAGCAGAAATAAAAAATAGAGAAAAAAGACAAGCATCAGAAGATAGATTAAAAAGATGATCTTTCTTTTTCTTTGTTTAAAAATATAAATATTCATGATAAAATGAAATAGGTGATATTTATGCCAAAAGTATTGATAGAAAAACTAGATGATTATGGAAGAGGAATAACTCATATTAATAATAAAGTTGTATTTGTAGAAAATGCTTTACCTCACGAAGAAGTAGAAATTCAAATTACAAGTGACCATAAAAAATATGATGAAGCAAAGGTAATGAAATATGTAAAAAAAAGTAAAGATAGAATAGAAAGTATATGTCCGCACTTTAATGAATGTGGAGGCTGTAACTTGCTTCATTTAAGCTATGAAGATACTTTATTATTTAAAAGAGAAAAAATAAAATCTTTATTAGAAAAAGCCAAGATAGAATATAAAAAAGAAATAGAAATAATAAAAAATGATAATCCGTTTTATTATCGTAATAAAATAAGTATGAAAATAGAAAATGGAAAAATAGGATTTTATAAAGATAATACCCATGAATTAGTGGAAATAAAAAAGTGTTTTCTAGCAAAAGAACCAATCAATGAAGTAATAAAAAATTATAAATTATTAAATCTTTTAAATGCAAGCTTAACCGTTAGGTGTAATAACAATAATGAAATATTATTAATTATAGAAAGTGAAGAAAAAAATTATAATATAGAATTAGCGAAATTAAAAGAAAAAATAAAATTAGTAGGAATTGTTTATAATAATAAAACGATATATGGAGATAATTTCTTTTATGAAAGAATAAACAATCAATTATTTAAAGTATCTTATGATTCCTTTTTTCAAATAAATAACTATGTTGCTAGTAAATTATTTAATTTAATAAAAAATAATATTAGCGAAAATAGTATTGTATTAGATTTGTATAGTGGTGTTGGAACACTTGGAATTAGTGCTTCTTCTTCATCAAAAGAAGTTTATAGTATGGAAATAGTTAAAAATGCCGTTTTAAATGGCATTACTAATGCTAAATTAAATAAAATAAACAATATGAAATTTTTGTTAGGTGATGTATCAAAAACAATAAGTAAATTAAATATATATTTTGATACTTTAATTATTGATCCTCCAAGAAAAGGATTAGATAAGAATAGTAAAAATTTTATCTTACAAAAGTTACCTCAAAAAATAATCTACGTATCATGTGATCCACATACTTTAATACGAGATTTAAAAGAGTTAGGAAAAGAATATGAAATAGTAGAATTTAAAATTTTAGATATGTTTAGTTATACTTATCATACAGAGTGCTGTGTGAAATTGAGCAGAGTTAGGAGATGACCAAAGAGAAGATGATAGTTTTTCAAACTCAATATCAAGAATTATTCAACTATATTATACATAATTTTATGGAAAAAGAGGTATTTCATGAGGATGCGGATTTGGGAGACATCATTGAAATGCTTTTGCCTAAATATTTATACAGAGAGCAGTACCAAAAATGTGTAAAAATCCTTCAGGAACTGTTTCAATGGACAGAAGATTCTTTTTATCATGAAATGAGTGCATTTCACGAATTACTACTTTATAAGTTTGTGGATTATATGGCAAATTTGCAGGAGGATTTGCCGGATTTCAATCAGATATATTTTGATGAAAAAGGACATTTTCTGATTAAGCAGGCAGCCGAAAGTGATGAGAATGAATTAGAAGACGATAAAGACATATACTATGATGTTTCTTTATATCCGGACTTTTTGTTTACAGATATAGATTTTTTGTTTATTGACAAGTTATATAATGCAAGAAAATTTGGCTCAACTTATCTTGAGGACTATTTAGGAATTGATATAAATTACTATTTTGAACTTTTACCACTAGATATTCAAGAACATTATAAAACAAAGCATATTACCTTAATAAGAGAAGTTTTAGCAATGTTGGAATATTTGGATCATAGAATTAACCACGGAAATTTATACAAGCTTTTCTGGGAAAAGGATGAACCGGTTAAGGAAGAAAGAATACAGTTGATTTTAGAAAATATTATGGACGCATATTTTTATAATCAGGAAGTAGAGATTACCAGAGAGGCACTGTTGGGAAATGGAAAGGTAGACTTTAAGCTTTATAAAGCGAATCAAGAGGACGAAAAGGTTCTGATTGAAATAAAAAGAGGTAGCAGTTCCTACTTAAAAAGGGGTTATGAAAAGCAATTGATAGATTATATGCTATCTACCAAGTATAAGAATGCATTTTATTTAGTCGCCTGCTTTACTGACAGCGAATATGAACGCAGCTTGCAGTTTATTAGAAACCATTTTTATTCGAATACGATACAGATGTATATAAATATTAAAATATTAGATTTTAGAAAAAGAAAAACAGCCTCTGTTTCTTAGGAAAAAAAGGAGGTTTACGAGTAAAAACCAAGGTAAAGATGAATATGCTTTTTATACTGCACTCGTAAAAAATCCAATTATCTTACAAGAAATGCAAGATGAAGAACTAATAAAACTTGCTCAAGAATTAACAGAAACTGTAAGAAAAAACAGAACTGTTGATTGGGACAAAAAAGAATTTGCTAGAGCATATAAAAGACTTCTAAGAATATATGAATACTTACCAATAGAAACAGAATATGCTGTTGCAACAGTTATCAAACAGGTAAAATTAATGAGTACAAACTTACAATAAAAAAGTTATATATTAATATATTTAATATAAAAAATAAATTTTTAAAACGTTCAAAAAGTATTTATTGTATATACTTATGGATAAAAATTATGCCAAGAAATTAGAAAATAAAATAAAAAAGAAAGATTCATTTTCGGGAAGTTATGGTTGTCGAGGGTACGATACCTTTGGACCATGGAAAATAATAGGAGGCATAGCCAAGAAGCATCCCAATCAAAAGGATTTAAAAAAAGCTAAAGAGTTTATAGATAGAATAATAAGATGATTAAAATGGAAAAAATAGTTTTTATAGGATTATCAAACAAGAAGGATAAAGAACCGTTTGATATTTCTACGAATAGTGGTAAAATTATTCATGATATTATAAAAGAATTAAATTATGATTGTTATAAATTAAATTTAGTTCCTTACGTACCTTTAACGAAAGAAGGAAAATTAAGATATCCTACTAAAGAAGAGATAAAGGAATCTATGCCTTTATTGAAGAAAGAGCTAAGGGAAATAAATCCTAATTGTATCATAAGTTTAGGAAATGTAGTAAGTAAAGAATTAAAAAAAATAAAAGAATATCAAAATATAATATTATTTGAGAATCATCCATCTTACATCTATGTTTATAAGAGAAAAGAGTTAGATGAATATAAAAAAAGAATAATAGAAAAAATAAAAAAGAAAGTAGGAGAGTAAATGAAAGTATTATTTGCAACCACCAATCCAGCGAAAGTGGCAAAATATAAAGAAGAATTACAAAAAAGAGGAATAGAATTAATTACTTTAAATGATTTAGATACGAAAACACATGTTGAAGAAAGTGGAAAAAATGCGATTGAAAATGCTTATTTAAAAGCAAAAGCTTATTATGATTTAACACATTTACCAACCATAGGAATGGATAACAATTTATTTATTGAAGGACTACCAGAAAAGTTACAACCAGGAGTATTTGTAAGAAGAGTAAATGGAAAAGAACTAAATGATGAAGAAATGATTTTACATTACACAAACTTAATAAAAAAATATGGTGACAAATTAAAAGCCAAATGGGTATATGGAATGGTTTTAATAAATAATGATAAAGTTTATGAATATAGTTGGAGTAAAAGTGAATTTTATTTAGTAGATAAGCCTCACGAAAAAAGAAATCCAGGGTATCCCCTAGATTCAATAGCAGTTGATATAAAATTAAATAAATATTTTGTTGAATTAACAAAAGAAGATAAAATGAAAAATGATAATCAAAAATTAGATGATGATGTAATTAATTTCATACTAAAATCTTTATAGTCCATAAATCTTTTTTGTAAAATCATAAAATATTGCTAATTTTGGAGGATAATAAGTAAATATAATGTTAATTAAAATGGCTATAACAAATAAGATAACACCAAGTTCTTCTAATTTAGGATTATATTCCTGTTTCATTAAATGATAAGAAACAAATTGACTGATAATAATACTAAAAATAAATATGGCAAAAGTAATAATCATATTATCTTGAGTTTTTAAAACATAAAGATAGATTGGCGTAAAAATAATCATAACTAGAAAAGAACAAAGAAAAGAAGAAATACATTCTGCAAAAATGACATTTTTTCTTTTTTTATAGTAAATTTTTTCTAAAATTCCCCAAATTAGAAAGGAGCCAATAATAATTTTATTGTGTTCCCAAATACTTTCATTAACAGGAAAAAATAAACTAGTAAAAAAAGAAGGAAACCAATCATAAATAAAATGAAGCAAAGCACTTAATAAAAAAATGCCTATACAACTAATTACTTTCCATTTTTTTAAAGTCATATATATCACCATTATTATCATAGTTTGAAAAATAAAAAATATTCAAAAATTAAATTATTTGCTATAATAAATAAAAGGAATGATAAAAATGAATGAACAAGCAATAAAAAAGGCTTTAAAATATTATCATATTGACAATCCAGATTACTTAGAAAAATGTTTAGTATCACTAAAAGAATTAAATAAAAATTCATCTTTAAAGAAGGAAATACTAAAAATACAAGAAAGAATGTTAGAAGATGAGGATTATTTGAAAAGTTTATGGAATAAAAAAGATTTAGAAGAAATATTAGCTAAAAGCAAAATAACCTTCTTAACCAATATCATTTTATTAAGTTGTTTTGAAACCTTAAAAGAAAACAAGCGCAAGTTCTCAAAAAAAGATTTAAAAAAAGTTAAACAAAGAATAAAAGAATCTTTAACAAATGATATTGATATAAGAGGATACGAAAGTATTCGTACTTCTCAGCTGTTATGGGGAATGTATCTAACCAAAAGTAGAATAATTGAAATTGGAAGATTACAATATGAATTAAGTTTTAAAAATCCTTTAACCGATAAAAAAGAAAATGTTATTAAAATACATATTCCAAGAGGAAAAAACTTGGCAATAAAAGAAGTAAAAAGATCTTTAACAAAAGCTCCTAAAAAAATAAAAAAATATTTTAAATTAGAAAACCCCCAATATTATTGTTCATCATGGTTATTAAGTGAAGAAATAAGTAACATAGTAGATGATAATTCTAATATTAAACAATTTACTAAGCTTTTTGATATAAAAAAAGGCGAAGAATGTACAAGTGATATTTTAAATTTTGTTTATGAACTAAAAGAGTGCAGTGATTATCATAAATTACCTGAAAATACTTCTTTGCAAAAGAAAATAAAAAAGTGTTTATTAGAAGATAAAAAATTCTTTCTGGGTGTAGGCTTATTAAAAAAATAAGCTTTTTTTAATTTTTTACTTGACAAACGCGCTTAAACTGTATATAGTGTATATATACAGATGAGGTGATAATTTGCAAATAATCATAAGTAATTCTGTTGATATTCCAATTTATGAACAGATAGAAAACTGTATTAAAGAAAGTATTTTAAAAGGAGAGCTTATAGGTGGAGAAAGCCTTCCTTCAATAAGGTCTTTAGCTAAGGATTTACGAATTAGTAATATTACAACCAAAAGAGCCTATGAAGAATTAGAACATGATGGCTTTATTGAAGCAGTTGCGGGAAAAGGATACTTTGTAAAAGCTAAGAATGAAAGATTATTAAAGGAAGAAATATATACCAAAATAGAAGAAAAACTAAATGAAGCTATATCCTTAGCGAATACTTATAATGTAGAAAAAGAAAAAGTAAGAAAAATGTTAGATACACTTTTTGAGGAGGAATAAAAATGAACATAATAAGTGTTGAAAATTTGACAAAGCGATATAAACATTTTAGCATAGATAATCTAAATTTAAAGATTCCAATAGGAGCAGTAGTTGGTTTAGTAGGAGCGAACGGAGCCGGAAAAACAACCTTAATTAAAGCACTATTAGGAATTATTAGAAGTGATTCTGGTAAAATTGATATAATTAATAAAGAAGAAATTGGAGTAGTCTTAGACGAATCTTTTTTTCCTGATCTATTAAAAATAAATGATATTAATGAAGTAATGAAAAGAATTTATAAAAATTGGAATGAAAGGAAGTTTCGTGAATACTTGCAAAAATTCAATTTAACTCATAATCATTTAATAAAGGAGTTATCTAAAGGAATGAAGAAAAAATTAGAAATAGCAACAGCCTTATCACATAAACCAAAGCTTCTAATTTTAGATGAACCAACGAGTGGTTTGGATCCGATAGTAAGAGGAGAGGTACTAGATTTGTTCCGAGAATTTATGGAAGATGAAGAAAATAGTATTCTAATTTCGAGTCATATTACTAGTGATTTAGAAAATATAGCGGACTATTTAATTTTAATTGATCAAGGAAAACTGATTTTAGAAGAATCGATGATAGAAATTACAGACAATTATGGTATCATTCATTGTAATCAAGAGACATTTGAAAAAATAAAAGAAGAGGCAATAAATTATCGTAAAAATAAATATGATTATGAAGTATTAATTAGAAATAAAAAAGAAATAAAATCAAAGTACAAAAATATTAATATTGATAAAGCCCCAATAGATGAAATCATGTATTTGATAATAAGAGGTGAAAAATGAAAGGACTTATTTTAAAAGATTTGTTAATCTTAAAAAATTTAATGCGTAATATTTTATTTGCTATGTTAGCATTTGTTTTATTATCTGTTATGATGAAAAATTATTATTATGCTGGATTTATTATTCCATTTTATATTGTAATGCTAATCATATCAGTATTTAGTTATGATGAATTAAATAATTCAAATGGCTATATTATAACTTTACCTTTTAGTAGAAAAACAATTGTAAAAGCAAGATATATATTAAGTTTAATTAATATTGGAATAGCTCTTTTAATTGGATTACTTTTATCATTAATTATTCCTTTATTAAATTCAGATATAACTTTTATGAGTATATTTCTATCTATGTGTGCAACTGTTGGTGGGGTAATAATCGTAATATCTCTACTAATACCATTCTTCTATAAGTTTGGTGTTCAAAAGGGAAGAATGATGCTATTTATAGTAATTATAGGACTTAGTTTAGTTATAGGCACAGTATTTGCTTTATTTGAAAATGCTAAATTACCTATAGCAAACTTCATTAATAATATAGCTAGCCTTCATTATCTAATTATTATTGTCGGCATCATTCTTTTAATATTATTTGTTCTTTATATTTCTTATCGTATTTCCTGTAAAGTTTATCAAAAGAAAGAATTTTAGTCTAATTCATGTCAAGTGTAGTACAACACTTGCTTTTTTTCTAACTTTATATATTATAATATTAACGAGGTAAAAGATGAAAAGAAGTAAAAAAATAAGATTAACCAGTACAGCTAAAATAATATTAAGTGTAATAATAATTGGAATTGTATTATGTACTTTAACTTTTGTTCATAAAGATAAAAATTTTGAAACAGAAATTCATGAAATAGAAGAGAAAGATAATTATACATTAAAAATAGATTATCCAGAAATTACAAACCAAAAAATAAATGAAGAAGTGCTGAATTATATTAATGAAAAAAAAGAATCATTTTTAGATACATCTAAAGAGTTAAAAGAGATAACTTCTACTCCTTGTGATCTATCCATTACTTATACAGTAGAAGATTTGTTTGATTTTAAAGCTCTACATATTAATGTAAATAGTTATACTGGTGGTGCTCATTATATAAAAGAAAATAAATCGTACTATTTTAATGAAAAAACAGGAGAAGAAGTAACGATTGAAGATTTCTTAGAAGAAAATAAATTAGAAGAACTTTCTAAACTGGCATATTTTTATGCGATACAATATTATACAACTCAAAATAAAGAATATGATGAAGAATGGATAAAAGAAGGAACAAAAGCGAAAATAGAAAATTATTCGCATTTTAGTATTACCAAAGATGGTTTAATTCTTTTATTTATGCCTTATCAAATTGGGCCATACTCAGATGGAGAAATTACTATTTTAATTCCTGAAAAGGAATTAAAAGGAATCATAAAAAAAGAATATTTAAGTTTAGAAGAAGAAGTAATAAATATTAAAGAACCAGAAAAAAGAGATTTAGAAAAATATAAAGATAAAAAGTTATTAGCATTTACTTTTGATGATGGACCAAGTGATGGACCAACGAATAAACTATTAGATAATTTAGAAAAATATGATGCTAGAGTATCTTTCTTTGTATTAGGAAGTAGAGTAAATACCTATAGTAAATCTTTAAAAAGAGCATATGAAATGGGCAATACCATTGGAAGTCATACCTACAGTCATTTAAATTTATTTCAATTAAAAGATTATGATATTATGAAAGAAATAAATAATACGAATGAAGTGATTGAAGGATTATTAGGATTTCGCCCAGATAAATTAAGAGCTCCTTATGGTAATACCAATACGCATATTAAAGAATTAAGTAATATGTATACCATTTTATGGGATATTGATACTGAGGATTGGAAATATAAAGATGCAGAAAAAATTAAAGATAATATTATAAAACATGCTCATGATGGAGCGATTATTCTTCTTCATGATATTTATACAACTTCGGTAGATGGAGCATTATTAGCAATGGAAGAGTTAAAAGAAGAATATGCTTTTGTATCAATTGATGAGATGATTGAATTAAAGGGACTTACACTAGATAAAACAAAATCCTATTTTAGTTTTTAATGAAAAGAGTGAAAAGATGATAAGTTTTAAAAATGTATCCAAATCATTTGAAAATAAAAAAATACTAGATAATATCAATATAGATATTGAAGAAAATACCATAACTTGTTTAATTGGTGAAAGTGGCTGTGGAAAAACCACTCTTTTAAAAATGATTAATCGACTTTATGAACCAACCAAAGGAACAATTACAATAAATAATGAAAATATTTTAAAAAAAGATTTAATCAGATTAAGAAGAAGTATCGGTTATGTAATTCAACATACAGGATTATTTCCCCATATGACGATTCAAGAAAATATTGAAATTATTTTAAAATTATCTAAAGTTCCAAAAGAAAAAATTGAAAAAAGAACCATAGAATTAATGGAAATGATTGGTTTAAATTCTGATTTTTTAAATCGTTATCCTAGTGAATTATCTGGTGGACAACAACAAAGAGTAGGAATTGCTCGAGCTTTTGCAATAAATCCTGATATTATTTTAATGGATGAACCATTTAGTGCATTAGATCCAGTTACTAGGACCTCTTTACAAGACGAATTATTAAGAATTCAAAGTAAATATAAAAAGACCATAGTTTTTGTAACTCATGATATGGATGAAGCGATTAAATTAGCTGATAAAATAGCTATAATAGACGAAGGACATTTAGTTCAATATGATACACCAGAAAGAGTATTAAAACATCCAACAAATGATTTTGTCAAAAACTTTGTTGGAATAAAAAAGATCTGGTCCAGTCCAGAATTAATCAAAGTAGAAGATATTATGATTGAACATCCTGTAACTTGTAATAAGAATTATTCTCTTTTTTACTGTATAAATAAAATGCGTATGATGAAAGTGGATACATTAATGGTTGTTGATGAAAATAACTTACTAATTGGAATTTTATATGCAGATAATTTACTAAATCTATCTATGCAAGATAAAAAAGCAGAAGATTATATGGAAAGAGAATTTTTAGTAACTCATCCCAATGATTCTATAGTGGATTTAGTAAATTTAATTAATGAACATAAAATAACAACAATGCCTGTTACAGATAAAAAAGGTCATTTAAAAGGATTAATTACCAGAAGTACGCTTTTAACTTATATGAGTAAACAATTTACTAAAGAGGAGGAAGGAAAATGACTTTTTTAAATTATTTATTAGATAATTCCTCAGAGATTATTCAATTATTGATTGAGCATATTGAATTAACATTCCTATCTGTCATGATTGCCATAGTAATTGGTGTTCCAATAGGAATTTTAATTAGTTATGTAAAAAAGCTAGGTAAGCCAATTATAGCCATTTCTAATATTATGCAAGCAATTCCTTCTATGGCTTTATTAGGATTTATGATTCCTTTTTTAGGAATTGGCACTATTCCAGCCATTATTATGGTAGTATTATATTCTTTACTTCCAATTATTAAAAATACTTATATTGGGCTTGAAAATATTAATGCTGAAGTAATTGAAGCAGCAGAAGGGATTGGCCTTACGAAATGGCAAATTTTAACCAAAGTTCAAATTCCTTTAGCTTTACCGGTAATTATGGGAGGAGTACGTATTTCAGCTGTAAGTGCAGTAGGATTAATGACTTTAGCGGCTTTTTGTGGAGCAGGAGGTCTTGGATATTTAGTATATGCCGGAATTCGTTCAATTAATAATATGCAAATTCTAGCAGGAGCAATACCAGCATGTTTATTAGCATTATTTATTGATTATTTATTAGGAATCGTTGAAAACTTAGTAACTCCTAAATATAACCGAGATAAAGAAAAGAAAAAAAGAACCAATCAAACCATTCAAAAAATAATTTTAATATTTAGTGTAATTATATTTCTTTTAATATTAATATTTCCCTTATTAAAAAAGGAAAATAATGAAAAAGAAATTACAATCGGCAGTATGGATTTTACCGAACAAGAAATATTATCATATATGCTAAATGATTTAATTGAGAATAGAACAGACATTGAAGTAAATCAAAAATTATCTTTAGGCTCTTCAAGTATCGTTTTAGAAGCCTTAAAAAGAAATGATATTGATTTATATATAGATTATACCGGAACAATCTATGGAAGTGTATTAAAAAAAGAAGCAAATAGTAATGTAGAAGAAGTATATCGTATTTCTAAAGAAGAAATGAAAGAAAAATATGATGTAAATATTTTAGCAGATTTAAATTTTAATAACACTTATACTTTAGCGGTTACGAAAGAAACAGCTGCAAAATATAATTTAAAAACAATTAGTGACTTAAGTAGTATTTCCAATCTACTAGTTTTTTCGCCAACTTTACTTTTTATGGAAAGAAATGATTGTTATGTAGGACTAGAAAAAGTTTATAATATAAATTTTAAGGATATAATAGCCATTGATGGAGCCCCAAGATATTTAGCGTTAATAAATGAGGAAAGTGATGTAATTGATGCTTTTTCTACTGATGGCTTATTAAAAAAATATGATTTAGTGGTTTTAGAAGATGATAAAAATTTCTTTTTACCATATGATGCTATTCCTATTGTCAATAATCGTATATTAAATGAATATCCGGAAGTAATTTCTTTATTAGAAGAATTAAGTAATTATTTAAATGATGATGTAATGCGAGAATTAAACTACCAAGTAGATGAAGAAAAAGAAAAACCAAGTACTGTTGCTCACAACTTTTTAATAGAAAATAACTTGATAAAAGAAATATAAAAACACATCCTAGCGGGTGTGTTATTTTTCCATAGTTCTAGCTTCTCTAGCACTGATTCTTACCTTTTCTCCATTAATAGTTTTCTTTTGAATATTAGGTTTTTGTTTCATTTTAGTTGCGTTAAGTGCATGACTTCTTTTATTACCTGTTAAAGGTTTCTTTGTTGTAACTTTCTTAGCCATTTTGCCACCTCCATAAATTTCTTACTTAAAAACTTTACCATATTATATGGGAAAAGTCAATTTATAATAGCTTTTTTCTCTATATTTATAGATAATTTCCTGTTTTAACATGAAAATTTACATTTGAAAGATTTATAATTGGCTATTATTGAAAACAGTTGATTATACTCAAGTTTTTTATAAAATAAATTGAAAATAAATAATTTTTTAAGTTCTATATTTCATTTAACGCATATAAAACCAAAAAGAACATACAATTTTTTAGGAGATGATTTGATGAATTGTAAAATACCATTTACAAAAGATATTGATTTTGAAAAAAAAGTAAGTGAAATCACAAGCATTAGTTTAGAACATGAAACCAAAGTAGAAGATGGAGTATTAAAAGGAAATTTTATTGTATCAGGAGATTTTAAAAGTCATGAGGTTAGCGTAAATAAAGAAGCCTTTTCTTACATTTTACCTTTTGAAATTGATTTAGTAGAGGATGTAGATCCTGATACAATCGAATTTATGATTGAAGATTTTACTTATGAAGTAATAGATAATAGCATACTAAGAGTAAATATTGATTTTAATGTTATAGCAAGCCTAAAAGAGAAGGAAGAAGTAGAAGAAGAGCCGTTATTTCAAGATGCCAATAATGCTTTTTTAGATATGGATGATTTGGCAGAAGAAAACCGAGAAATAGAAGTCGTAGAAGAACAAAAAGAAGATAAAAGAGAGAGTGAAGATACAATTATAAATAATATTAAAGGAGAAGACAGTGAATATGCAACATATCATATTCATATGGTAAGTGATGGAGAAAGCGTAGAAACGATTTGTACAATGTATAATTCGAGCCTTAATATTTTACAAGATTATAATGATTTAGCAAATATTACCCCTGGAGATAAATTAATAATTCCTGAAAATCATGAATAATGCTTTAGAAGTATTAAAAAGGGAATTTAAACCATATCGCCTAACTAAAAAGAAGAATGTCACTATTATTGATTCTACAAGTGGTACCTTTGTCGTAAAAGAAAAGAAAGATAATAAAGTTGCGAATGCTTATGAATATTTAAAGAGTCGCAGCTTTGATTATTTTCCAAGTCTAGCTTTAGAAGAAAGAGAAGATGTAAATGTATTTGAATATGTAGAAGATATTCCAATGCCGAAAGAACAAAAAGCCATGGATATGATAGATTTAGTAGCTCTTCTTCATAATAAAACAACTTATTACAAGGAAGTAACTGAAGATAAATATAAGGAAATATATGAAAATTTAAAAGATAATATTATTTATACAGAAAATTATTATAATTTTCTGTATGAAAGTTTATTAGAAGAAATATATCCATCCCCAAGTCATTATTTATTAATGCGAAATATTTATAAAATTTTTCAATCTTTAGATTTCTGCCACCAAGAGCTCGATGATTGGTTTGAACATGCCAAAGAAGACCTTAAAACAAGAGTAGCTTATATCCATAACAATTTAGAAACAGATCACTTTATCAAAAATACAAAAGAATATTTAATTAGTTGGGAGAAATCTAAAATAGATTCCCCTATATTAGATTTAATTGGCTTTTATCAAAAAGAATATATGAATTTAAATTTTGAACCTATAATTGAAAGATATATGCGTTCTTATCCTTTAAGCCCTCAAGAGAAACATTTATTTTTCATTGTCATAAGTATTCCTCCGATAATAAATTTAGAAGGAGAGGAAATAAATGTAACAAAAGAGATCCGAAAAAAATTAGACTACATGTTTAAAACCGAAAATTTAGTAAAAGACCTGCTTCCACCACCTAACGGGGATAGATAATCCGATATAAAAGATAAAACAAAATAAAAACTTCTACTAATAAAATAAAAATATTAAACCGAAAAGGTAAAATCAAAGTAATAAGAATTTGATAGAAGATCAAAATACATAAACAGAAAATTGCTAAAACGGTAAAGAATCCTCCACCACGTCGATTTGGATACATATTAGCTCACCTATGATATTTTATGAATAAATAAAAAAAGAGTTAAAATTTCAAATTGGCAAAATTTGTCGAACGCTTTTTCTTGATTATTACTGAGAGTAAATATATAATAGTGATGTACAGATGAATTTCTGTACAAAAATGAAAGCACTTGGCCGAAATTTCCAAACTCTCTTTTGGCTTATATGCCCTCGGGGTCAGGTGCTTTTTTATTTGCTAAAAAATAATCAAGTAAATAAAATGTAAATATATTTACAAAATTTGATAATTGTTTTTTACATTTTTACTTGATATAATAGATTAGGTGAATAATATGAGGGAAGAGTGCTTTGTGAACATTGCTTTTGAAGAATCTATAAAATCATACATAGTAAATGCTAATAATCCAAATAGTGTTCTTTATAATACTTCTTTCGTAGTCATTATTCGCATATTAATTTTAATATATGGGAAGTTAGATATCTTAAATCCATATTATCTAAAAAATAGTGTTGTATTTATGAGTAATCTTTCTAAATTTGGAGTAAGTAAATCAGAAATTGCCCTATTTAAAGATGAATTTTTAAAATTTTATGAATTTGAAAAAGAAAATGAAAAAAGAAAAATAAAAATTAAAAATCCTTATTTTACAAATATGCAAAAATATTTAACTGATATGTTTGTAGCAAAAAAAAGAAATGAAAAGGTACCTTTAAAGGAGGAAGAGACTTTTTTAGATTTAATTTATTCATCTCATACTACTAATCCTTATCGGATCGCTTATAATTATTTAATGAGTGATGATTTAAGTTTTATTGAAAAATACTATTATTCTAAATTAAATGAAATGGATGTAACCCAGGAAATTGCTTTAGAAAAAACAATTAATGGAAACTTAAATTTAGAAGCTTTAAATTATTTAGGGGTTAGTTTATCGAATCTAAAGAATATGAGTAATGAAGAAATTGCCCAATCTCAAAATAAAGCTTATGAGTATTTTGAAGTAGATGCTGAAAGTCCAAATCGCGATGAGGATTTAAAAGAAGCTATTGATTATTATAAAATGCATGGTAAAAAATTAACTAGTGGGAATGGATATGTAGATATATTATTATTAATGAGTGTGATAGTGACATCTTTAAGTGTCATATCTATCATTATTTTTACTATTATATAAGGAGGGTTTATGGAAGTAATAACGATACATAATAGAAAATATCAAGTATTAAATAACTATAAAGATGCAATTAACATTGAAGAATTAGAAGAAAAAATAACCGAATACTTTGATGATTTTGATTATATTGTAGGAGATATTGCTTACGGAAAATTAAGATTAAAAGGATTCAATAGCAAAACCAATAAAAATTTTAAAGAGTTAAATGATGTTGATAAAGTAAACGATTATATTAAAAATAATTGTGCTTATGGATGTCGTTGGTTTATGATTAGTGAAATAAAGAATTGAAGAATAAAAGATATTTTGATATAATAAAAGATAAGAATAGAGAGGGATTATTATGGCCAAGATAAATATTACCAAGCCAACAGGAATGATAGAAAGCTTAAATGTAATAAGTGCTTTTAAAGCTGAAAATAATACCTATGTTGTATTAGATAGTGAAAAAATGGGATCTATGGGTCTCCCAATTATTTATGTAAGTAAATATACAAGTAAATTAGAAAAGATAAATGATGCAAATGAATGGCAAAGTGTAAAAAATTATTTAAAAGGAATTATAAGCGGAACTAATTTTGAGTATTTAAAATTGCCAGATAATATTACTTCTGATGAAGCATTTTATACACCCTTAACACTTCCAAGTGCTTCTTTTGATGCCATTAAAAGTCGCTATGTAGTTTTAGAAGATACAAGGGCAAGTAATGAAAGAGTTACATTAACTCCTGAAGTAAATCAAGTCGCTTCATCACCTGTTATGCCAAGTGTAAATACAACAAGTAATCAAAATATAAATGTTAGCCCTGTAGCTTCTACTCCGGTAACTCCAAAAGAGCCAGAACTAGCAAATACAATGATGAATTTAATAGATCAAGCCTATACAATGCCTAATGTTGCTTCATCATCAACAACTGTAGAGCAACCAACACCAAATGTAGCCCAAAATAACGTTGAACCAGCAGCCGCATCAGTAATAGGACAACCAACGATACAAGAACCAAAAATAAATTCAAAAATGAATTTTGAAGAAGATAAAGAAACATTTTTAAAAGCTTGTGAAAATATGTTTGATGCCCTTGTGGCTAAATATCAAAAAGAATTAAATCGCCTAGAAGAAAAAGAGCAAGAACTTACAAAAAAAGAGCAAGAAATTAATATAAAAATGAACGATGCTAAAGAGCATTTAGCCAATGCGGAAGCAAGAGAACAAGTAGCCAATATTGTTCATGATAATGCTCAAAAAGTAATGGATTTAAATAATTTTATGCCAGTAAATCCCAATAATAATCCAGGAAACTGATGTATGAAATCATCAGTTTTTTCATACACTTAAGTAAGTGATTGATATGAAAGATATTATAAATTACTATTATAATTTAAATGTTGAAAGTGTAGAAGACTGGGATACTATATATTTTTTTAAATGGAATCGTGATAATTTTTATTTCGTACCACTAAAAAGAACTGAAAAAGAATTAGTAGATTTAATTGAAGTAAGTAAAGAATTAAAACTAAGAGGAATAGAATGTCATGATATTTTATTAAATAAATTTGGAAAATTAATTACAAATGTTTATGAAACAAGTTATATCCTTTTAAAACCAATAGGGGACATTTATGAAGAATATAATATCAAAAATATGATAACATTTAATAATAATCTCATTTTAACACCTAATAAAAGTAACTTGTATCGGAACTCTTGGTCAAAATTATGGAGTGATAAAATAGACTATTTTGAATATCAAGTACATGAATTAGGAAAAGATAAGGATATTATACTAGATAGTTTTAGTTATTATATTGGCTTAGGAGAAAATGCAATTAGTTATGTAAATAATACAAATATAAAGTATCATAAAACAGATCAAGATCGCATTTGCTTATCTCATAGACGGATTAAATATCCTAATTATAAATTAAATTATCTAAACCCATTAAGTTTTATATTTGATTTAGAAGTAAGAGATATAGCAGAATATATAAAGAGTGCTTTTTTTGCCAAAGAAGATGCTTTAAATTATTTAAAAGAAGCATTAAAAATCAATCATTTTACTATATATAGTTTAGAATTGTTATATGCTAGATTATTATATCCTTCTTACTATTTTGATATCTATGAAAATGTGATGAATCATACTGAAGAAGAAGAAAAATTAATTCCTATAATTGATTTAGCGAGTGAATATGAAGTTTTTTTAAAAGAAGCATATATCGAAATAAATAAGTATGCACCGATAGAGGGGATTAATTGGATATTAAATAAAAAATGAGTTATAAATCGACATTTATAACTCCTTCTATTTCTGGTATCTTATCCTTTAAAAAAGATTCTATACCATAACTAAGCGTTTCATCTTGATAAAAGCAATGTTTACAAGCACCAGTTAATCTAATATAAACATAATTATCTTCAAAACGAATAAATTCTATATCTCCACCATCTTGAATCAAAAATGGTCTTAATTCTTCAATTAAATCTTTAATTTTATCTTCCATAATTCTTTCACCAAATTCATTATAAAAGAAAATAATTTATAAGTAAAGAAAAAAGTGATATAATACTTGACAGGTGGTATGAATGTATAAAGTAGGGGATATCGTTAACTGTTTCGTTACTGGATTTAAAGAATACGGAATTTTTGTTAAAGTAGATAATGATTATAACGGATTAATTCATATATCTGAAATATCTAGTAGCTTTGTAAATAACGTAAAAGATTATGCTGAAATTGGAGAAAAGATTTATGCAAAAGTAATAGAAGTTGATAATAATACTAAACTTTTAAAATTATCTATCAAAACAATTGATTATAAAGAGGATGGAAAAGAAAGAAAAGAAAAAGATGCTGATGGTTTTCTACCTTTAAAAAAGCATTTAAACATTTGGATTAATGAAAAACTAAAAGAAATAACAAAGGATGAATAAAACTTTGTTTTTTTATGCTAAACTTTAAAGAAAAATTTAAAATACAAATAAAAAAACTCTTAAATAAGAGTTTCATAAACTAAGATGGTGCCCAAGGCCGGACTTGAACCGGCACGAGCTTTAACACCCGCAGGATTTTAAGTCCTGTGCGTCTACCTATTCCGCCACTTGGGCAGGCACTTGTCTTAATGAATAAGACTTCTTAAGTATAATATGTTTTTATTACTTTTTCAAGTATTTTTTTAAATTTTTCAGAAAAAAATTTAAATTTTACCAAATATTAAAAAAAATAAGCGATCCTTATAAAAAAATAAGAAATATAGTTGACATGATAAAATATCTTTGTTATAATTTCTTTGTTCCCGGCAATTATGGAGGAATACCCAAGTCTGGTTGAAGGGACCGGTCTTGAAAACCGGGAGGTCGAGCAATCGGCGCAGGGGTTCGAATCCCTTTTCCTCCGCCACTTAATTTTACATCGCGGGATGGAGCAGTCTGGTAGCTCGTCGGGCTCATAACCCGAAGGTCGTTGGTTCAAATCCTTCTCCCGCAACCAAATGGTTCGTTAGTCTAGAGGCCTATGACGTCTGCCTGTCACGCAGAAGATCACGGGTTCGAATCCCGTACGAACCGCCATTTTTTTTGGCTTCATAGCTCAGTCGGTAGAGCAGAGGACTGAAAATCCTTGTGTCGCTGGTTCAATTCCCGCTGGAGCCACCATTGATAAATTTGTTCGAACTTTTCGAACTTTTGATATAAAAATCAATCGTAAAGATTGATTTTTTAATATTTAGAAAAAATCATAAGAAAAATTGGTATCTATGATTAGGCTATTAAAAAAGAAATTCGTTAGAGGAAAGAATAGAGAGTAAGTATGATGTTGTAATACTAATTTAATTATTATAAATGGTAATATTTGTAAAGCTAATAAAACTAATTTATCTTATATTGAACTACATAAAATAATAATTAAAAGTAATAAATTTCTTGTAGCTAGTTATTAAAATGAAATATAACTGAAAAAATTAAAATATCAAAACTAGAAAAATACATTAAAATCCAAATTTAAGAGTTTAAAACACAAAAATTTAATGAGAAAATAAAGAAAAATTATGATATAATAATTAACACAAAAGGAGGATTTGTATTATATGGATATAAAAGATAAATTAACTAAATTAAAAAAAGACTTATTTAATTTAGTTTCACCTAATAGAGATTATGAATTTGAAGCAACATTAGAAGATCATCCTATAGGTAATCAAAATATATATCGATTATATTACGTTAATTTTCATAGAATTGGAGAAAGTTTTCGATTTCCAGAATCAAACAATATTGGTATGATATATTGGCCTTGTAAACCATTTATGTTCCCTAATGGCATGACTCGTGAAGAAGGATTTAAAGTATTATCTTACTTAACAGATTTTATTGAAAAAAGAGAAGATACAGAACCTTGCTCTTTAAAATCAGTTAGAACACTTGATGGCGTATTAGATTTAGAAAGATTTGGATTTACAAGAATAGACGAAAAAGATGAAGATAAAATATTAAATTTATTTACTGTTTCAGGAAGACTTTTATTGTTTAAAAAAAGCGAATTATATACAAAGTATTTTGAGTGGTATTCAGAAGGTATTACCTTGGAAGAAGTGGAGAATATCTATAATAAATATAATATGGAATTTGAAGATATTAAATGGCTTGATGAAGAAAAAGGAGAAAATCGTTCTAGAGTACTTAAAAAATAAAGTTTGTAGCATAAATTATTGTTACTTTTAATTGGTCTAATAAATGAGTATATAAATCTTGATATTTATTCTTTTCAATATTCATAATTAGTTAATTAAATAGTAAAATGCAATTTATGTTAAAAGCTGCCATTTAAGTGTTAGTATGCTAATATAAGCATCCTAAACAAAGAGGAGGATAATATGGTAAGTGTAAGATTAAGAAATCTAGATATAATTTTAACACCAATTATTGATAATGAAAAAAACAATTTGGAAGTAATTTTATAGAGGATGAAAGCATATATATGTGTTATATAGATTACCAAATTCGGAAGGAATTCATATTGGTATGATCTCACCTTCAATGAGAAAATATTTTTCATCTACAGCAAATGTTTGGAATTTAGAAAATGCAACTGCAATGGCCTTTTTCTATAATGGAGGTTCAGAATTGAAAAATATAGCATTTCAAGTAACAGATAGACTTGTTTATAGAGTTAGAACTAGTGATGATAGAATGGTATTAGGATATGATGTATTAAATGGAACTCCAGAAAATGGCCTTATAATTCCTATTGAAGATATAATTGATGGAAATTACACTCTAAATATAGAAACACCACCTTTATTAAGGTATCAAAAAAGTTATAAAAACGACATATGCTACTTTTTAAATCTTATAGAAAAGTACACGAAAAACGCGTACTTTTTAAAACTCACAGTTGACGAACATATGTATTTGTAACGTGATGCTATTATCAGGGATGATTATGAATACGAAAATACATAAAACATGTCAATTTAGTTTGTATTCATTAAAAGAACAAGAAATATTTATTCATAAGGCATTTGGTGTGCTAGGTTTGTCTATAATTGTTGTTTAGATTTAAAAAGAAATAATAAATATTTAACAAAATTTGATTTAATAAATAAATTACCAAAATTAAGGAAAAGAATAATAAAAGTTTCTAAATTAAAAGAAATAAAAAAATTAGATTGAATCAACAACTATACTTTAGAAAAATTATATTTAACTCATATTGCAAAGCCACAAAATTTATTGTACAATAAAGCTAACTTAGTGAGTAAAAAATTGTAGGAGGTTTATTTTGAAACATAATGATAGTCAAATAAAAAAGATATATAAGCCTAAAGTTTATAGAATTATTTTAAATATTATATATTCAATTTTAGGTGTAGGGGTATTATTTTATTTTCTTACTTATTTTATTAGTAATCTTAATATTATTATTTTGATATCTTTAATATTCTTAGTCTGTTATTATAAAGTAGTTATTTATAACACTTATATAACTATAATCATTGATGATAATAAATTGATATATAAAAAAAGAAATAAAACCAAATTTTATGATATCAACAAATGCCAATTTAATGCTAAGGTGGTTACTACGAATGGCGATTCAGAATGTGTATTAAATATAATAGATGAAGAAGGAAATATGGACTACATAGATTGTGAATTAATTGGTTATAGTCAATTCAACAATTTATTAAATGATTTAAAAATAATTGGAGATGAAGCTAAACCCATTAAGATAAAAACCAAAATGAAAGGTGGTGAAAGATAATGGGACAATATACAATATATATCATTATTGGAGTAATAGTTGTAGTATTATATGTAGCTTGGATGATATATGCAAACAAAAAGCATGGTGGCTTTGTTAATAAATGGTTAAAAGAACATCCAGATGCCATAAAAGTTTATATTTCAAATCCTAAAGGAGTTATAAAACAAGGACAAATAACTATTGGTGCAATTGATGATGAAACAGTTATGACATTTAATGCTGGAATGACCTATGGTTTTTATTTAACACCAGGTAAACACATTATTGAAGCAACCTGTACAACCCAAAGACCAGGAGTTATGTATCGTAATGTATTTACAACTTATGGTCCAGTTAAATTAGAAGTTGAAGTTATAGAAGGTAAAGAATACACATTTACTTTTGATAAAAAAAAGGAAGAATTTTTCTTAGAAGAAAAATAATTGTAAGGATGAGTCTCTCCTTACTTTTTTAATAAAAGCTAACTATTAAAAGTTAATAGTAATTTTTAAAATTTTAATAGTTTGTCATTAATCAAGAAAAAATAGCAATATGAAGATAGGAGATATAAATAATGGCTTTTGATTATAAAAAAGAGTATAAGGAATTTTATATGCCTAAAAATAAACCTAGTATTATTAAAATTCCTAAAATGAATTATCTTGCAGTAAGAGGGAAAGGAGATCCAAATAAAGAAAATGGAGATTATAAAAAGACAATAGGTTTATTATACGGGATTGCTTTTACGATTAAAATGAGTTATAAAGGAACACATAAAATTGATGGTTTCTTTCATTATGTAGTACCACCATTAGAAGGATTTTGGTGGCAAGAAAATACAAAAGATATAGATTATAATAGAAAAGATGAAATGCATTTTATATCCTTAATAAGATTACCTGATTTTGTAACCAAGAAAGATTTTGATTGGGCTGTAAGGGAGGCAACAAAGAAGAAAAACATAGATTACTCAAGAGTTGAGTTTCTAACTTATGCTGAAGGTATTTGTGTTCAATGTATGCATATAGGATCATATGATAACGAACCTAAAACTGTTGCAGCAATGCACAAATTTGCAAATGACCAAGGATATGAATTAGACATAACAGATACCAGATACCACCATGAAATATATTTGAGTGATCCTAGAAGATGTGATGTAAATAAATTAAAGACAGTAATAAGAAATCCAATCAAGAAAACAAATTCTAATTTTAAATAGAGATAAAAATAATAAAAAAATAAACATGAATTGGTAGGTAGCCTAATAAGCCATTGCTATTATTTAGCATCAATAATAAAATAATTTTTGAAAGGAGAAAATTTTATGCAAGATAAAAAAAGTTTTGGAAGGTATATTGCGGATAAAAGAAAAGAAGCAAATTTAACGCAAGAAGAATTAGCTAAGAGATTATATGTTATTCCAACTACCATTTCAAAATGGGAACGAGGAGTCACTTATCCTGATATAACAGCAATAACCAATTTATGTAAAGAATTAAATATAACAGAGCATGAATTTTTTATGGCATGTGATGATGAAGCGATGAATAAAGAAAAAAAAGAAATACAAACATATAAAAGATTGAAAAAATGGTTATTTAATATGATAAATATTGGCTATATCATAGCTATCTTTCCATGTTTAATTTGTAACTTAGTAATAGATAAGAAGCTATCTTGGTTTTGGATAGTATTAATAGGAATTTTAATTTCTTTTTCAATTACAACGCTTCCACATTACCTTAAAAATAATAAATATAAAGTATTAAAAGTTACATCTGTAGTTACTACTTTGGTATATTTATTATTATTTGTGATAAATTGTGTGAATCATGAAAATTGGTTATTAGAAAGTTATATAATAGCAACTGTAGCTCTTATCTTTTTATGGATAGATATTTTGATATGTGTATTTACTAAAATAACAGTTTATACTAAAATAGCAATAAGCTTAATTATGATATCCTTAGCTGCAATATTTGCTAACTTTATTTGTACAGAAGTGTTAAATATTCCGAATAATGACAGTAATTTTCCAAATATTATTTGCTCTATACTAATGATAGTAATTGCACTTATAATCATAGTAAAAGAAAAGAAGAATAGAAAAAATTAATAATATGAAGAACATCTTAATACATGGATTAGGACAAACAAAAAATAGTTGGATTAACGTTCTTAAATATTTAAACCAAAATAAAATTGAAGCAGTATGTCTGGATTTATTTGAAATAATGCAAGAAAATTTAAAAGATTATAAAATGATGTACAATGCTTTTGCTAGTTTCTGTCATAATCAAAAAGGGAAAGTTAATTTATGTGGATTATCACTAGGGGGAATATTAGCACTAGACTTTGTAAAAGAATACCCAGAAAAAGTCAATTCTCTTATCTTAATTGGTACTCCCTATAAAATACCTAAAATACCTTTTAAAATTCAAACTTTAATATTTAAGATAATGCCCAAAAAGGTATTTAATCAAATAGGTTGTTCTAAAAAGGAATTTACTAATTTAGTTAGTTCAATGAGTAACTTAAATATTGCCAAGAATTTAGATAGAATAAATTGTTGGAGTCTAATTATATGTGGTATGAAAGATAATGCAAACATGAAAAGTGCCAAATTATTAAATAAAAATATAAAGAACAGTGAATTAAAAATAGTAAGTAACTCAAAGCATGAAGTTAATATTGATAATCCTAAAGAGCTGGCTGATATCATATATGATTTTTGGAAAAATAATCAATAATAAAAATAACTTCAATCGAGTTTGTCACATTTTAAATTCAAATATATTAAAAGACTAAATGCAAGTTTAATATTTTATGAATTAAAAGTTGTATTTAACTATTTAAGTAATAATTTAATTATTAGTTTTTGACAAAACAGTTAAAATAAGTTAAAATAAATCTATATTTTTAAATCATTGATTTGGAAGAGTAAGTATATATGAAGCTTGTAGAAAGTAACTGGTTGATGAAAAGTTATAGTGGAATAATACTGAATGGGCCAATGAGAGTTTTTCTGAAATTATATATAAAGTATGAAAAAACGGATTTTCTATCCGTTATCAATAGAACATATATGATGGTATATGATTAAATCTATTTTTAGGTGGCACAAGACTCTTGTCCTATATTTAGGGCAGGAGTTTTTATATTTGGGGAGATGAAATAAATGTTTTTACTAGTAAAGCGATGGTTGCTATAATTAAAAAAACAAAATAATTTAAGAAAGAAGGGAAGAAAAATGAAGACAATGATTACTGGAATTAGACCAACAGGCACAATAACTTTAGCAAATTATATTGGAGGCATAAAGCAATTTATTGAGCAACAATATAATTATAATTCATTAATTTTTATAGCAGATATTCATGGACTTACAACTTATATAGAACCAGATGAAATAAGGAACAATATTTTAGATATAACAGCTCTTTATTTAGCATGCGGTATAGATATAACTCATACAATAATATTTCAACAAAGTGAAGTTTTAGAGCATTGTAATTTAGGATTTTTCATGTCATTTCAATGTGGTGTAGGAGAGCTATCCCGAATGACACAATATAAATCAAAGAGAGAAAAATTATCTAAGAATGAAAAAGATATGGGGCTTTTTATATATCCTACCTTAATGGCAGCGGATATTTTATTATATGATGCATCTATTGTACCAGTTGGACAAGATCAAAGACAACATATAGAAATAACAAGGAATATAGGTGAAAGATTTAATAAAATATATGGGAATATTTTTGCCGTACCAGCATATCAAATTCCGAAAATTGGTGCTAAAATTATGAATTTACAAAATCCATCAATTAAAATGAGTAAATCAGCTCCAAAGAATGACAAAGGAACGATATTTATATTAGATGATATTGAAATAACAAAAAAGAAAATAATGGCTGCATGTACAGATAGTGAAAATAAAGTTTATTTTGATGAAATAAATAAACCAGGAATTTCCAATCTTTTATCCATTGTTGCAGCTATAGATGATTTAAGTATTGAAGATGTTTCTGAAAAATATAAAAATTATAACTATAAAGACTTTAAAATTGAAGCAGCTAATAAAGTATCAAAATTTATTTTGAAAATCCAAAGTGAATTTTATAAATATCGAAATAATGAAGAAAACTTAAAAAAGATTTTAAAAAAGGGAGCTAATAAAGCAAGAAATCTTGCTAATAAAAAAATGGAAGAAGTAAGAGAAATAACAGGTATAAAGTTATAATATTTTTTAATAAAAATAATAATCTATTTCTTTATGTTTAACTATGATTATGGTAAAATAATAATATAAGGAGTTAGATATATGAAAAATTTTAAATTAGAAAAAGAAGAAGAATTAATAAAAATATTAAAAAATATTCAAGTAGAAGCAGATGAAAATCAATATGAATTAACTTTATTTCTTACATCCAAAAGAATAGTTTTATTAAAAGACTGTAACAAAGAGTTAGAATACAATGAGTTTTTATCATCCAGATTAGTTTCCATTCCTGAAAATTTAGAAGTAGTTTTTGATATGAATTTTAATAAAATAAAAGAGGCAAAGTACTTAAATGGTATTAATGTTTTAACATTTAAAGAAAATAATCATGTTTTAAAAATTTATTGCGAGAATATTATAGCAACTGTGAAAGGGGAATAAAATAGAATGTCAAAAATTATTGATGAATTAAAAAAAGAATATAAGGAAACTAAAAAGAGTAGTATTTTAATCTATTTTATTCTTCGTTTTTTAGTAATTTTATGCCTAATAAGACAAATTATTTTAGGAAATTTTGATAGTGCATTATTATGTATTTTATCATTATTTCTTTTACTATTACCAATAATTATTCAAAGAAGATTTAAAATAGTTTTACCAAATACATTAGAAGCAATTATTTATATTTTTATTTTTGCGGCAGAAATACTAGGAGAAATCTACAATTTTTATGGCAATATTCCCAATTGGGACTTAATTCTACATACAACAAATGGCTTTTTATGTGCAGCAATAGGTTTGTCTTTAATTGATTTATTGAATCATAATAGTAAAAAAATGAATTTATCTCCACTTTATGTTGCCATAGCATCCTTTTGTTTTAGCATGACGATAGGAGTATGTTGGGAATTTATTGAGTATACAGGTGATAAAGTATTATTATTAGATTCACAAAAGGATACTATCATTACTACAATATCGACTGTCGAATTAAATCCAAATAAACAAAATAAAACTGTTATTTTAAAGGATATCAATAAAACAGTATTATACGACTCTAATAATCAAGAAATTGCAACAATAAATGGGGGATATTTAGATATTGGCCTAAATGATACAATGGAAGATTTATTCGTTAATTTTATTGGAGCCACTGTTTATTCTATTTTAGGATATTTCTATATAAAAAACAGAGATAAATACCAACTTGCTAGCAAATTTATTATAACAAAAGAGAATTAATTTGGAGAGTAACTATGCGAAAATATTGTGATTCTAAAAATAAAATAATTAAAGAGTTATATGATATTTATATTTTAGATGGAATAGATATTTTTAATTATGAAGCTTCTAGTCAAAATAAAATTACATATCATCATATTATTAAAGTAGAAGATTTAAAACTTTTAGAATTTCCTACTAAGAAAACAATTGAAAATGGAATAGTTTTAACAAGAATTGGGCATAGTTATTTACATTTAATTGAGGATTTTGCACCAGATATTTTTTATCATTTAAATAAAATAATTTTATTAATAACGAAAGAAAGACGATTACCGACTAAGGAAGAAAGAAATCTAATAGAAATATTTTTAGAAGCCTTTGAATATCGTATGGATGAATATTATAAGATCAATCCTATATATTTAAAAAGAACTTTCGTGTCATAAAAAAGCTCTTCAAGCGTACGCTTTATTAGAGGTGTTATTTTTGAAAAAAATATTAATTATAATTCTAGCTTTTTCTTGTGTTATCCCAATAGTAAAAGCAGAGGATTCACTAAATTTAAGTAGTGAGAGTGCTATATTAATGGATGCCGAAAGTAGTAAAATTTTATATGAAAAAAACATAGATGAGAAACTTCCCATGGCTAGTATGACAAAAATTATGAGTATGCTTTTAATTATGGAAAATATTGAAAATGGTTCTTTAAAATATGAAGATAAAGTTTTAATTAGTGAAAATGCGAGTGGCATGGGTGGTTCTCAAGTATTCTTACAAGCAGGAGAGGAATATACGGTAAATGACTTGTTAAAATGTATTGCTGTATCTAGTGCTAATGATGCTGTAGTAGCCATGGCCGAAAAAATAAGTGGAAGTGTAGATGCATTTGTAACTTTAATGAATGAAAAAGCGAAAAGTTTAGGACTTGAAAACACAAACTTTGCTAATCCACATGGATTAGATAATGAAAACCATTATTCTACTGCTTATGATATGGCAATTATGGCTAAAGAATTATTAAAACATGAAGATATTTTGAGGTACACATCAATTTATGAAGACTATTTAACTAAACCAGATGGCTCTCAAGTATGGTTAGTAAATACAAATAGGTTAGTAAGATTTTATGATGGGGTAGATGGTCTAAAAACGGGATATACTACGGAAGCAGGGTATTGCTTAACTGCAACTGCTAAGAAAAACGATTTGCGATTAATTAGTGTGGTAATGAAATCACCTAGTGCCGAAGAAAGAAGTAGTGATACATCTACATTATTAACTTATGGCTTTAATTCTTTTAAAAGTAATGTAATTTATAGTAAAGATAAATCATTAGGAAAAGTAAAAATAGAAAAGGGAAAATTAAAAGAAGTGGATGTATATTTAAAAGAAGATGCTACTGAAATATTAAGCGTGACAGAAAAGCCCAGTAATTATACTTTTAATATAAAAATTGATAAAATTATTGCTCCTGTTAAAGCAGGAACGATAGTTGGAACAACAGAGATAATAGATAACGAAGGAAATATTATAAAAGAAGCAGATATAATAGTAAAAATAGATGTAGAAAAAGCGGGATTTTTAGATTATTTAAAACAAAGCTTTAAATTTATAACTAGTGGCATTTCTTAAAAAATAAGAAAAAGAAGTTATTATATGAGCCACGTTTCTGGAATACAGAAACGTGGTATTTATATAATCAAAAATAATAGATAAAACTCAAATAAATCTTGACATATAAAATAGCACGTGCTACAATTATAGTGGAGGAGGAAAGTATGAATAATTTAGTGGAACAAATAAGAAAAAAACAAGATGAAATTATTTTAATGGTAAATTCAAGCTTTGATGAAATAATTAAAGAGGTTTCAAAAATGGATCATTTACCAAACAAGGAACCAAACGAATATGAATTAATTTATCCTTTAACTAATACAGCAGGTTTTAAAGGAAAAAAAGTAATAGGCGTAATCATAGGTGAAGAAAGAAAAATTGCACCAACATGGAAAAAAGTTGTTGAAATTATTTTAAAAAAAGCAATACAAGATAAAAAAACAGAAGATAAACTAGCTAATTTATGTGATAAATTATTAGGAAGAAAAAGAACTAGAATATCTTCTACTGATAAAGATATGAAAAGTCCATTAAAAATAAGTGAAAATATCTATATTGAAACGCATTATGACACAGAATCATTAATGAAACTATTAATTCAAGTTTTAAATGAAATATCTTATGACTATAACAATATAAAAATTGTTATTAAAAATTAATTATTGAAGTAGTTTAATATTTTTAAATTACTTTTTTAATATAAAAAAGCTTTCTTTTTTCTTTTTTTTGACTTATAATAAAAATATGCAAGGATGGTGGAATCGGTAGACACGCTACTTTGAGGGGGTAGTGAAGCAATTCGTGGGAGTTCAAATCTCCTTCCTTGCACCAAATTAAATTGAAGTGAATATAAAAAGTTTGAAAATAATGGAGGCGTAAATTGAGAGATTTAAATAATAAATTTCTTGAAAAAATTGATAGTTTATATCAACAAAATAAAAATAATAAACTTTTAGAAAGTGCTATTAAAAATGCTGGTATTAATAAAATCTGTTTAAATAACGAAATAGTAAATAAAACAAGAAATATTTTTAATATAGAATTACCAAAATCCAAAATATATAATCAAGAAGAGTCAGAAAGATGTTGGATACATGCTGGGATAAATCTAATAAAAAACAATGTAGCTGAAAATCTTAATATTGAAGAAAGTGATTATGCTTTATCTGTAAATTTTTTAGCTTTTTTAGATAAATTAGAGAAATCCAACACTATTTATAATAGAATCATAGAAAACGATAATTTTAATTTTGAAGAAGAAATAAAAAAAGACTATTTAAAGTTAGGTATATATGAAGGTGGTTATTTTGAGTATTTTAGATCACTGGTAAATAAATATGGACTTGTGCCAGAAACAATTATGCCAGATGTTATGTGTAGCAAAAAATCCAAAGAATTAACTAAAATTATTAGTGATAAAGTTAAAAAAGATATATTCAAATTAATAAACTTAAAAAAAGAAAAATGTAATAATTTGGATGATATAAAAGAAGAAATGCTAAAAGAAAATTATAATCTATTGGCAAAATGTTTAGGAGAATTGCCTTTTATTTTTGATTATGAATACAAAAATAAAAATGGAGAGTATATAAAAATAGTAAATATTACTCCTAAAGAATTTGCCAAAAAGTATTTGACTATTAACTTAAATAATTTTATTGGTGTTGCTAATGTACCTATGTATAATAAAGAATACAATAAATTATATAGAAAAAATTATGCTGAAAATATATATAAAAATAGCTATGTTGAATTTATAAACATGCCTATTGAGGTTTTAAAAGATTTAACAATTAAGCATCTAAAAGAGGGCATTCCTGTATATTTTGGATGTGATATGAAAAAGATGAGAGAAAATGATTTAGGAATTATGGATTCTGAATTATATAATTATAAAGACATATTTAATGTTGAATTGTTATCTAAAGAAGAAGCTTTATCTATGTATGATATTGACTTTCAACATGTAATGTTATTTACTGGAGTTCATATTGAAAATGGAAAATCAATTAGATGGAAAGTGGAAGATAGCTATGGTGATAAAGTACATAAAAATGGTTATTATATAATGAATGATGATTTTTTTGAAGATTTTGTATTAGAAGTTATTATTGATAAAAAATATTTAAATAAAGAACAATTAGAAATATTAAATCAAAAACCTATTTTATTTGATGTAAATGAACCGTTTTAATAATAATGTATATTAAAAGTACAATATTCTCAATGCAAATAGTTTTTAAATTTTATAAAAAATAAATCAGAATTTTATATTTTGTTAATAAAGGAATCTTAAAATCAAGGTTCCTTTATTATTTACAAAATAAACTTTATATAAAAAATAAAAATTAGTCATTGACCCTCCAGTCGACTGTAATGATTAAATGATTACAGGAGGTGCGAGAAAATGAGTAAATACTGTTCAGATTGTATATATTTAAATACGGAAAAAGCTAAATGTGATGGAATTTATCAATGCAAAAAGCAAAAAGAATTTACCTGTGCTTGTAATAATGCGTGTGAAAAATTTGAAAATTCTTATAGTCGAACATCTTATGAAAAGCAAAGACTGTATGATTTAGGAAAAGGAGCAACTAGAAATAGCGAGACACCAATTGAAATTTATGTTATAATTTTAATTGTAATAGTGATTTTATTTTTAATAGCTAAATTGTTAGGATACTAAAAAGAAAGGGATGTTATGAAATATAAGATAAGTGAATTTTCTAAATTAGTAAATGTCCCAGTAAAAACATTAAGATATTATGATGAAATTGGTTTATTTAAACCAGAGGAAGTAGATATTTTTAGTAATTATCGCTATTATTTAGATACTCAAGTAAAAGATATTTTGCTAATTAAAGAATTAAAAGAAGCTGGATTTTTATTAAGTGAAATCAAACAAAATTGGAATAATTGGAATGATTTTATCTTATTAAAACAAAAAGAAAAAATCTATTTAGAACGTCAAGAATTAAATAAAAAAATAAAAAAAATAGATGAGCTTAGAACAAGAATTAAAGACGGTATTATTTATGATGAAGAACAAAAAATTGTATTAAGAAAAGAGAGGAGAAAATTATGATAATTAAAAATACAAATTTAATAATAGGGGAATTAGAATCAGGAAAAACAAGAGGAATATGTTTTCCAGAAATCAAAAAAGTAATAAATGAAGAAAAAAACCTATTTATTTTAGATAACAAAGAGGAATATTATCCGCGTTTTAAAGAAGAATTAGAGAGTAATGGCTATAAAACATGGATAATAAACCTAAGAAAACCATTAAAATCAAATGGATTTAATATACTTCATTATCCATACTTGTTATATAAAAATAAACATAGTGATGAAGCAGTAAATCTAATTGTAAGTATTGCAAATAATATTTGCGTAAGTAATCCAGAAGATTTTTGGGAAAATAGTAGTAGAGATTATTTAGCAAGTTTAATATTAATTCTTTTTGAAAATTTTCAAGAAGAAGAAATTAATTTCATGAATTTAGGTATATTAGTTCAAATGTTAGATACCGAAAATGAAGCAGAAAAATTAAAAAATTATTTTAAAAGATTAAATGTTACAGATACAATTTATAGATTAGGATCTACCACGATTTTTGCACCTAGCGAAACAAGAGGAGGCATAATATCCACTTTAAAATATAAAATTAATGCTTTCTTTAATCGTGAAGAAATCTTAAAAATATTATCAATAAATGAATTAGATATAAATAATATGGATAAGAAAGTTGCAATATTTTTTGAAGGAAAAGAAGGATTAAATGGAGTAGCCAATATCTTAATCGATCAATTAATAATGGCAAATAATAACTTAAAAACAGAATTTATATTTATGTTAGATAATTTTAATTCTTTACCCAAATTAGCCAATATAGAGGAATTAACAGAATATGCATCACTAAATAAAATAAAAACTTATTTTATAACAAATTGTTTAGAAGAATTAAAAGACTTATATGGAAAATACACTTTTGAGAAAATTGCTAATAAAATAAATATAAAAGATATATCAGATTTAAAAATAGATCAAATAACAAATAAAGTAGTATATCCAAGTCGTCCAGCGATTTCTTTAAAGAAAATAGACACAGAGGTATTAAACAAGTAAGATGTTTTTTAAAAGTAAATATAAAGGCTGTATATTACCGGTTAGAGAAGGATGGCAAGTTTTAAGAGAAGACACTTTTTATCGAAATGAAAAAATAATTACAAAAGTAAGAAATTTTGGTGACATGTATGAAGCATTTAGTGATATTATTGATTCTAGCTTTTATTACCCATATAATATAAAAATTGTTTCTGAAAAAAATTTAAAAACAATAGGACATAGCCATGCCCATTCTTTTATGGAAGTAGTAGAAATAGTTTATTATTACCCAGAATCGTTTTCGATTGATAAAGCAGATTATGAATTTTATAGTAAGCAAGAATTAAAATATCTAAAAAGACTCCAAAATTATTTATTAGCTATTGGTTTAAAAGATATTGAAAAGTATAATAAAAAAGAACTAATAAAAAGGGCAAAAAATAAAAAAGCAAAACAATTTTCGGAATATCAGACAATAGAAACAAAATATGCTAATGATATTATAACTGGGAAAATAAAAAACATGGTAACCAAATATTTTGAATTTTTAAATGATTATAAAACTGAAAAATGTTTGCTTTTAGATAAAGAGAATAATTATTTAGGAATCATTTTAACCAAAAGAAGAAAAATAAAACTAGATGATTTAACAGAACAAGATATTAATGTTCAAAAATTAGGATATCAATCTTTAGATGAATATAAAAAACACATTGAAAAACGCTTTAATGATAGTTATTATAAATTAGATCAAGATAAGAATGTGATATTAGAAGAATTTTCAGTAATAGAACAATTTAAAGACTAAACTTTAAGTTGTTTTTTCTTGAAACATTATGATAGAATAAAAAATAGAGGTAAGAGTATGAAAAAGTTATTAGCTAGTGATTATGATCAAACTTATTATTTAAATGATTCTGATATTATTAGAAATATAGAAAAAAACAAAAGATGGATAGATAAAGGAAATATATTTGCAATTGCAACGGGTAGAAGTTATCAAGATTTAAAAAATAAAAAAAATAAGTATAATTTTATATTTGATTATGCGATATTAAATCATGGAGCTACAATTATTGATAAAAATGAAAATATTTTATGGAATAAAAGTATTTCCAATAAAATTATTCCTGAAATAAAAACGAATTTAGATAAAAGTAACTATATATCTTATTTTTGCTGTAGCACCTTAGAAAGTAGAGTAGATTTTAACCATTCTAATTTAGCAAAAATAGCAGTAACCTTTGATAATAAAGAAAAAGCTTTAAAAAAAGCGGAAGAATTAAACCGTTTATTTAAAAATGATATAAAAGCTTTTTATGTAAATAAAAATTCCGTAGAAATCATTTCAAATAAAACGAGTAAAGAACAAGCGATCCAATATTTAGCTAAAATAAATCATATTGATAAAAGTGAAATCTATACTATTGGAGATGGATATAGTGATATTAATATGATAAAGGCATTTCAAGGGTATGGTATGGAACAAAGTGTAGGAGAAGTAAAGATAAATGCAAAGAAAGTATATAATAGTGTATCATTATTAATAGAAGAGCTGTTAAGTCAAAATGAATAAAAAAATATATGCTTTTACTTCTGCTATCGCAAATACTTTTTGTGATTTTTCCTTAGATATAGCAATTAATAAATATAGCATCTATAAAGTATTATTTTACACAAGTTTGATTTCTTTCTTTTTTCAAATGCTTTATGCTACAAAAGTAGGAATTATTTTTACAATAAGTTCCATTCCTATCATTTTATTTTATGGCTTAGCTATGTTTTTTGGCTATTTATTTTATGTAAAATCTTTGAAGTGTATTCCAATAGGTTTTGCTGGTTTATTAGAAAATTTAGATTTATTTTTAGTATTTATAATTGATATTATTTTAGGATACTTAGTATTAGATTTAAAATTTATGATTCTATTCATAATTTTTCTTATTTCTGTTATTTAGTTTGGAATAGAAACAAATAATCAAAAGAAAGAAATAAAATTAAAAGAATTAAAATGGATAGGAGTAGTTTATTTAATTTTATCAGTATTATTTTATACAAGTGAACCATACTTAATTAAAATAGCTAGCAATACGGGAGCAAATGAAGTAGCAATTAATTTGGGATATAGTATAATTGCCATTCCTTACTTTTATATAAAATCAAGAAAAGAAAAAGGAAAATCGGAAAAGCTAAGTAAAAAAGGAATACTTTTATGCATTGTAATAGGATTATTAGAAGGGGTTTATTATATATGCGGAACAATTGGATTTATTTATGAAACTCCTTTGATAGTAAATATAATTGAAGAGCTAAGAGTATTTTTATTAATTTTATTATCCGTTATATTTAAGATGGATAAATTAAATTTAAAAAAGATAATTGCTATGATAATTGGGATAACATCAGTGATTTTACTAGCATTGTAAAGTTTAGTTGCGGAATTTCTAAGTTAGGTTGGTAGAGTGCAACCGACATTTTTGGTAGAATTTGCAATCGGAGGTTGAGAGAAAATGAATATAGGTGAAAAAATCTATAATTTAAGAAAAAAGAAAAATATGAGTCAAGAAGATTTAGCAAGCGTTCTAAATGTTTCAAGACAAACCATTAGTAAGTGGGAAACAGGAGAATCTAATCCTGATATTGACAAAATAGTCCCATTATGTAATTTTTTTGAAATATCAACAGATGAATTTTTAAAAGGGAAAGATATTACATATGAAAGAAAAATAACGAAGGAAAAAAGAAAAAACAAAGCTTTAACATTTTCTTTATGTGTACTAATTTTTAGCGTTATGATTATTTTATGTATAATACTACCCGAAACACAAATAAGTGAAAATATGATCGGGGCAATCATAATGTTTTGTCTAACAGCAATTACTATTATTTTGATTTATTATTTTGTAGGAAAAGAAAATGAAAAAGAGCTAAAACGTAAAAAAGACAAAAAAGAAAAGATAATATCAACAATAATTTACTTAATAACTATTGCAACATATTTTCTAATTAGTATTCTATTTAAAGCATGGGCTTATTCTTGGGTAATATTAATTATGGGAATAATTGTAAATGAGATTATAAAATTAATAAGAACTTTAGGAGGAGAAAAAAATGAATAGTAAAACAATCATAAAAATGATAATATTAATTTTACTTTTAGCATCTTTAATTACCATTTTAATTTTAGGGTTTACTGGAAAACTAAATTTTTCATGGGAAAATAAAACGGATATCATTTATAATGAAACGTTTGATAATATTAGAAGTATTGAAACAGATTTAACAAGTTATGATATTGAAATAAAAGAAAATAATACAAATGACTTAAAGGTTGTTGTAAGTGGAAGTAAAAAATATGCGGAAAGTATTGAAGTAAAAAGCGAAAATAATAAATTATTAATCACTCAAAAATCATCAAAAATGTGTGTTGGTTTATGTTTTTTTGATGAAAAAATTACAATTTATCTTCCAAAAGAAAATGAAATAGAACTAAACCACCAATCAAGTTCAGGAAATATAGATATTGAAACAACATTAATAAGTGGAAATATAAAAACAACAAGTGGCGATGTAAAAATTAATTCTTTTAATGAGGGAATAATAAATTCCACGAGTGGAAATATAACAATAGAAGAAGGAGATAATTTAGAAGTATCTTCAACAAGTGGTGATATTACAATTGATAAAGTAGCAACATTAAAAGCTACATCTAAAAGTGGAAATCAATATATAGAACAAATAAAAAAAGAAGTTCAATTAAGTGCTAAAAGTGGAGACATAACAATTAATAAATTCTATATAACAGAAGATTCTAATATCAAGACAACAAGTGGTAATGTTGCACTTGGCCTAGAAAATGAAATTTTTATTAATACTACTACTAAGAGTGGTAATATTGATATAAATAATACCAATAAAGAGACTATTTTAAATATTAAAACCACAAGTGGTGATATTACTGCTAAATAACAAAATTGTAATATTATAAAATGATGTCAATAATTGAAGAAATTATTATTTTATGATAAAATAATGAAGTGATTGGGGAAGTAGTATGTTTAACAGAAGTAAGTTAAAAAGGCAAGGAAAAAGTGCCTTTTATCGAAACTGGAAATCCTGTATTATAATATGCTTTATTTACATGGTTCTTGTAGGAGGAACTATTATTAAAGTAAATTATCAGGTAGACTTAAATTATACAGATAATATCCAAAACATAAAAATCAATAACATCAATAATATTAATGCTGATAGCAATTCGGATATTGTAAATGAATTTATTAAAGGTTTGAATGGAGAAGAAAAGAACAAATACCCTGAATTTTTTAGTAGTGCAACCAAAGGTGTTTTAGGGTCTTTAGTTAATAACGTTTCAAAATCTGGCTCTTATCTTTTTGGCTTTTTAAATGCCGTAAATCAAGCATTATTTAAAGATCGAATATGGGCAAGTGTCATTATCATTATTGGGGCAGTAATATCTTTAGTATATTGGATATTTGTAAGTAAAGTTCTAGAAGTAGGATTAGCAAGATTTTTTTTGGAAAATAAAAAATATACTAAAACAAGAGCGAACAAATTACTCTTTCCCTATAAATTAAAGAAAACCACTCATGTAGCTTATACAATGTTTTTAAAAAATGTTTACACAATTTTATGGAGTTTAACAATTGTAGGAGGATTTATTAAACATTATTCTTATTCCTTAGTGCCATATATTATAGCTGAAAATCCTAATATGAAAACGAAAGATGTCATTAATCTTTCTAGAAAAATGATGAATGGTTATAAATGGGAAATGTTTAAATTAGATATGTCATTTATTGGTTACTATTTATTAGGTTTAATAACTTTTAATATTTCAAATTTAGTTTTTACAACTCCTTATATTAATAGTACTAAAGCAGAATGTTATATGCATATAAGAGAAATGTCTAAAACAAGGGGAATAGAAAAGATCGAACTTCTAAAAGATACAAATTTAGAAGGAGAAGTTGTCCTAGAAGAATATCCTTTATATGAATATATGTTAAAATCAACAAAACAGCATAAATGGTTAAAACTAAATTATAAACGAAGCTATTCAATAACTACAATTATACTAATTTTCTTTATTATTTCTTGTTTTGGATATATTTGGGAAGTATTACTTCATTTATTTCAATATGGAGAATTTGTAAAAAGAGGAACGCTTCAAGGACCATGGTTACCAATTTATGGAGCAGGGGCAATAGCTATGTTAGTCTTGCTAAAACCATTCCGCAAAAATCCGTTTGTTTATTTTGTATTAGCAATGGTTTTAAGTGGTGTAATTGAATATGGAACAAGTGTATATTTAGAACTAGTTCATCATATGTCATGGTGGGATTATCATGGATTCTTCTTAAATATTAATGGTCGAGTTTGTTTAGAAGGATTACTATTATTTGCAACTGGAGGTATTATCGTAACTTATTTAGTTGCTCCGATATTAGCTAATTTACTAGATAAAATAGGACAAAAGGTAAAAGTAATATTATGTATTGTTTTAGTTAGTCTAATCGCTTTTGATTTCTATTATTCTGGTAAACATCCAAATACAGGTGAAGGGGTAACAAACGAAATAACAGAATCCAAATTAGAAGAATATATAAAAAATAAGAGTTAAAAAAGCTCTTATTTTTTGTTTAAAATACTTTCAGGATAAGGCTTCCTTTCATCAGTTAAACCTAAAAGATAATCAATACTAGTGTGATAAAATTGGGCAAGTTTAACCAGATGGTATATCGGAATAATTCTTACTCCTGTTTCATACCTAGAGTATTGAACTTGAGTAATATTTAAAATTTTAGCAATATCTTTTTGCAATAAATCTTTATCTATTCGTATTTCTTTTAATCTTTCAATATTCATAGCTTCGACCTCTAATTTATTTTCACGCATTATAATTTTATTTGCTTGACCGTATAACCAATTGATTATATAATACTTATATAACTATACGGTTATAAATAAAATAGAGTACTTCATGATAAAAGGAGAATAGCTATGAAATATAAAATATTAAACAAAAATTACCTAAAAAGAAATATTGTAATAGTAGCTTTAATAATCGGAATAATAAGTGTTGTAATATTAAACTTTACAAGAACAAAGCATCGTATAACAGAATCTATTTCATTAGTAAATGGACACATTAATTATAAATTATCCGATTTAAATTTAATTGGTGTTTATATAGAGGATAAGAATGATTATACAAAAGTGAATCAAATACCTGATTCCGGATATATATTTAATAGTGAGAAAAGCTATTGCCAAATAGATAATAAAAAACAAGACATGACAATCACTTATGATATGAATACCAAAAATTTAACTATTGCTCCAATGACTACTAAAGGAACAAAATGTTATCTATATTTTGATAAGCAGAAAATATCATTAGAAGATGCAATTAAAAGAGATAACACAATTAATAATGAACTACCAAACTTTGCAGATCCAGCAACAACAAATGAAGGATTATATAAAACAGAAGATGATTGGGGAGAAAGTTACTATTTTAGAGGGGATATTAATAATAACTGGGTATTATTTGCGGGTTTTTATTGGCGAATCATCAGAATCAACGGAGATGGAAGTATCAGGTTAATCTATAATGGAGAAAGTACTACAACAACGGGAGACAGTACTATGATCGAGAATTCGCAAATATATAATGATGAATATAATCGAAGTGAATATGTCGGATACATGTATATCACAAATGAACAACATGGAAATGCAATCAACAGTAATATAAAAATAGTAATAGATGATTGGTATACCAATAATTTAGCAAATTATGCAAGTCAAATCAGTATGGAAGCAGGATTCTGTGGGGACAGAGAAATAGCAAGAGGATATTTATGGAGTAGTATACCAAACGATACAATATACTATGCAACCCAGGGAAGATTAACTCAAAATAGTAATAGTATAAATCCAACATTAAAGTGTAGTAATAGTAGCGATTTATATACAGTAAGTGAAAGTAGCAAAGGGAACCATGCGCTAAATAATCCAATTGGACTCATTACAGCGGATGAAGTATCAATGGCTGGAGGGGTATATGGAACAAATAATAGTGACTACTATCTATATACAAAGCAATATTACTGGACTATGTCTCCTTTTTACTTTAGTCCATCGTATACATATCCAACTGGCGTATTTATTGTAGATGCAAATGGTTGGCTCGATGGTAGTGGAGTGCGTAGTGCGGGTGGTGTTCGTCCCGTAATTAATTTAACTCGCGATGTGATAATAAAAAGCGGAAATGGCACATCTTCCACACCATACGAAATTTAATTTTTGAAAAACAAGAACATTTAATTAATTTATATTTGCCTATGTAGTTTAAGTTTATTTATGTAGGTGAAGATTTATAAGATGCTTTAACTAGTAAATAAATTAATAATAATTATTGAAATTAAAAAGAGTGAGATAAATAAGTTTTAAATGAAATATCTTGAATTAGTTAGTAAAATATATTATGCTTAAATTAATAGAACATTAGGTCTAAATGCCTACTTGTTTTGGTAGACATTAACAATAATATTGTTTTTTACAATGATTATGGTTGATGTCTTTTTTGGTTTAGACCAATTTATAAGTTTGGATAATAAATTGTTCAAGACTTTATTATGATGGCAAAATAAGAAAAAATCAAGAAAAAGCGTTTGAAAAAATTTGCAGAAGAGAAAACTATAAAAAAATATTAATCTTAATTATACATTTTATGTAAAGATTAAATATAGTACTAGAAGTTTGCTTTAAACTATTTTATAATAGAATTGGTGTTAAGATATGAAAAATAAAAAAGGATTTACATTAATTGAGTTACTATGTGTAATTGCGATACTAGCGGTTGTAACAACGATAGCTAGCGCGAGTGTTGTTAATTTATCTAATAAATCTAAAAATAATCTTTATTGCGCTAAATTAGAAATGATTGAGTCAGCTGCTAAAGGATATGCTATAAACCATGAATATGAGCTAAATAAAAGTGCAAGCTTTTATGAAGGATATAAAAGTTTAAAAATAACAGTAAATGATCTAGTAGAAAATGGAAATTTATCTCCCGATAAAGAAGATACAGTTTTAAATCCCAAAGATAATAGTTCCTTAAATAATTTAGAGCTTATACTTTATTTAAAAAATAATCAAGTTTATGTAGCAATTGATAATAATATTTGTTAAATTAGTTATTTTATGATAAAATAAAAGCCAAAAAAGGGAGGCTTATAATGAAAAAATGTATTTGTTTAATAGGAAAACCAAATGTTGGAAAATCTACTATATTTAATAAACTAATTAAAGAAAAAAAATCTATTATCATGGATGAGCCAGGAATTACTAGAGACAGAATTTATGGCATTGTGAATTATAATGATAAGAAGTTTTCTTTAATTGATACAGGTGGTTTGCAAGATGGTAGCGATGATTTTGCAAGAGAAATACGTATGCAAGCAGAACTAGCAATGGATGCTTCAGATTTAATTTTATTTGTTGTTGATGGAAAATATGGTCTTGATGCTACCGACTTTTATATTAAAGATTTGCTTAGAAGATCAAACAAAGAAGTAATTGTTGTTGTAAATAAAATGGACAATAAAGAAAGACAAGAGAATATATACGAATTCTATGAGTTAGGATTTGATAAAGTAATCGGAGTTAGTGGAGAGCATAATATTGGCTTTAAAGAATTATTAGAAGAAATTACTAAAGATATACCTAGTAATGAATCTTCAAATAGCCATATTCCTAAATTTTGTATTATTGGAAGGCCAAATGTTGGGAAAAGTAGTTTAATTAATGCTTTATTAAATGAAGAAAGAGCCATTGTAAGTGATGTAGCTGGTACTACAAGAGATGCCATAGATACAGAGTTTACTTATGATAAGAAAAAATATATTCTTGTAGATACAGCTGGATTAAGAAAAAAAGGACGTATTTATGAAAATGTTGAAAAATATAGTTATTTAAGAAGTATTCGAGCTATAGAAGAATCAGATGTATGTGTGGTAGTAATTAATGCCGAAGAAGGTATTATTGAGCATGATAAACACATTTTAGGATATGCGATAGATGCAGGTAAAGGAATAGTTTTAGCGGTAAATAAATGGGATAAAGTTAGTGATCCTGATAGTGCTATAAAAACATGGAAGAAAAAAATAGCGAATGAATTTCAATTTACTCCATATATAAAAGTAGTATTTTTATCAGCTTTAACTAAAAAAAGAATTCATACTTTAATGCCCGAAGTATTAAATGCTTATGAAAATAATCATAAAGAAATTAAAACTAGTTTGTTAAATAATGTAATAATGGATGCTGTAAGTTTTAAAATACCACCATCATATAAAGGGAAAAGATTAAAAATCTATTTTGTAAGTGAAACGGGAGTAAATCCACCTAAGTTTACCTTTCAAGTTAATAATAAAGGCTTATTACATTTCAGTTATGAAAGATATCTTGAAAATAAATTAAGAGAAAGTTTTGATTTAACGGGAACGCCAATTATTTTACAATTTAAAAATAAAAACGAAAGGGAAAAATAAAAAGAATTAGAACAAAATGCTAATTCTTTTTTAATTAAAAACTTTAATTTTTTCATCAATTCTTTTCTTATTTATAACATGATCTGGATTATAAGTAATTAATTCATATGTAGAAATACCTAATTTGAAAGCTATTTCTTCAATATGATCAATTGTAATATTTTCTTCACCACGTTCAATACAAGCCATATATTTTGGATTAAGTTCTAAATTTGTATAAAACTTTTCTTGAGATAAACCAGATTGATAACGATAATATTTTAAATTCATGCCAACTACTTCTTTTAAGTTCATCCAAACACTCCCCACACTTAATATTATTGATAAATAATCATAAAGTCTACCCAACTATAACTATACAAAATTTGACAACCAAAAAATTTTGATATATTATAGTACTAGTGGAGGAGTTATGGCAAAAAGTAGTACAAATGTAAATTTTAAATTACAAAGTTTACGCAAAGAAAAAAATATGTCATATGAAAGTGTTGCAAAAGAAGTAGGAATTTGCAAAGCTTATTATTGGCAAATTGAAAATGGTAATAGAAGACTATATTACGATTTAGCATTAAAAATAGCGAATGTTTTTAAATTAAAACCAGATGAGCTATTTTATGAATATTATAAATAATCAATTCTCATACTTTCTAGCATATATTATGTTAGGAGGTATTTTTTATGTTAGATGATTCTTTTTTTAAGAAGATTGAAAAGAAAACAAAGGTAGATAAAAATACCATAGTATCTTTAGCAGAAAAATTACAAAAAGGAAATATGAAAGACGAAAAAACATTAAATGAAGTAATTGATACATTAAGTAAAATGACAGGAAAAAAAGTAAACAAAGATTTAAAAGAGAAGATTATAAAAAAAGTAATAAATGATGATGTTCCACAAAATGTTGATAAAATGTTTTAAAATATTTGTACTTTTCTAGAATAATTTGCTATAATATCATCTAGGTGGAGTAAAATGGAGCAAATAAAGAGTGTTATAGACTTAATGAATTTTTTGGAAAATATAAAATATGGTTGGATGGATATTAACCAAAATATTTATTTAGATACAGAAAAAGGATTCAAGAAAAAATATGTTTTATCGAAACCTGAGGAAGTGATAGAAAACAAAGTAGGAATTTGTTATGATCAAGTAGAATTAGAAAGAGTAGTTTTTAAAAACTTGGGGATAAAATTTAACACTTATTTTATGGTCTATTATGATGCTAAAAAATTATTTACTCATACTTTTATAGTATATGAAGAAAACGAAAAATTTTATTGGTTTGAACATGCTTGGGAGGCATATAAAGGAATTCATGAATTTATGAGTTTATTTGATCTACTAAAAGATATAAAAGATAAATTTCAAAAATATAATAAATTAAGAAATATGGATTTAGATTATTTATGTATTTATAAGTATAAAAAGCCAAAACAACATATTAGTTTAAAAGATTTTTACAAACACTGTGAAAATGGTGAAAACGTATTAATCTAAACTTGCAAATATCAAAATTATATGTTATACTTTAAAATAGAAATCGCAAAAGAAAGACAAGATTTATAAAATGTTTTTTATAGAGAGTTGATGGATGGTGTGAATCAATAAAAAGTTTTATAAGTTACTACTTTCTAGAGAGACTAATCATCTCCGGTTAAAACCGTTATCAAAATTAAGTAATAAAAAGGATGGTACCGCTTAAAATTTAAGCTCCTGAGGTAGCATTCTTTTTCTATTTAGGGAGGTAAAAATGTTTCAAAATTATTTGATAAGAATTAAAGTAGAGTTAAATTCTGATTTAACTCATTATTTATCAAAACTAACAAAAGGATTAATTGGATACACGATAGGAAATGCATATAAGAGCGATACTTATACAGCAGTTATAGACGTTTCCTTTGAGAATGGTGTAACAGCGCCCATTACTCTTGATAAATTGACAATTATTGATGAGGAATACTTAACTTTTTTAGAGAAAAGAGAACGGAAATTTTTAGATAGTTTAGCAAATGCTACAAATATTATAAAAAAAGTTGGACCCAAAGGAGGATTTAAAAAGCTAACGTTTAAATACGATTTTGGAGAAATGGATATTTATAATAGATCTCAAGCAGAAAAAATTATAAATGAGTTTGAAAAATTAAAGAAGGAAATAAAAGAAGTTATAATTTAATGAGGAGGAAGAAAAAAAATGATAAATATTAAAGAAGATGAAAAATTAAGTGTATTGAATCACAGTTGTGCTCATTTGTTAGCTCAAGCAGTAAAACATATATATCCTGAGGCAAAATTTTGGGTAGGACCAGTAATTGAAGAAGGATTTTATTATGATATTGACTTAGGAGATATCACTCTTACAGAGGATGACCTACCAGCAATTGAAAAAGAAATGAAAAAATTAGCTAAAGATGGAAAAAGAATTGTAAGACAAGAACTAACGAAAAAAGAGGCTTTAGAAAAATTTAAAGATGATCCTTATAAAATAGATTTAATTAAAAGAATGAATGAAGAAGAAACTATTATTAGTTGCTATACTCAAGGAGATTTTACTGATTTATGTCGTGGTCCTCATGTTGAAACAGTAAAAGAATGCAAGAATTTTAAACTATTAAAAGTAAGTGGAGCATATTGGAAAGGGGATAAAAATAATAAAGTTCTTCAAAGAATTTATGGTATTTGTTTTGACACTCCAGAGAAACTAGAAGAACATTTGAAAATGCGAGAAGAAGCTAAAGAAAGAGACCACCGTAAACTAGGAAAAGAGCTAAATATCTTTATGACAAATGATTTAGTTGGAAAAGGCCTTCCAATGTATTTACCCAATGGTTATATTATCTGGGAAGAACTAGAAAATTATATTAAAGGAAAAGAAAAAAAATTAGGATATCATCATGTTTTAACTCCGCCACTTGGAAATGTAGAATTATATAAAACCAGTGGTCATTGGGAACATTACCAAGAAAATATGTTTCCAAAAATGGAAGTAGATGGCGAAGAATTTGTATTAAGGCCAATGAATTGTCCGCACCATATGATGATTTACGCCAATCAAATTCACTCTTATCGCGATCTTCCAATTCGTATTGGTGAAATAGCAAGAGATTGTCGTTACGAAGCAAGTGGGGCTTTAAAAGGAATTGAAAGAGTAAGAACCTTTTGTCAAAATGATGCTCACTTATTTGTAACTTCTGAACAAATCGAATCAGAATTTAGTCTAGTAGTGAACTTAATATTAGATGTTTATCAAGAATTAGGTATCAAAGATTATCATTTTGAATTATCATTAAGAGATCCAGAAGATAAAGAAAAATACTATCCTGATGATGAAATGTGGAATCATGCTGAAGATACCTTAAGAAAAGTACTAAGTCATATTGGAATACCTTATATAGAAAAAACGGGAGAAGCCGCATTTTATGGTCCAAAACTTGATGTACAAGTTCGCCCGGCTGTTGGAAATGAATACACATTATCTACTTGTCAGTTAGATTTTTGTTTACCTATGAAATTTAATTTAACTTATATTGATAAAGATGGAAGCAAAAAAACACCAGTAGTATTACATAGAGCCATATTTGGTAGTTTAGATCGCTTTATCGCTTACTACTTAGAAGAAAGAAAAGGCTTGTTTCCATTATGGCTCGCTCCAGTACAAGTAAATATAATTCCTGTTAATAATGAATATCATTTAGATTATGCTAAGAATTTAAAAGAAAAATTAGAAGAAGCAGGAATAAGAGTAGAACTAGATGATCGTGAAGAGAAGCTAGGATATAAAATGCGTGAAAGCGTAATGAAAAAGAAAAATTATGCTGTAATCATTGGAAATAAAGAAACTGAAAATAAAATGGTAAGTTATCGTAAATGTGGAAGTGAGGAAACCATAACTGTAAGTATAGATGATTTTATTAATTTATTATTAGAAGAAATAAAAATGAAAAAGAATTAGATGTTACAAAAGTAGCATCTTTTTTAGTATCAATAATTTGTAAAGAAGGATAAGTTATATGTCAAATAAAGTAAAAAAATGATATACTTAAATAAAGAATAGGGAGTGTATAGGATGAAAAAAGCTTTAGTGTTAATTACCATGTTATTTATGGGAATATCTAGTGTAAATGCTGAGGATATCACTTTAGAATTATGTGAATATTCTGATGAATATAAAGCATGGCTAAATTTAAGTATCGAAGAAAAAGAAAACGTTTCCATGCCAAATATGTGTAAGCAAGAAAAAGAAAGTAGCTTAATAGGAAGTTCAAATAGCTATTCTATGGAACGCTTTACATTACAAGATGAATTTGTATTAGATGTAAGGGATCAAGGAGTAAGTGATGATTGTTGGGCTTTTTCTACTTTAGCATCTATTGAATCTAATTTATTAAAAAATCAAATAAATACTGATTATTTAAGTATAGCTCATTTAGAGTTAATGACTCAAAACTCTTTATATACACCAAGTTTTATAACGTTTAGCAGAGATTTTAATAGTGGTGGAAAATTAGAATATACAGCAGCATATGTTTTAAATAATTGGGGACCAATAAAAGAAAGTGAATTACCATTTCAAACAATCACTAATTTAATAGCGAATACTACAACAATTAATCAAATAGATGTAACAAGTAAAAAAGCAAGTGTAGATGTAGATGATATTTTCTATTTAAATAATTCTCAAGGCATATGTAGTGAAAATAGTATAAAAACAATCAAACAATATTTAGTAAATCATGGTGCTTTAGCGGCTTCCTTATATTTTGATACAAAATCAAATTATAGTAATGGAGCATATTACTATTATAATGGAAGTAATATTTCTAATCATGCAGTAACTATTGTAGGATGGGACGACAATATAGAAGTAACCAATTTTAAAAATAATGCCACCAGAAAAGGAGCATGGATCGTCAAAAATTCTTACGGAACAACAAATGGAGAAAATGGTTACTATTATATTTCATATGATGATGTGAATATTTGTACAAATATAGTTGGTTTTTATAATACCGATTTAAATGTATCAGATGAAGCATATTATTATGATGATTTAGGAACAAATGTTACACTAAAGAGTAAATCTGATGTTAATTACGTTGCTAATATATTTACAAAACAAAATGCTAATGCTGAAAAAATAGATAAAATAACATTTGCTAGTAATAATGAAGGAATTAATTATACAGTATATTATGCAAGCAATGCTTCTTTAAAAGATTATGTAGAAATAGCCAAAGGAACAACATCTCATGCCGGTTATATTAGTATAATTCCGAGTAAAGATATTTATGTAACTGAAAAATTTTCAATTATCGTAAAATATGAAACAGATAGTAATACCGAAGACATTATTCCAATCGCTATGAAGGGTGCCTCAACAAATAGCCCTTATCATAATTTTGAAATAACTAAAGGAGTATCCTATTTTTCAACAAATGGCGAAAAATGGTTAGATTTAGGTGAAAAAGTATTTGCTCAAGCATCAATAAGAGTATACACAAGTATAAAAGAACAAGAGCAAACTCCTGAAATTAATAATACAGAAAAAGTAGAAAATGATGCTAATGTTGAAGTAGTAAATCCTAACAAAGATGTAGATGGGGTAGTACTTGGAGATACAGTATCTACTCCAGATGATAGCGATATCGAAGTTGACACTCCACCAACAGGGATGGTAAGTGGAATTTCTATTATAGTAGTATTATTAATAATAGGAACGGTTATCTATTTCAAAAAGAAAAATAAAATTTTCAAAATTTAAAACACTTTAGAAAAAACTCTAAAGTGTTTTCTGTCGACCTATAATATGGTTAAAAACACGGGAGATCGACAGAAAAAAAGTCTTAAATAAGTAAAATAAGTAGTAAAAAATAATAAATTATGTTATATTAATATTGATTTTATTAGAAAAATCACCAGTTTATAATCTAACATACTGTAATTTAAAGTTTGGTCTGATGAATTATTTTGAGCTTTCTTTAAAGTTTATAATCTAACATACTGTAATTTAAAGAAATTAAACAAACATAACTCCAAATATCTTTCATCAGTTTATAATCTAACATACTGTAATTTAAAGGAGGGTTTAGATTTTGGTAGTGAATATGTTTATAAAGTTTATAATCTAACATACTGTAATTTAAAGTATCTAAGGCAAAACCATAGCCAACTATAAAACCGTGTTTATAATCTAACATACTGTAATTTAAAGACAGTTGTAAGTGATGAACCTGTTTATCATTATAACGTTTATAATCTAACATACTGTAATTTAAAGGCTGCAATTATAACAGCGATAGGAATATTAATAAGTTTATAATCTAACATACTGTAATTTAAAGAAATTTGGCATTCGAAGTGATATTATTTCGTTATAGTTTATAATCTAATATACTGTAATTTAAAGATAATAGGAATCCAATCAGGAATATCAAAACTTATTTGTTTATAATGAAGCATACTGCAATTTAAAGCAAAAATTAACATATATCTTTGATTACATGATAAGTTTATAATGAAGCATACTGCAATTAAAAAAGTCTACCGAAGTAAACTTCTATAATACAATAGCAATTAAATTATTAGCACCTTTATTTACAATCTTAGTAACTGTTTGTGAAAGCTTATATCTTGTAGCATCTGGCATCATGGAAAGTTTTGCTTGTATGCCTTCCTGTACAATAGCTTCTAAACTTCTACCAAATATTTCACTTTGCCAAATTGAATTTGGATCTTTTTCATAATCTTTCATTAAATAGTTAATTAATTCTTTACTTTGAGCTTCACTACCAATAATTGGCTCAAAAGTAGATTGAACTTCCACTTTCATTAAATGAATAGAAGAAGCTGTAGCTTTTAATTTTACACCATAACGAGATCCTTGCTTTACAATCTCTGGAGTTTCCAGTTTCATATCACGAATAGTAGGGTAAACGATTCCATATCCTGCATTTCTAGCAACTTTCAAAGCATCTTTAATGGAATCCATTTCTTCCTTTGATTCTTTATATCCTGCAAAAATTCGAATAAGTCCAGCTTTAGTTGTAGCAGCATCCCCCATAATACTAGTTAAAACTTCATTATATAATTCTTCTCTTGTTTCTAAATTAATTGTAACAGTTCCTGTAGCAGCATCAAGTTCACTAATATAAGATTTAGTAATATATTCGCTATCTTCGAAATGTCCTAAAATAAAATCAATATCTTTAATTTTTTCTACACTAATAACGCTTTCTTTAATTTTTTCTAAAAAATGTAATTTAATTTCATGTGTTTTAGGAAGAGCATCGATCCATTCTGGTACATTTACTTTAATATCTAAAACGGGGAATTCATATAACGCTTTCTTTAAAATCTCCATAATTTCTACTTCATTCATTTTTTCAGCACTAATAGGAAGAACTGGAATATCATAAGCTTCTTCCATTTCTTTTGCGATCCGTACTGTTTCAGTATTAGTAGGGTGAATACTATTTAAAATAACAATAAAAGGTTTACCAATTTCTTTTAATTCGTTGATAACTCGAGCTTCCGCTTCTACATAATTCATTCTTGGAATTTCACCAAATGAACCATCAGTTGTAACCACAATACCAATGGTAGCATGATCTTTAATTACTTTTTCAGTACCAATCTCAGCCGCTTCTACAAAGGGAATAGAATCAGGAAACCAAGGAGTTTTTACCATTCTAGGATTTCCATCTTCATCTTCATAACCTTGAGCTCCAGGAATAACAAAACCGACACAGTCCACTAATTTAATATTAGTTGTAAACTCATCAACGGTTACTTCTGCACCATTGGATGGAACGAACTTCGGTTCAGTTGTCATAATAGCTTTTCCTTGAGCACTTTGTGGTATCTCATCTAAACAATGCTTCTTTTCGTAATCATCTGTAATATTAGGAACAACTAAGTTTTCAATAAATCTTTTAATAAAAGTAGATTTACCAGTTCTAACTGCTCCTACCACTCCAAGATAAATACTTCCATTCCCTCTTTTGGCTATTGATTCAAGTAATTCTTTTTTTTCCAAAATTTCACCATCTTTCATCTTTCTAATTAAAAATATGAATAGGATGAAAAAAATAGTACAAGTTTTAAATATTCTTTATTCATTTATAATAATTTAACGAAATATCTAGTTATTTATATAACAAAGTAAAATAAAAAATCTTTACTAAAAAAATAATGTTTGCTATAATTACAAAGAGGATGTGATAATTTTGAAGAAAGTATTAATTCTATTATTAATGTTAACTAGTTTAATAATAATACCTAGTAATGTGAAAGCTGAAAGTGACAAAATCACAGTATATTTATTTAGAGGAGATACTTGTGTTCATTGTGAAGATGCATTAGAGTATATTAATAATCACAGGGAATTAATTCCTGATAATGTCGAGATTGTAACTTACGAAGTGTGGAAAAATGAAACAAATGCCAATTTACAAGATGCCGTAGCTGATTACCTAGATGTAGATAAAACAGCCAAGGATTATGGAACACCATTTTTTGTTGTTGGAAGTGAATATGTAAAGGGTTATGGAACTGGTACATGGGAAGAATTATTTGAAATAGTGGAAGATTATGAAAAAGAAGGGGACTATGAAGATATTGTTTCAAAAGTAATTAGTGATGAAAAATTAGATGTAGAAGCAAAAACATTAAATGATTTATATAGTGAACCAAGTAAAGCCGTAACAATTATTGTATATTGTGTATTTGGAGCAATTGTTTTAGGATTTATAGCGATGATTGCATTTTCAAGAAAATAAACTACTTTAATTAGTAGCTTTTTTTTGTTATAATTATATATACATGAGAAAGGGAGATCTTATGAAAATAATTTTATTACAAGATGTAAGAAAAGTAGGCAAAAAAGATGATATCTTAGAAGTAAGTGATGGCTATGCTAATAATTATCTAATTAAAAATAAATTAGCTGTACCTCTAACCAAAAGAAGTAAAGAAGTATTAGATACTAGATTAGATAAAGAAGCCAAAGAAGAAGAAAAGAAAGTGAAAGAATTAAATGAAATAAAAAAAGAATTAGAAAATAAAATTATTTCTTTTCAAGTGAAAACCGGAGTTCAAGATAAAGTATTCGGAAAAGTTTCTACGAAACAAATATCTGAAAAATTAAAAAAAATGGGCTATTCAGTAGATAAGAAATGTATTAAGTTAGATAATGATTTAGATGTATTAGGAATTCATGAAGTAGAAGTAGTTTTACACAAGAAAGTAATATTTAAAATAAGAGTGAATTTACAAAAGTAAGTAGGTGAGATTTGTGGCCACAAGAGCATTACCAAGTGACTTAGAAGCTGAGATGAGTGTTTTAGGAGTTGCCTTTTTAAGTAGTGAAGCATTAGAGAAAATCCATGATGAAGTAACAGAAGATATGTTTTATAATGAAAAAAATAGAACCATTTTTAATGCAATTATTAGTTTATATAAATCAGGAACACCTGTAGATTTAACAACCATCAAAGCCGAATTAGATAAAAAAAAGGCCTTTAATGAAATAGGGGGAATTAATTATTTAACTGAAGTTATTGATTCCGTTGTAACATCTGCTAATTTAGAGTATTATATAAAGATATTAAAAGATGCTTCGATTAGAAGAAATGTAATTAATACTGCAACTGATATTGTAACAAGTGCTTATAATGATGAAAATATTACGAGCATGTTAGATAATGCAGAACGCAATATTTTAAATGTTGTAAAAATGCGTACTTCTACTGAGTTTGTACCAATTCATGAAATATTAAGAATTGCTAAAGAAAGGTTAGAAGAGAGATCTAAAAATAAAAGTGATATTACTGGAATTAGAACAGGATTTTATGACTTAGATCGAGTTACAGCTGGTCTTCATGGTGGAGAACTAATCATATTAGCCGCTCGTCCTGGTATGGGAAAAACAGCTTTTGCTCTTAACATCGCGACCAATGCTGCTTTTTCTACTGATAAAGCTGTAGCCATTTTTAACTTAGAAATGTCAGCAGAAATGTTAGTAAATCGTATGATCGCCAGTATTGGAGGAATTGACTCTTATAAATTAAATACGGGAAAACTAGAACATAATGATTGGAAAAGATACAATGAAGCCTTAAGTAAACTAGCAAGTACCAATATTTATATCGAAGATAACGCGAGTATTACTGCACCTGAAATTAAAGCCAAATGTCGAAGACTTGCCAGTAGTCCAAATGGATTAGGATTAGTAGTAATTGATTATTTGCAGTTAGTAACAACTGGGTCAAATCGTGTAGAATCAAGACAAGTAGAAGTATCAGAAATTTCTCGTAGTCTAAAAACAATGGCTTTAGAATTAGATGTCCCCGTAATTGCTTTAGCCCAACTTTCTCGTAGTGTAGATAAAAGAGAAAATAAAGAACCAGCTTTAGTTGATTTAAGAGAATCTGGATCATTAGAGCAAGATGCCGATTTAGTATTATTTTTAAATCGTAAAGACTACTATGAAGCCAAAAGTGAAAAACGCGAGACGATTGTTCCAATTGATGTAATTATTGCAAAACATCGAAAAGGTTCAACCGGATTATATCGTTTACTATTTGAATTAAATATGAGTAATTTCAAAAATTATTTACATACCGAAAATAATGAAGGAGGATATAATGCGCAATAAGAATATTATAATCACCGTATTAATTACCTTAATCGCGGGACTTATTCTTTTTTTAAGTAATATGACAGATAGAATATTAGCTCCTGCTAATAATAAATATCAAGTATATTTACATGGAGAAAAGATTGGGGTGATTGACAATGAAGATGATTTATATGAATTAATTGATAAAAGTCAAACATCGATTAAAGAAAAATATGATGTATCAAATGTCTATCCTCCAACTGATTTAAAAATAGTGGCAATGAATACTTATGATACAAGAGCTGATAGTATTAATGAGGTTTATAATAAAATAGAAGAAGCCGATGATTTTGCTGTTAAAGGCTACACTATGACAATAAAAAAAGAAGATGGTGAGATCAAAGTTCATGTTTTAGATAAAGAGTTATTAAAAGAAGCACTAGTTAATTTTGTAAATTCTTTCTTAGATGATGGAATATATGAAAATTACATTAACGATAAACAAGATGAAATTATAGATACTGGATCTATTATTGAAAACATGTATTTTGAAGAAGACATTACAATCAAAGAAGCCTATATCAGTGTTAATGAGAAAATATACACTGATGTAAACGAATTAAGCCAATACTTTTTATTTGGTAGTGATCCAGATATGGAGTATTACACAGTAGAACTTGGAGATACTATTGAATCTATCGCTCAAGAATACGAACTTGGAACAAGTGATTTATTAACGATTAATCCTGAATTAAAAAGTGAAGATGTAATATTACGAGTTGGAAGTAAATTAAACGTAACATATATCAATCCAGTATTAACATTCATTTATGATTTACACCGAGTATCTGTTCAAGAAATCGCTTATGAAATCGTAGAAGAAAAAGATAGTAGTGAATATACAAATTATGAAGAAGTAAAAATTCCGGGACAAAAAGGTGAAGAATTAGTAACAGAAAAATTTACAGTTACGAATGGTGTTCAAGGTCAAGGTTCTGAAATCGTAAGTTCTGAAACTATAAAAGATCCCGTAAACCAAGTTGTCGTAGTAGGAACAAAAAGACCAACAGGAAGTAATCCGAATCTTCGACCACCAGTATCAACAGGAACATGGGGTTGGCCAACAGCAAGACCATATGTTATTACAAGTTATTTTGCCTCTCGTTGGGGTACTCATCATGATGGAATTGATATTTCAGGAACAGGTCATGGTTCTCCAATTTATTCTATAGGTTCAGGAACAGTAGTATATGTATATAGCAGTTGTCCAGCTAAAGGTTATGGTTTAAGTGATACATGTGGCGGATCATTAGGAAATTATATAGTAATTGATCATGGAAATAATATGTATGGCTTATATGCTCATAATGCAAGTAATAGTGTTTCAGTCGGACAATCTGTCAGTCGTGGTCAAGTAATTGGAACAATGGGAAGTAGTGGTAGAGCAACAGGTACACACTTACACTTTGCAATATCTATGGGATATCCATATAAATCAGGTTCTTATTTTACCAATCCGATGGGGTTATACTAATGAAAGTATGTGTCTTAGCAAGTGGTTCAGGGGGAAATTCCACTTATATCGAAACTGAAAATTATAAAATTTTAATTGATATTGGTAAAAATAGAAAATATATTGTTGAAAAGTTAGAAAGTATAGGAGTAAATCCCGAAGAAATTAATTATATATTTATTAGCCATTTACATGATGACCATATTTCGGCTCTAAAAACATTTATAAAAAAATATCATCCCACAATTGTAATATCTAGTGAAATGTTTAAAGAATTAGAAGATATCCATGATTATGAACATGTGTTAATTTATGAAGATGAAGTGATATTAAAAAATCTAAGTGTTAAATGTATTCATTCATCTCATGATGCTACAGATTCGAGAAATTTTGTTTTTGAAAATGGCCGGAATTCTGTTGTATATGTAACAGATACTGGATATGTAAACCATAAGAATTTTCGATATTTAAAAAATAAAGAAATCTATTTATTTGAAAGTAATCATGATATTGAAAAGTTGCAACATGGTCCATATCCTGATTGGTTAAAAAAACGTGTACTATCGGATTATGGTCACTTATCGAATAATGCTTGTAGTCTTTATTTAACAAAATTAATTGGTGAAAATACAAAGAAAATTTATTTAATGCACTTATCAGAAAAAAATAATACCGAAGAATTAGCATTAAACGAAATTAATCATATTTTTGATACTTATAATATATCATTCCGAGATATTAAATGTGCCAAACCAGATGAACCAAGTGAAGTGATAGAAGTATGATTAAATTGATATGTTTAGGAAAATTAAAAGAAAAGTACTTAATTGATTTAGTAAGTGATTATAGTAAAAGGATTAATAAGTATCATAAATTAGAGATAATAGAATTAAAAGATGAAGAGGATTTAGAGCGTGAAGCAAATAACATTTTAAAATATATTGGAGTAAATGATTATGTCATAACTCTAGAAATTGAAGGAAAAGAAATAGATAGCATATCTTTATCTAAAAAAATAGAAGAAACTTTTATTACGCATAGTACAATTACTTTTATAATTGGTTCTTCTACAGGACTTAGTAAGAAAATAAAAGATAGAAGCAACTTTCCACTTTCTTTTTCCAAATTTACTTTTCCACATGGTTTATTTAGGGGAATTTTATTAGAGCAAATATATCGTTCTTTTAAGATAAATAATCATGAAATTTATCATAAATAGGAGGAAGCTATGTTACTAAAAGATTTAGAAAAACTACTAAAAATAGACATTGCCAATTTATCTTTTAAAAGCTCTGGTTTAGAAGAAAGAGTTTGGAGTTATAAAAAAGCCATTGAAAGTTTAGAAAAAAAAGATATAACTAAAAACGCTACAAGACTTCTATATGATCATCATCGTCTTACAATTACACCATACAATATTAAAGAAATGATTGATGTTTTAAAAAATGATTTATTTATTTTAGAAACAGAGCTTAATATAATAAAAAAGAATTTAGAGTTATCTAAAACCATTTATAATGCTTTAGTTTATCGTCAAATAATTTCACCTAGTTTAATGAATTTTCTTAAAAATAGATTATTAAAAGAAAATATCGATGATATAACCTTAATTAAAACTATGGAATATATAAAAATACATAATACTCAAGCTCATAGTGAAAAGGCCAATTCTATATCTAGTAAAGAATTATATTTAATTTTGAACATGTTGAACCAAGGGTATGAAGAAATTATTATAGAACCATATGAAAATGTTGAAAAATTAGAAGAAATAATTGCTAATTCTATAAATATAATAGAGAACAATCCTCTTTCAATTGTCTATAATAATTTAATTTTGGATAATTTATCTCATACTGAAAAAGAATATATATATAAAAGAATTTTAAAGTACTATCAAAATAGGATTTTCGATTTAATTAATATTTTAAAAGATAAAGAATTCTATTTTAGTATTTCAACTCTACAATCTATAAAAGAGGAATACAAAGAACTATATCAAAAATACATGTATATTCGAACTCAATTAGATAGTTTAACAGAAACAAAGAACGTAGAAATAGATTATCCTTGTGAAGAACAAGGAAAAGAAGCTCAAATAACAATTGGGGGGGGGGTATCCCTATATTATTCTACTAACAGTAAAGAACCAGAAAAATGCTATTTTGTAAGAGATCTGATGAATATACGTGAAGAAGCTTATGAAACGATTTTAGATTTAATAGAAGCATTTAAACGAGGTAATAATGTTAACACAAAATATTTAAGTACCAATAGTAATTTTATAGAACTAAAAAAAGATCAAATTCGAATTGTCTTAAAACCATTAGGAAATAATAATTATTCAGTTATGGGGGCATTTATTAAGAAAAGTACTAACGATATACACTTATATCAAACAATGTTTAATAGACCTATCGCTGATTTAGATAATATTTACAAAGAAAAAGTAGAAGAATATTATGAAATATTTTTAGAAAAGAATAGACGAAAAGGAACAAGATAAAAAATTTTTAAAAAGAAAGAAGTAGGTAGTTATGATAGGAAATGATTGGGATGAAAAGTTAAAAATAATATGGAATAGTGAAGGATTCAAAAAGTTTTATCATGTCGTGGAAGAAGAATATAGCCATCACACTGTATTTCCACCTAAAGATCATATTTTTGAAGCCTTAAAATTAACAAGTTATCAAAATACTAGAGTAGTAATTGTAGGACAAGATCCATATCACGGAATAGGGGAGGCCCATGGACTTTCGTTTTCGGTTCAAAAAGGAGTTTCTATACCACCATCTCTACAAAATATTTATAAAGAATTGTATGATGATTTAGGAATACCACCAGCTCATCATGGCGAATTAACGAATTGGGCGAAAGAAGGAGTATTAATGCTGAATGCTGTTTTAACTGTTATCAAAGATACTCCTGCAAGTCATAGAAAATTAGGTTGGGAGAGACTAACTGATTATATAATTCGCCTTTTAAATGAAAAGGAAGAACCAGTCGTATTTATTTTATGGGGGAATTTTGCTAAAGAGAAAGCAAAATATATCACAAATCCTAAACATTTAATTTTAACTAGTCCCCACCCATCTCCTTTTGCTGCCCGTTATGGTTTTTTTGGCTCAAAGCCTTTTAGTAAAACGAATGAATTTTTAAAGAGAAATGGTTTGAAAGAAATTGATTGGCGAATAGAAAAATAGACGACTTACATTTTAAAGTCGTCTATTATTTCATCATCCATATCTTTCCCGTCAAAGAAAAGTTTTACTTTAAATCCATGAATTCTAGCAATAATATTTGTAGGGAACTTTCTTACAATAGCATTTTCTTCACTAGTATTTTTATTATAATAATTTTTAGCAGCTGTAAGTTTTTCATCTAATCTTTGAATACTATCAATATCTTGGTTAAGTTCTTCATCCTCATTTAATTTTAAATCATCCATCATTTTTAAGATTAAAGTATATCCTTCATTTAATTTACGATCCATATCAAAATTACTAATATTTGTTTCTTTTAATTTTTCATATTCTTTAAAATAATTTTTGTTATTCTCCATATAAGTGCGAATATGATTGCTTACTCGAATTAAAGTATCGTATTTTGTCCTTAATGACTCATCAATAATCATTTCTGCTTCATGAATTTTAGTTTTTAAATCATTAAGTTTATTAAAAGAAATAGCATAATAAATACCTATTAAACAAACAATAATTAAAATAATTAAAAAAATTGATAACCACAACATATGCTTCACCATAAAAATTATAACAATATTTTTCATATTTTTAAAGTCTTTTCCAAGAAAATATTAAGAATTTTCTCATGTTAATAAATCGGGCGAAATTTCCATTCAAAATTGCTAGTAAAAAAAAGGTAAATTATTTTATAATGAATATGAAAGGAGAAAAAGAATGAATATTGGAAATAAGATTAGTGAATTACGAAAGAAAAATAATTATACTCAAGAAGAATTAGCGGAAAAATTAAATGTTTCAAGACAAACCATTAGCAAATGGGAACTAAATGAAACATCACCAAGTTTAGAGGATGCAGCTAAACTAGCTAAAATATTTCATGTGAGTTTAAATGAATTAGTTGGTGAAGAAAATATATTGGAGGAAAAGATGAGTAACGTCGAGCGTTTAGCCGGAATTATTATTAAAATATTAAAAATAATAGGTATTATTATTATAATCTATATTATCTTTATTATAATTGCTATTCTTACATTTACGGTGTTTAAAGATAAAAAAACGGAAGAAATAAATGTAAAATCAAGTTTAACTTGTAATTTAAATGAAGAAACCGAAACCTTTACCATCACAACTAAGAATGATAAGATTATAGAAATGAGTAATAATATTGAAAAAATAATTGATGTAAAAGAAAACCAAAATAGTAATGATATTTTTAATTTAATAAAAGACTACTATATAAAAAATAATGGAAATTGTAATTAAAAAAAGCTTACACAAAAATAAATTTTGTGCTATACTTAAATCTGTCGTGTAGCAAAAAGCGTAAATCCAGACTACGCTTTTTTGTTTGATAGAAAGGTGTGAGAAAATGAAAGAAAAAGATTTAGGAAAAGATAATATTAATAAATTGTTAATTAGTTTTGCAATTCCCTGTATCATAAGTATGCTAATTAATTCCATCTATAATATTGTCGACCAAATATTTATTGGACAGGGAGTAGGGTATTTAGGAAATGCTGCGACCAATGTTATATTTCCAATAGTAATTATTTGTACTGGTTTAGCTGGATTAATCGGTAATGGTCTAGCTGCTAATTTAAGTTTAAGATTAGGAGAAAATAATAAAGAAGAAGCAAAAAGAAGTATAGGTGCAGGAGTTATTCTCTTAATTATAATATCGTTACTAGTTTGTTTATTAGGAGAGATATTTTTACCATCTTTAATCCAATTTTTTGGATGTACCGAAAGTGTATATGACTATGCAATGAGTTATGGGCGGATTATTTTAATTGGAGCTCCATTCATGATTATTTATTCGGGATTAGCTTCTTTTATAAGAGCGGATGGATCCCCAAAATATTCGATGTTTTGCTTGCTTAGTGGAGCAATCATTAACATTATTTTAGATCCAATCTTTATTTTTGGTTTTGACATGGGAGTAGTAGGAGGAGCTATTGCTACGATTATTGGTCAAATCGTCTCATGTATTATAGCTTTCATCTACTTATTAAAAATAAAATCAGTAAAAATGGAGAGAAAAGATTATCGTCTAAATAATTCATTAAAAAGAACGCTTTCTTATGGTATGGCGAGTTTCATCATTCAAATGACGGTTTTAGCACTATTTATTGTAATGAATAATGTAATGACGAAATACGGAGCAACGACTAAATTTGGTTCAGATATTCCTTTATCAGTTTATGGAGTAATATCAAAATTAATTAATGTTTATGTATCTGTTATATTAGGATTAGCTTGTGGAGCACAGCCAATTATTGGCTTTAATTACGGAGCCGGAAATATAAAAAGAGTAAAAGAAACGATAAATAAAGTTTTAAAAGTAGGATTAATAATTGGAATTATTTTCAATATTGGCTTTGTCTTTTTCCCCAAAACTTTAGTTAGTTTATTTGGATCAAGTGATAATGCTTTATATATGGAATTTGCCGTTGATTGTTGTCGAATCTTTTTACTAGTATCTGCCTTAAATTTCTTAGAAATGTGTAGTAGTATTATCATTCAATCTTTAGGAAATGCCAAAAAATCTACAGCTGTTTCCTTTATAAGACAAATTATTTTGTTTATTCCATTATGTTTAATTTTAGTTCAATTCTTTGGTTTATATGGAGCTTTATATGCTGCTCCTATAGCGGATACGATAACCTTTATTATTGTCATCTTTATTTTAAGAACGGAATATAACAAACTATCTCAAAAGAAAGTTTTTGTGGATGAAAAAGAAGAAGTAGTAGTAGCTAATACCAAACTAAAAAATAAAATAATTATTACGATTAATCGCGAATATGGAAGTGGTGGAAGATATATTGGCCAATTATTAGGAAAAGAATTAGGACTTCCTTGTTATGATAAAAATCTCATTGATTTAGTAGCCAAAGATTCAAGTTTATCGGTAGACTATATTACAGAACATGAACAAACCAAAAAGAATTATAATGGCTTAAGTAACAGTTATAATTTAGATGATGAATTATTTATTAGTGAGAAAAAAGTAATAGAAGATTTAGCCAAAAAAGATTCCTGTATTATTATTGGAAGATGTGCCGATTATATTTTGAAAGATAAATCTAATATTTTAAAAGTATTTATTTATGCCAATGAAGAAAGTAAAGTAAATAGAGCTGTAAAATATTATGGTTTAAAAAAGAAAGAAGCTAAAAAGGAAATTGAAAAAATAAATAAGGATCGAAAAAAGCACTACAAATATTATACAGATCAAGATTGGAATGATTTAGGAAATTATGATGTTTGTCTAAATAGTGCTATAGGAATTGAAAATTGTGTAGCAGCATTAAAAGAATTAATTAAAAACAAAGATAATTGCTAAAATCTTTGTTTTTTGTTATGATTATTTGGGTGATAAAATTGAAAATAGAAAATCTAGTCTTAGGACGTTTACGAACAAATTGTTATATTGTGAAAAAAAATAATAAATGTATCATTATTGATCCAGGCGATGAAGCGGAAAAAATAATTGAAGCTTGTAAAGGATATGAAGTAGAAGAAATCTTAGTAACTCATCATCACTGGGATCATATATTAGCCTTAAAAGAAATTGAAGAACAGTATCATTTAAAACATAATGTTTTTTTGAAGAAAAGCTTTTCTTATGAAATAATAAAAACACCAGGACATGCTAGTGATTCTTTAACTTTTTATTTTAAGGATGAGAAAGTAATGTTTACGGGAGATTTTTTATTTTTCCATACGATTGGTAGATGTGATTTAGAAACTTCTAGCATAGAAGATATGAAAAAAAGTTTAGAAGAAATAAAAAAATATCCCGATGATATTAAAATTTATCCCGGGCATGGTAGGGGAAGTGTTTTAGGAGAAGAAAAAGTTTTATTTAATAGATATTTCTAAAATAAAAACGTTCTCATTAGAACGTCTTATCAGAATAGTCATGATTATACCTGATTTTTTCTTCAAAAGTAACATAATCTAGATAAATCATTCGAAGTAAGTACCAATCTCCGGTTTTAGGATCACTCATAATTAAATGATCTCGACCAGCTTCTTCAATGACTCCATCATAGACTTTATCTCTCCATTCTGTTGAATCAGGATAAGAAAAATATGCTTTTACTTTTTTTCCTTTATTAAGTCTCAAAATATTTTCAATATAACTTTGTTCCATTGGAAGAGAGTCAGCATAGCTATAATTCCCTGGAGGACTAGTCATATTAGAAGTATTACTAGAAGTATTTGTAGGAAATGTTGGATTTCCAAAAAAGTTACCGTTCATCAATTTCACCTCAATCTAATATATGTAAAATGAATATTTTTATGTTGACTTTTAAATAAAAAAAAGATAATCTTGTATTGGTGAATAGTATGAAAGATATATTAATAGGAATAATAATAATTGTCATAGCCTTTTTAATTATCGATTTTATCTATACGGAAAAAAATACGTGTGTAATAAATAATGGTTATGAGAGATCAGAAGAAAAATGTGGAATATTAAAAAAGCAATTAAACATAGACATTAACTTATTTGATAGATACTGGTAAAGTACCACTATAGAAAGAGAGGAAAATATGGATATACCCAAGATATTAAAAAAAGTATTAAATAAAAATCGTATACCAAGACTAACTTTAATGATACTAGGAACTTTTCTTTTAGGATTAAATTATAATATGTTTTTAAAGCCCAATGATTTTATTGTAGGAGGAACTACAAGTTTAGCGATTATTTTTAATGACTTATTTGGATGGAATGATCAAATATTTATTTATGTAACAGCTATAATATTGATAGGAATTAGTTTTATTTTTTTAGGAAAAGATAAAACTTTAAAAAGTGTCTTCGGTAGTATTTTATATCCTATAATGATTACGTTTACTGCTCCATTAGGAGAATATCTAGCCTCTAAATTTGTTTTTGAAGATATGATTACCATCGTAGCTTTAACGAGTATTTTATATGGTGTTGCTTATGGTATTGTCTATAAAATGGAGTATACTACAGGTGGAAGTGATGTAATTATGCAAATTATGTGTAAGTATATGCACATATCCGAAGGAAAAGCTTCGATGTTAAGTAATGTATTTATTATTTTATTTGGTGGTATTGTCTTTGGTATACCAAAAGTAGTATATGGCATTATTATTCTTTACATTTCATCAGTTATTGTAGATAAAATTGTAATTGGAATATCAGAAAGTAAAATGTTTATCATTAACACAAGCAAAATAGATGAAATAGAAAATGTAATTATTAATGAATTAAAATTGGGAGTAACTAGAATTAAAGCCGAAGGAGGATATACAAACAAGAAACAAGATGTTTTATTGTGTATTGTTCCAAATCGTGATTATTATATGTTTAAAGAAATAATTTTAGAATTAGATAAAAATGCCTTCTTTATTATTAATGACTGTTATGATATTGAAGGGGGAACAACCAAAAATAAAGAAAGAGGATTAAATAGTTTATACTAGGGTGATTAAGTGAATTTTTATAAATTAAGTTTAGAAGAAACTTGGAAAGAGTTAAAGGTAGATAAACAGGGATTAAGTAGGGATGAAGCCCAAAAAAGATTAGAAAAAGATGGACCAAATAAATTAAAAGAAGGAAAAAAAGAATCAAAATTCTTAAAGTTTTTAAGTCAATTTAAAAATTTAATGATAGTAGTATTATTAATTGCTGCTATCGTATCTTTTGTGATTTCTTATCTAAATAAAGAGTCTTATATAGATAGCATTATTATTTTACTAATTGTTTTTATTGATGCTGTTTTAGGTTTTATTGAAGAATTAAAAGCTGATCAAGCCATAGAAGCTTTAAAAAAAATGCAGACAACGAAAGTAAAAGTAAGAAGAAATAATGAAATAATTTATTTAAATAGTGAAGAATTAGTAAGAGGAGATATTGTTTTATTAGAATCAGGAGATAAAATAGCAGCTGATGCTAGACTAATTAGTGTAAAATCTTTAAAAGTGGATGAAGCATCTCTTACTGGGGAGTCGGTAGCAGTTTTAAAAACGATTGATCCTATTAAAGAAGATGTTAGTTTAAGTGGTCGTACGAATATGGTTTATGCTGGAACAAATGTTGTTTATGGAAAGGGAGAATGTTTAGTAACCGAAATAGGTATGGCAACCGAAATAGGTAAAATAGCTTCTAGTCTAGATGATACTAAAATAGAATTAACACCTCTTCAAAAGAAAATGAATGGGATTAGTAAAGTCTTAACCATTATTATTTCTATTGTTATTTTAGCGATGTTTATTGTAAGTATAATTAAAGATATGCCTTTAACAGAGGCACTATTATTGGCAATTTCTCTAGCAGTTGCTGCTATACCTGAGGGTTTACCGGCTGTCATAACCATTATTTTATCTTTGGGAATGAGTTCTCTTGCTAAGAAAAAAGCTATAGTAAGAAAAATGAATAGTGTAGAAACACTAGGTAGTACAGAAATCATTTGTACAGACAAAACAGGAACTATTACAGAAAATAAAATGGAACTAGTTCTATTATATTATGATTTTGAGTCTTTTAAAAAAGATCATGTTTTAGCTAAAGATTCTTTATTTTTGTATAATTTAGTTTTAAATAATGATGTAAATGAAAATGAAAACGGTTTAGTAGGGGATCCTACCGAGATTGCTATTATAAACTATTTAGATCAGTTTTTAGATAGCAAAAAGTTGAAAGAAGATAACCCAAGAATAGATGAAATACCATTTGATTCTGAACGTAAAATGATGTCAGTCATAATAACAATAAATAATAAAAGATACTTATTTACCAAAGGTAGTTATGATTCAGTTATGAAACATTGTACTAAGATAACGAGTTTTGGTAAAATAACAGTTATAGATAAAAAAACTCGGGAAAAATTAGACTGTATAGAAAAAGAAAACTCAAGTCAAGCTTTAAGACTGCTAGCTTATGCTTATAAAGAGTTAGAAAATGATAAAATAATGGAAGAGGATTTAATTTTCCAAGGATTAATAGGCGAAATCGATCCTCCACGAAAAGATGTTAAAGAGTCTATTGCATTATGTAAATCTGCTCATATAAGACCAATTATGATAACTGGAGATTCTTTAAATACAGCAGTTGCCATAGCTAAAGACATAGGCATATTAACAAGCGAAAACGAAGCGATAACTGGTGAAGAACTAGATAAATTAAGCGAAGAAGAGTTATTTGAAAAGATTGAGAAGTATCGTGTTTATGCTCGTGTAAGTCCGATGAATAAACTTGCTATTGTGAAAGCTTGGAAAAAACACGATAAAGTAGTTGCCATGACAGGGGATGGAGTGAACGATGCACCGGCTATAAAAGCTAGTGATATAGGAATAGGTATGGGTATTACTGGTACAGAAGTAAGTAAAGGAGTATCTGATATTATCTTAGTAGATGACTCATTTTCTACTATTGTCTCAGCAGTTAAAGAAGGAAGAAGAATATTTGACAATATAAGAAATGTGATAACTTATTTACTGATTGGAAATATTACCGAAATTATTACTGTTTTTGTCGGTTTAATATTTGGCTATACAATATTTGTTCCTATTCAGTTATTATTTATCAATTTAATCACAGATTCTATACCCGCCATAGCCTTAGCTTTTGAAGAAGCGGATAGTGATATTATGAAAAGAAAAGTACGCAAAAAAAATAGTTCTTTCTTTACTCCATTTTTAGTTAGTAAAATACTTGTTTCTTCCATTTTAAAAAGTATGGCAATCCTTTTCATTTATTTCTTAAATCTACACTTAAATGGATCAGAAGTAGCAGCAACAATGTCATTTATCTGTTTAATGATGTTAGAATTATGTTTTGCATATTCTTGTAAAAATATTAAAAAACCGGTTCTTGGTTCGAAAATATTTAGCAATACTAAATTAAATTTAAGTATTTTAGGATTAGTATTGATAGGTATTATAATTTATTTAACCCCAATAAAATCTATCTTTAATTTAACAACTATTACATCAATGGAACTATTATATTGTTTAATTATTGTGGTAGTAATGCTTGTGATTGATGAATTATTAAAACTTGTATTAAGTAAGAAATTTAAAGATTAAAGTGATTGAAAGTAAATTAAAATCACTTTTTATTATGTGATGAGATAAAAAAGAAGGTAAAGTATGATTTAAAAATTATTTTTTATGATAGTATATAAAGGATAAAATTATAGATTAATCAGTAATAATTTGATAAAATAAAAGTAATAAAGGAGGAATGAAAATGTATGCCTATTGTGTAATTGAATATCCGGTAAAATCATTAGATAAAGCATTCACTTATAAAGTTCCTCTAGAGTTAGAAGAAAAACTTAAAGTAGGAATGAAAGTACTAGTTCCCTTTAATAATCGTTATGTTCATGGAATTGTCTTAAAAATAACGAGTGAATATCATGAAGAGTATGAATTAAAAGAAATTATAAAGATAGAAGATGAATTTTTAGTTTTAAATAAAGAATTATTATTATTAGGAAAATATCTTCAACAATTAACTTTATGTAATTTAATTACAGCTTATCAAACCATGTTACCTAGTGCCTTAAAGGTAAAAGATCCAAAAGATTACAATAATTATGAATTATGGATTGTCTTAAACAAGGAAGAAGAAGAGATTGAAGCATTTCTGAAAAGCCATAAAAAAAGTCATAAAACTCATTTGTTAGAAGAATTAATAAGTAAAGGGGAGTTATTAAAAAAAGAATGCCATCAAAGTAGTTTAAGGGAATTAATTAAATTAAATTTCGTAAAAGAAGAAAAACGAATTCGAAAGAACACCATAGAAAAAGAACTTAAACTAGATGATAAAAAAATAAATGAAGAACAAGAGAATGCTTATCAAAAGATTATTTCTTCCTTTTCTTCCAATAAAACATTTTTAATATATGGAGTAACTGGAAGTGGAAAAACTCTAATTTATATTCATTTAATAAAAAAAGTATTAGAAGAAAAGAAAACAGCTTTACTATTAGTACCAGAAATTAGTTTAACAGAACAAATTATTCGCATTTTTTATGAACATTTTGGTTCTAATGTAGCTATTCTCCATAGTGGCTTATCGGATAAAGAAAAATATCAAGAATATTTAAAAATTTTAAACGAAGAAATTTCTATTGTAATAGGAACTCGTAGTGCTATATTTGCACCTCTAAAAAATATTGGCATAATTATTATGGATGAAGAGCATAGTGACACTTATAAGCAAGATAATACTCCACGATATCATGCAAGAGATATTGCTTTAAAAAGAAGCGAGTATTACTCATGTCCACTAGTATTAGGAAGTGCCACTCCTTCTTTAGAATCAATGGCAAGAGCCAATAAAGGAGTTTATGAATTAATCACATTAACTAAAAGAGCGAATAATTTAGCCATGCCAGAAGTATTTATTGTGGATATGAAAGAAGAATTAAAAAAACGGAATTTTATTATAAGTGAACTTCTAGACCAAAAAATAAAAGAATGTTTAGAAAAAGAAGAACAAGTAATTCTTCTTTTAAATCGTAGGGGATTTTCCACAATTATTACTTGTAGTAATTGTGGATTTACCTATAAATGTCCTCATTGTGAAATATCTTTAACCTATCATAAAACCTCTAATACATTAAGATGCCATTATTGTGGTTATACGAAAATAAAAGATGATATATGTCCCGAATGTAAAGAAAAAGGGTTAAATTATTTAGGTTTAGGAACTGAAAAATTAGAAGAAATAATAAAAGAAAAATATGAAAAAGCAAGGACCATCCGAATGGATGCGGATACCACAACGAAAAAAGGTGCTCATGATAAAATAATTGCTTCTTTTCGAAGGGAAGAATATAACCTATTAATTGGTACTCAAATGATTAGTAAAGGCCTTGATTTTCCCAAATGTACTTTAGTAGGAATAATAAATGCTGATACATCATTAAATATCCCAGACTTTAGGAGTAGCGAACGCAGTTTTTCTCTTTTAGATCAAGCATCTGGAAGAGCGGGCAGAAGTACGTTAAAAGGAACAGTAATTATTCAAACCTTTAATCCAGATAATGAAACCATAAAAGCGGTAAAGAAGCATGATTATAATTCATTTTATCAAAGTGAAATGAAAGTGCGTAAAATCTTAAAATATCCTCCATATTATTATTTAGCCAATATTAAAATTGCTAGTAAAGATTATAGTGAAGCAAGTAAAGAAGCTACAAAAGTAAAGAATTATTTAGAAAAAAATTTAGATTCATCTAGTATTATTTTAGGACCATCAACAGCATCTAATTTTAAAAGAAATAATATTTATCGTTTTAGTATTACAATTAAATATCGTTTTGATCAAGAATTATTAAAAAGTTTAAAAGAATTAGATGATATTTATGCGACAAATAAAAAAGTTTTTCTAGAAATTGATATTAATCCTTTAAGAATTTAGGCATCATAAAAGAAAATGAATAAAATAAGAACTTCTTTCTCATAAATAAAGGGAAAGGAGTTTTAAAATGGCAAGATATAAAGTAGATATTACAGGAATTAATACAAATGAATTAAAAGTGTTAAACGGTAGTGAAATGATAAATTTATTTGAACGATACCAAAAGGGAGACTTAGAAGCCAAAGAAGAATTAATTAATGGTAATTTAAAATTAGTACTAAGTATTTTAAGAAGCTTTAATAAAGGGAATTATAATATGGATGATTTATTTCAAGTAGGAGTAATTGGTCTAATTAAAGCAATTGACAATTTTGATTTATCTTACAATTTAAAATTATCAACTTATGCCGTTCCTCTAATATTAGGAGAAATAAAAAGATACATCAGGGATAATAGTAGTATAAGAATTAGTAGAAGTATAAAAGATTTAGCCTATAGTATTTTGAAATATAAAGAGGAATACTTTAATCTTTATGGGAAAGATCCCACGAATGAAGAAATAGCTAAAATCTTAAATGTAGAAGAATATAAAATTGCTCAAGCTTTAGACAGTTTAAAAGAGCCAATGAGTATATTTGAACCAATTTATAATGACGGTGGTGATACGATTTACTTAATGGATCAAATAGCAGATAAAAAAGATTTAAATAGTGATAAAGATATGTTAATTTCTTTAAGAAGAGGATTAAATAAAATAAAGGAACGAGAAAGAGAAATATTAGTAGAAAGGTATATTGTTGGAAAAACCCAAATGGAAATAGCAGATGCTTTAAATATTAGTCAAGCTCAAGTATCCCGAATTGAAAAAAATGCAATAATGAGTTTAAAAAGAATGATTAAATAACTTTACTTTAAAAGAAAAAAAGAATATAATATTCTCTAAGGAGTGGATAAAATTGACAAGTAGTAATGTTGCTTTAAAAAGAATTGTAGCCTATTTAATTGATTATTTAGTAATTACTTTAATTAGCTCTGCTTTAGTTTATGTTACTTTCATCAATCCTCGATATGATGAATATGTAGAAACGTCACAAGCATATAATGAAGTATTACAAAAATATTATGATAAAGAAATAGATGCTACAGAGCTTACAGAGCAAACAAAAGAGTTGAGTTATGAGTTAAATAGTAGTGGTTATGTTTATACTATAGGTAGTATTATAATTATATTTTTATATTATGGTGTGTTTGTTTATTTTACCAAAGGACAGACTTTAGGAAAGAAAATTATGGGCATTAAAATTGTTAGTAATAAAGGAAAAGATTTAAAATTACATAATTATTTTATAAGAGCATTTATTTTAAATGGTGTAATTATGAATATTTTAACTTTGATTGCTATATGCTTCAAAGAAAGCACATATTTAACAATTTATACTGTTGCTTCTAATTTTGATATGATTTTGACTATTGTAATCTTCTTAATGATTTTATTCTATAAAGATGGAAGAGGACTACACGATATTTTTGCAGGAACAAAAGTAATTGATGTAAGAGAAGAAAATAATTTAGAGGTTGTAGAAGAACAAAAATCTACTAAAGAAGAAGTAGAGGTAATTAAGCCTCAGAAAACCACAAAAAATAGGAAGAAAAAAAATGAAGATTAAACAAGTAGTAGGAATTGCTTTCATTGAAAATAATAAACTTTTGATTGTCCAATCCAGGAATAGTAGCAAAACTAATTCTTATACTTTTATTGGTGGTGGAGTGGAAGAAGGAGAAACACTGGTTGAAGCGGCCAAAAGAGAAGTAAGTGAAGAAATCCATAGTGGTTTTACCATAAAAGATGAAGAATTAGAACTTGTCTTTGAAAAAACAGAACAAGCTGCTAGTGATCCTAATCTAACAATCTCTATGCATGTGTTTTTAGCTCATAAAAAAATTAATGTTCCTCTAATACCAAATAATGAAATATTAATTTATCATTGGTATAGTATGGATGAAGATTATAATGTATCAAACTCTATTCGAGATTTTCTAGAATATGCGAAAGAAAATAATATCATAGCAAACGATTTGAAAAGATAAATAAGCTTGAAAAATAGCTTATTTTTTTATACTCTTTTTTCTTTTCTACCGATAATTTTATCAACTGATAATTTAAGATTTTTAGCTAAAGTATATAAAATATCAGTAGTAGGAAGAAATTTTTCATTTTCATAATTACAATATCTTGCTTGAGAAATTTCTAAAATTTCAGCCATTTTTATTTGCGTAAATTTTAACTCTTTGCGTATCCTTTTTAAGTTAGTACTAATTAGCTTAATATCCAATTTAGAATTTTCATAAAACAAATTATGATCAGATAAACCTAGAACATAATCCAAACTATAATTATACATATTACAAAATTTCACTAATTTTTTTAATGGTATACTATCATGAGCATTTTCCCATCCACTAATAGTAGCTTCATGAACTCCAAAAATAACACCTAATTCTTTTTGCGTAAGTTCTTGTTCTTCCCGACAATATTTTAATCTATTATTTATAATCATTTTTATCACCAATAATAATTTTCGCATTATCCTAAAAATTATTAACAAAACTATGGGCTATTTTATAAAAATATGCTATAATGATTAAAAAGCAGGTGAGAAAATGTTTATATCAGGTATATTTAGTTTTATTGGTGAAACAGCTGAGGAGATAATTGTTGGAATATTTTTATTAATTGATAGCTTAGTTTATTCTTTAATTAGTTGGTTATATCAAATATTTTGTGTTTTGGCTTCATTCCGCTTGTTTGATAATAATATGTATGAAAGTATTACTAAAAGTATATATGTAGTAATAGGGGTAGTAGCTTTATTTTTAATAGCATATCAATTGTTATTTTCCATGGTTCACGTTGATGATAATAAATCATTAGGAGAAACAAAGAAGATAGTAGTTAATTTAATTACATCTTTAGTTTTAATAGCCCTTGTTCCGACTATTTTTGACTTTCTCTATAGTTTTCAAAACTCTATTTTAAGTAATAATGTGATAGGAAGAATTATTTTGCCATCCTTTAACTATGATAATGTAAATGAAACAGTATTAGAGTATGTCGATGAAACAGGTGATACCCAAGATGTACCTCTTAATGAAATAGCAAGTAATGTAACGGAAGAAAATTATAATTATTATTTACTGCAATACTATGGGAATAATATGTCCACCCAATTATTTCAAGCTTTCTTTTATCCAACTGATACCACAGTAAATGATTTTAATGAAAGATCAAGTGAAATAGAAACAGAAGGAAATGGGACAGGATTTTTATTTAAAGTTGCAGCCTATGGTTCATGTGGACTTGCTGTAGCATCTTCTTTTGGAGTAACAGTATTAACATCATTTATTGGTAGTCCAACTATTGGAGCTTCTCTAGCTTATTGTGCTGCAGCAATTGGAATTGAAAGAGTAGGAGATGCAATTATTAATGTTACAAGTGATAAATATACTTTAGCAGATGCTTATAACTATGTTTCTATTACAGGCGATTTTAGTGCTTTTCAAAAATTTTCTTCTAATATTATTAATAATGAAATAACTTATCATTACATATTATCTTCCATTGTTGGTATAGTAGCAGCTTACATTCTAGCAATTTATTGTATTGATTTAGGAGTACGAACAATTAAATTAGCTTTTTATCAAATTTTAGCTCCTATTCCAATTTTAATGAGAGTAATTCCTAAACAGGACAAGATATTCTCTAATTGGCTTAAAGCCACATTATCTACTTATGCTGAAGTATTTATAAGAATGATTATTTTATATTTTGGAGTATTTTTAATTTCTAATCTTCCAACTATTATGTCTAATATATTCTCAGATGGAAGTGCTCCATATACCAATAATATTTTAATTTATTTATTAGTAAGAGCAATATTAATTATAGGAGTTTTAATATTTATTAGACAAATGCCTAAAATATTAGAAGATATAACTGGTATTAAATCAGGCAACTTCTCTTTAAATATTAAAGACCATTTAAAAGAGGCAGCCTGGGCTCCTGCCGCAGTAGGTGGCTTAATTGCAGGAAAAGGAAATCCGCTTTCGATGATACGTTCTGGTTCTAATGCTTGGAAAAATAATAATTTAACTGGTATTGGTTCTGAATTTACAAGAAGAAAAAACTTAGAAGAAGCCCGAAAAAATGGTTCAACTTTTGGTGGAAGATTCATAGAAAGTACAAGAAAAGTATTAGGACTACAATCAGGAGTATCCGCTATGGATGAGAAGATTAAGTTAGGAATTAATCCCGAAACTGGAAATCCTTTTGAAGCGAGAAATGATACGAGCAATAATATTATTTTAAGAGATGCGAATGGTAATGTAATTGAAATGATTGGAGTTGGAGATACCATTGATATGAGTAGCCAAACCCAAGAAATGATTGCAACAACAAAACAAGCAAATGCCATAAGAACTTCCCAAGTAGATGAAATTATAAGGCATATTGATGCTTCTGCAAGTAGCAATAGTAAAATAATTAGTTTACGTTCTGAAATAAAAAAAGAAGCCGAAGATAAGGTAGCTGAAAAAAATTCTGTAATAGAAGATACCATTACTGCAGGTGGTAGAACTTTTACAGGGAACCTAGCTAGTATGGAAGAATATTTAAATCGTCGCAGATTAGATGGTGCTGATGAAAATGAATTAAAAGATATTGTTAGAGAAATTGGTAATGCCAAAGATAGAATGTGGCAAGAATATGCTAGAAGGGCAATTGCTGGCACAATTAATAATGGTAAGATTTCTGGCTTAAATGATCAAATTACTTTGGCGTTTAATAGTGATGCTTTACAATCTGCAGCAGGCATAGCTTATGATCGAGTAGCAGATACAAGAGGTTTAAATAACTTAACAGGCATAGATTTAATTAATGCTTTAGATAGAATTGCCAAAGAATTTAATAATGGTCTAACAATAGATAAAGATACGCAAAATAACTTAAAAGCTACAATTCAAGAAGAAACAGCTGGCCTAGATCGTTTAACTGCTCAATTAACTGAACAACAAGAATTAAGTAAGCATAGTAATACTTATCGTTCTAAAAAAGCCAATGTAGATAATATTAATAACAATAATAAAGGAGGTAACTCATGATATCATGGATAATTATTATATTTTTACTTGTTTTATGTTTGGAATTAACCATCAAATATTTTTATCCTACCAAAATTAAATTAAAAGTAATAAGTCCTCTAAAAATGCCTGAAAAAATGAATAAAAAACAAGTAGAGTATATTAGTTATATTCTAAATGCTTGTATAATAGATATAACCTACTTAATCATTATAATCCTTCCATTGCCCATTTATTTTTCTTTACCGATATCATTTTTAATTTTATTTTTATTAATTTATATATCTTATAAAATATTAATAATATACCTTACAAAACCAACAAAAGAAAAACATGAGAAAGAAAAAAATAAAAATAAAATTAACTTTTATTACTGTATCTTCTTTACCATTCTCCTCTTTCTAATTTTATTAATCCATTTTAATATTTTAAGTCTCATATTTTTGATACTAACTCTCTTAAGTACAATTATTTTCTATAAAAGGCAAAAACAAACTATAAAAACGAAAGATAAGCTTTAAATATAAGAATAAGTTTATCTTTTTATATATAATTACCAAAAATTATTAAAACAACACTTTTAGTACATTTTTATTCCTACAATGGTTTATTTTAAAAACGTACTTATTAATCCATTTTAATCACATTTTAAGATCAAAAGCAAAAAAGATCTTTTATATATATATTGATCATCAAAAGAAAATATGTTATACTTTTTTTAAGTGGTGATAAAATGGAAAAAGAAACATTTAAAAACAGTATTTATTTTTGTATGGAAAACATGTTAAAGGTTAAAAAAAAGGAATATTTAACTTTAGAAGAAATATATAATGAAGTAGCTAATTATTTAGAAAAGGAAAACAATGCTACTTTTCAAAGCCAAATTCGTGGTAGACTTCAAGAAAACTGTCCGCAATCATCGAATTTTAAAGGAAATCCTTTATTCTATACTAAAAGCATACATTCTGGTCTATGGACAATAATTAAAAAGAAAAAATACATAAGAGATAAAGATAATAAATATCTAGTTACAGAAGATGATTGGAAAACAGTAGTGCAAACAGAAAAAATAGGTTATGATTATCAATGTGATAAGGATACAGATAATATTTATAAAGGAAAGTTAATAGCAAATCTTGGCAAAGAGAAAGCCCAAGTAATCCTAGAAGAATTAGAAAAGATAAAAAAAATATTAATTGATAATAATGTTTTTAGTGAAGGAAAATTAAATTATGGTAATGCTTTTGAAGTATTTGCAATTAGTACACTTCATAATATAAGTTATGAATCATGTATAAAAAAATATTTAGTTAAGGGAAGTAATGATGGAAAAATTGATGCGATTTATTATGATAATAATAGAGTAGATGTTTATCAAATAAAAGTAGGTGATATAAAGCCAGAAGACAAAAACCTTTTAGAAGCTAATTATGACTTATGCCAACGCCATCAAACTCCTAAAGATGGAGAGGATTTGTTTCGTTTTATAGAGAAAAATAGAGAATTTTTAAAAGGAAAAACAGTATTATTTCATATTATTTCCAGTTACATCAAAAATTCTGAAATCAATAAAACTCCTAATGAAATTTATAAAATGTTTTTTGAAAATAAACTATTACCTACAAAAACAAATAATTTAAAATTAGAAATTTTAAAACCAAAAAAATATAATAATGAGGTATATCAGAATAATGTTTCTAAAGATGAAAACAATAATTTTATCTTTTATATAAGAGCAGATGAATTTATAGAATGCTTACTAAGGAGTTTAGGAATTTCTAGTTTAAATAGTCAAGAAATAGATTTATCTAAATATTTTAATGATAATGTAAGAGGAAAATTAAAAGTAAATAAAAAAATACAATATACAATTAAAAATGAACCAGAAAATTTTGTCAAGTATAATAATGGTATTAATATAACAGGAAATGTAGAAGATTTAACAAATGCTATATTAATAACAGATCCCATTATCAATAATGGGCAGCAGACCATTACAACATTAATAGAAACGAAAAAAAATTTAGATAAAATTATTTTACCTATTAAAATTACGAATGAAAATAATATGGAAATCAAAGCAAAAATATCACAATATACAAATGAACAAGTTAAAGTAAAAGCAGTAGATATTTTATCATTAAATTCAGAAATACGTTTAATACAACAATTACTATATAAAAATAATCAATATTTTTTAGAAATTTATACATCTGGAAAAAAAGGTTATAATGAAATTATTAAAAAAATATATCCTAAAAATAATATTATAAAATTACTTGATTTTTTGAAATTATATTTTTCAGTTGAAAATCCTAAACAACTAGGAAATTGGAAAAATAATCCAAATAATGTCCTAGAAGAAATCAATATAAATAAACCATTTGATTTAAACCAATCTCTAAAAATTTGTAAAGCTATTTCTGATTATAAAAACTATATTAACCAAGTAGAAAACAAAAAAGAAAAGGCTGATTTAAAATCTGCTGATTTAGCTTTTATGTATCTAATGGTTTCAGAAAATATGAATCCTGAAAATGCAAATATAATCATCAAAAATATAAATAATAAATACTATTATAGCATTCAAGATAAGAAGAGTAAATTGATAGATATATATAAAAGTTCATCTATTATAAATAAAATATTAGAAGAAATAAAACATCAAAAATATAAAGAACCTGTTAATAAATAGAATTTTTAAAAAATGAAAAAGAAACAATTAAAAGAACATAAATTTAGTACTGGTGCTAAAATTGGACTTACAATAATTCAATTAATTTGTGCTGGAATTGTCGTATATCATACTTTATTCACAACTGGCTTCTACTTTACAACAATTCATGCTTTATGTGCTATTTTAACATTCTTAACTTTGTTAAACCAAGACTACTTAACAAAATTATTAAATCACAAAATATGGAAATATCCAGGTAAATTAGCATTATATATTTATATGTTACATTTCCCAATTGTTGGTGTTCTATATAAATCATTTAATATTACCAATATACCATGTTTAGTAATCGTAACTGTAGTAGTAACAATAGGATTATCTATGTTGGTTATGTTTATAGTAGATAATGTGATTACTCCAAAATTAACCCGCAAAAAAGAAATAGCAACAAACTAAATAGTGTAGGAAAAAGTAAACAATATCGTTTACTTTTTTGCATTTTATAATAACATTTTAAGTTCTTGCAATTCATTAATTGTTTTACTAACAAAATGTTACGTAAAAACTAAAAAACTCCGTAAATACGGAGAACAAAACATAATGGTGCTGAATGACTGAATTGAACAGTCCTCTGATGCTTACCATGCATCTGTTTTACCACTAAACTAAATCAGCATATTAAAATTATAACAAATATATAGTTTTCATGCAATATCTATGTTATAATTTATAACAAGGATGGTGTTTTTATGAATGTACCAAACCATGTAGCGATTATTATGGACGGCAATGGAAGATGGGCTGAAAAAAGAGGACTAAAAAGAAGTATGGGGCACTTAGAAGGAAGTAAAACTTTAGAAAAATTAGCCATTCATGCGATAGATATGGGAGTGAGTATATTAAGTGTTTATGCTTTTTCGACAGATAATTTCAAAAGAAGTGAAGAAGAAGTAAAATATTTAATGGATTTAGTTGTTAAATATTTTAATACAAAATTTGAAAAAATAAATAAAAAAGGTGTAAAGGTAGTAATATCCGGAAGAAAAGAAAATTTAAGAGCAGATGTTATTGAAGCCATTAAAAATATTGAGGAGAAAACCAAAAATAATACGAAAGGGATTTTAAATATTTGTTTGAATTATGGCGGACAAGAGGAAATAATAGATGGAGCAATTAAATTAGCAAAAGATATTAAAAATGGTTTAGATATAAAAAGTTTTAAAAGAGAAGATTTTTATCATTATTTATATCATGAACTACCTCCAATTGATTTATTAATCCGAACAGGAGGAGAAGAAAGAGTAAGCAATTTTATGTTATATCAAATGAGCTACAGTGAATTTTATTTTACGAATACCTATTTTCCAGATTTTGATAAATCAGAGTTCAATAAAGCAATATTCATGTATGAAAATAGAGATCGTAGGTTTGGAGGGCTAAACCATAAAAAAAATAGTTAAATTTCTAGACCAACATCGTATTATTTTAGTAGTATTAATATTAATTATCGTTAGTACAACCTTTCTAGGAATAAATTCTTATCTATTTCTTCATCATGAATTTTTACCTTTAACTTGTACAGATGGAATAAATGAAGAATACTGTTATTCAAAAAAAAATAAAATCTTAGTAGAGCCAGAGGGTAGTAAAGAAACTTTTTTTACTGAATATCAAGAAGAAATTGAAGCATTAAAAAAGAAATATAGGCTAGATGATTTTAATTTTTACACTGCTTACTATTACCAAGTAGTTTCAGACTTAGAATATGAATTAACAGGAGAGAATAAAGAATTAAAAGACTTTTTTGAAGTATATGCAAATACTTATGATTTAGAAAATTATTATTTAAAAAATAATCTTTATTTTAGATGGTTTTACCGCTATAAAATAAATTAATATCTTTCGCTTTTAAATGAATTGTAGTATAATACTTTTAGTTTGTGATTGGGAGGAAAAATATGAAATTTAAAATAACACCAAAAGATGCCTTAATTTTTTGTTTATACTGTTTATTATTATTATATTTATGTGCAATCGCTGTTTTAAATTTCTCATCATTTATTAATGAAGGAGAATTTTACGGCTTACTCCCATTTAAAGCCTTTACAAGTGATTACATTGTGATAACTTTATTTATGTTTGTCATTGCTCTAATTTTAATATTTACAAGCGTTTCTTCTTATATTTTTAATAAAGAAAAAGGGAAAGGTATTGGCATAAAAATTGGTGAAAAACAAGAAAGTGGTTATGCAAGGTGGAGTACAGATAAAGAAATTAAAAACGATACTAATATAGCTAAGGTAGATCCTAAAGCTGATACTTTAAATGCTGCCGGAATTCCATTAATTAATAATGGTAAAGAAATATGGGTAGATAACGGAGAATATCATAATTTAGTTATTGGTTCAACAGGATCAGGTAAAACACAAACCATTGTAAAGCCAATGGTAAACTTATTAGCCAAAAAAGGCGAATCCATGATTATTACCGATCCTAAAGGTGAAATTTATAAATATGCTGCAACAGCTTTAAAAGAAAGAGGATACAAAATAATAGTTTTAAATTTTAGAGAACCAGCTCATGGAAACGCATGGAATCCTCTTACTTTACCATATCGTTATTACAAAGAGGGAAATACAGATAAATCAACAGAGCTATTAGATGACGTTGCTTTAAATATTTTATATGATCAATCAAAGAAAAATAGTGATTCTGATTTCTGGGAAAAAAGTGCTGCTGACTATTTTTCAGGGTTAGCTTTAGGACTATTTTATGATGCTCAAGAAAAAGAAGTAAATTTAAATAGTATTAACTATATGTCTAGTGTAGGTGAAGAGCGCTATGCCACAAGTAATTATATTAAAGAGTATTTTAATTTAAAAGGAGCTGAATCAAGTCCATATATTTTTGCTTCCAATACCATTAATGCACCAAATGAAACAAAGGGTGGTATTTTATCTACCTTTAGACAAAAAATAAGATTATTTTCATCACGTGAGAGTTTAAGTGAAATGCTTGCTTATAGTGATTTCAATATGCAAGATATTGGTCGTGAAAAAACAGCGGTTTTCATGATTATTCATGATGAAAAGAAAACATATCATTCTTTAATGACGATATTTATTAAACAATGTTATGAAACGCTGATTGATGTTGCCCAAGAAAATGGGGGAAAACTACCATTTAGAACTAATTTTATTTTAGATGAGTTTGCCAATATGCCACCTTTAAAAGATGTAGATTCAATGGTTAGTGCAGCTCGTTCGAGAGATATTCGCTTTACTTTTATCATTCAAAACTTTGCTCAATTAAATGATGTTTATGGTAAAGAAGTAGGAGAAATAATTAAAGGTAACTGTGGTAATTTAGTATACTTAATTTCTACCGAACTAGCAGCTTTAGAAGAAATATCTAAAATGTGTGGAGAGGTAAAATCAAAAGAAAAAGATAAAACAGCATCTACACCATTAGTAACCGTATCGGATTTACAAAAACTAAAATTATTTGAAGCTATTATTATTCGTTTGCGTAAAAATCCATTTAAGACGAAACTTGAACCAGATTTTAAAATGGATTGGGGAATGACAAGAGAAGAAGCTCCATATCCAAATAGAGAGATTAAAAAAATTGAATTATTTGATTTAAAGAAATTTGTAACAGAAGAAAAAAGGAAACAAATGATGAATAATTTAGAAAATAATAATCAGGCTCCAAGTCCATTTAGTAGTAATTTTGGTAATCCATTTATGTCGGGTACTCCAAATCCATTTGCTTCTACTCCTATAGGGACCTCGACTCCAATAGCCTCATCTAATAATATGACTAATCCATTTAATTCAAATCCAATGTTTAATAAACCAATGAATAGTTTATCTGATATGGATATTGATCAAATGATGAAAGATATAGATAGAAGATTAAAGGAATTAGATGAAGAAGAAGCAAGACAAAAAGAAGAAATGGAGAAAAAAACAAATCCAATTTCTAATATGGTAACAGAGAAAAAAGAAACATCAAATACAGATTTACCTAAAGAAATACAAACAGAAAAAACAGTAGCAATGCCTAATACTATGCCAAAGGTAGATGAATTATCAAGCGATAATGGCAAAGTAGCAGAGGAAAAAATAGAATTGCCAAAAGAACAAGAAATGAATTTAAATAAACCAAAGATTAATGTCGATGCTGACAGTATTATTGTAAATGATAATGTAATAACAGATGACGAATTTTTTGATGATTTCTTTAACGAATAAAAATTCCATAAGCATGGAATTTTTTGTTAGCATTAAAACTTGACAAACATAATAATTAGAAGTATAATAACTTCCATTAAAAAGGAGAAAAGTATGAAAATATTTACACACTATCTAAAAACTAATAATCCTATTCCAAAAAAAGCACTTATTGTTTCAGATACTCATATTTTTAATGAGAAAGACTGTGAAATTTTAGACAGCGTTTTAAATGAAGTTGAAAATAAGCAATATGATTATGTTTTCTTGGTAGGAGATCTTATAGATTCAACCAATGTTTTTTATGATGTTTATAAAATGTCATGGTTACCAAAATACTATGAATTTTATAAGACATTAGGTCAAATTGCACCAACATTTATTGTATACGGAAGTCATGATTTTGGCTATCTAAAAGATGGAATTTGGCTCGATGACAAAGTAACTTTTTATGATCGCTTTGTAAATAAAGTGAGTGGTTATACCGGCATTAAAATCTTAGAAAATGAAACATATGATTTAGGAGATGGTTATACCGTAAGTGGGTATAATCCAACAAGCGTTTGGGGATATAATCCAAACCGAAATTATACAATCCCAGAAGAAAAAAGAGCATTGATTACAAAAGAGTTAGCATTTTTACATAAGTTAGATCCAAATAAATTTAATATTTTAATGTGTCATTATCCAAATATCTTTTTAGATATAGCAGAAGATGAAATTTTTAAGAGTGTGGATTTAGGAGTAGCAGGACACACACATAACGGTGTAACTCAGTTTAGAATCTTTCCGCTTGAATCTGTTTTAAATTTTCTGCATCAAAATAATAGAGGATTAATAACAGCAGAAAAATCTATAAAGCCAGAAGATACTAAATATTTAAGAGGAAGAATAGAACTGAATAATAGAGCATCTTTAATTGTTAATCCCGCTGCTAAAACACTTGCGGCTTGTACTGGAACTTTAGAAAAGTTTGATGCTTTATTTTATAAAGGCGCAACAGAGTTAACAATGAGTAATATAGAACAATCTGATAATTTAAAAAAAGTAAGGCGTTTAAAATAGCCCTCACTTTTTTTATGTCATAAAATAAGGTGTGATGTATATGAAAAGATTAAATATAAAAGACTATTATAAAAATATGGGAACATTAATAGATATAGAGCATCCCTTAGATTATGCTAGCTATCATCACCCTGATAGCATTAACATTCCTTATGAAAAATTATTATTAAACTATAAAACTTTATTAAATAAAAACGAGAAGTATTTTATTGTTTGTAGTAAGGGAACTAAGTCTCGAAAAGCGGTAAGTATATTAGAATTCTATGGCTATGATGTAACCCAAATGAGTTATGAATGACATTGAGGAAGATATTTTGGATTGTCAACTTTACCTAAAAGATAATCAGCACTAAGATGAAATTTAAAGCAAATAGTGTAAAGAAAAGGAGTAGCAATCAAATATCTTCCTTTTTCATAATCAGCAATCACCGATTGAGTAGTATTAAGAATAGAGGCAAGCTTTAATTGAGTCATTTTATTCTCTTTTCTAAATTCTTTGAGTCTCGATCCAGATTTTGCTCTATCTAATTTTTGATTAGTATTATTATATTTCCTTATTTCAGTAAAACCGAAAATATAATCCATTGATACATCAAAAATATTAGTCAAATTCCAAAGATGTTTAGAAGGAATGATACTATTTTGTAGTTCATATTCTTTATAAGTGCTACGATTAATATTTAGAAAACTTGCTATCTGCTCTTGAGTTAATTGTTTAGAAATTCTAATTGTTTTAAGTTGATTTCCATAATTCATTGCTCTTCACCATAATAATTGTCGCATTTATTGAAAAGAAAAAAATATAATGGCTAATATACCGATATTTTTCTTGACTTTTGAACTAGTTCAAATTATAATTTGAATATAAGCTAGGAAACTCATCATAGCTTATATAAATAAAAAAATAAATGAAGGTATACTTCACAGAAAGAGAGCCAAGATATGAAATTTGAGATACTAAGGAAAAGTCATTTAAAAAGAAATATTATCATAGGAGCAGTATGTATAGCAATTATTAGCGCCATAGTACTAAATTTTACAAGAGCAAAATATCGAACCACTCAAAGTATTCCATTAGTGAATGGAACAATTAACTATGCACCATATGATTTAAAGATGGTAGCAATGTATCAAGAAGAAGATGGAGAGTATAAAAGTATAGATACAGTACCAACAAGTGGATATAGTTTAAATAGTAAAAAAAGTTATTGTGAAGTAGATGATACGAAAGATAATAATGTAACAATGGAATACAAAAATGGCAGAGTAAGTATTTCTATAAATAAAAAAGGAACGAAATGTTATCTATATTTTGATAAATATGTATCTTCAAAAGATACTATTTTAGAACACTATAATATTATCCTTACGAGAGATGATTTTAACTCCACAGTAACAGATAATACATCTAGAACAATATATAAATCAATAAATGAAAGTCAATATGATAATGATGGTGAAGTATATTATTTCGCCGGAAATCCAAATGATAATTGGATGTATTTTGCCGGATATTATTGGCGAATTATTCGCATTAATGGTGATGGTACAATTAGAATAATTTATAACGGAAACGACACATCACAAAAATCTAATAGTATTAAATTTACAACATTCAATTCTTCTTCTTCAGACAATGCATATGTCGGATACATGTATACTATAAATAACGTTCATGGAAATGCCACCTCTAGTACAATAAAAGAAATAGTAGATGAATGGTATCAAAAAAACTTAACCAATTATGCTGAATACATTGATTTAAATTCTAATTTTTGTGGAGATAGAACAGCATATCTAAATTCTTCTGGAACAGAACTTGGAGGAGGAATGGGACAAAGAAAAACATATTATGGAGCCTACATAAGATTGGTCACAAATAAAAATCCTAGTTTTAAATGTAGTAATAATGCGGACTTATACACGACAGAATTTGCAGACTATGGAAATAGAAGTTTAAAGTATCCAATTGGATTAATAACAGCAGATGAAGTAATATATGCTGGTGAATATGTATCGTTTGATATAGAAAATGATTTATTTTATCTTAATGGAGACAGCTTTTGGACAATGACTCCTAGCCAAACAGAATTTGTATTTTACTATAGTGGAGGAGTTTTTTATCACGATTTTGGATTAGCAAATGCTAATGCAGGAGTACGTCTGGTAATCAATCTTCGTTCTGATCTAGAAATAACTGGAGCTGGAACTGTTTCTGATCCTTATAAAATAGTTTGATAACGGACAGTTTTGAAAAAAGATAGGCGGAAAGAGGAAAACATGATATAAAAAGTATATCCTGTTCTATATAATTTTAATTACATTGTATATGAATATGAAAAATTGTATAACGTGGTTTGTTTTATAAACTCTTTTATTCAAAACATTAAAACTTATTACACGTAAAAGAGCAAAGTAATGAAAGAAAAAATTTATTATAGCTCTTTTTTTATATTCAAGCATAAAATTGCCAGAATATAAAATGTAAAGTGACTCAACTTTACATTTTTATGTTGCATAAATAATAATTACATGGTATATTATAACTGTATTAGTACATATAATACAATAAAGGAGGAAGAAAATGATTGAGATTAGTAATTTATCTAAAAGTTTTGACAACAAGAATTATGTATTAGAAAATCTAAATTGCAAAATAAAAGACAACGCAATTTATGGTTTAGTAGGAGCAAACGAATCATTCTTTATATGTAACTTTTGTAGAGGAAAGTAATAAATATGAAGTTAGATTAGATATTCCAGAATCATTATTTAAAAAATTAGAACAAAAGGTTAAAGAAAAAGGAAGACAAACCATTAAAAATATGAATTACAATAATATATATTATATAGAGTATTGTAACCTTTCTATTCCAGTAACTAAAGAAATAAAAAAGATAATAAAAGATAATATCAATCAATTAAATGAATTTGACCTAGAAGAAAGTGAAATATTATATTTGTATAGCTATAAAAATCATAAATATGAAAAAATAAGTATTCCAATTAAATTGACTGAAGAATTATATAAAGAAGTGATTGATTATCAAAATAAAGATTTTATAAAATACATAACCACCACAAAATATGATTTATATTTTAGTCCTCATTACTATAGAGAAGGAATTTTTAGCGAAGAAGATTTATATGTATTTGATTATGTAATTAATAGTGACTTAAATGCCTTTATTGATTATTTACAAAATGATAATGAAATAGATTTAACGAAAGAAAGTATGAATATCCACACATATTATAATCGCTCATATAATGTAACAATAAATGACGTTGAAAAATTTCAAAAAGAATTTGAACAATATAAAGAAAACGTAAAAGAAAATATCGAATATCAAAATTTAATAAAACAGTATGAGGAGCAGGGGGAACTCTATGAATATTAATATTGATTATTCAAAAAGAGAGCCGATATATGAACAAATAGTAAAAGAAGTAGAAAAGCAAATAACACTAGGTATTTTAGAGCCAGGATATCAAGTACCTAGTGTTCGCGCTTTAGCTTATGATTTAGGAATTAATCCTAATACGGTAAAAAAAGCTTATGATATTTTAGAAGAAAATGGACTAATTATTTCTAAATCTACTAAAGGAACATTTATTAGCGATAATATTAAGAAAGCAAAAGAGTTAAAAATAGAAGAATTAATAGAAAGATTAAATGAGATAAAAAAAGAATTAGAAAATTATGGATTAAGCAAGGAAGAGATTATAAAAAGGATGAAGTAAAATGATAATAGTTTATAACGTTGTAATGGTTTTATGTTTATTATTTAGTCTTTATTTTGGAATAACAGGTTTATTTGCTTTTAAAAAAATAAAATATCATCATAAAAATACTAAGAATAATAAATTTGCCATCTTAATTCCATGTCGAAATGAAGAAGCAGTAATAGGAAATTTAATTGATAGTATTCATGAACAGAATTATGCTAAAAAGTATTATGATTGTTATGTAATACCCAATAATTGTACAGATGAAACAGAAAATATTGCGAAAAGTAAACAAGCCAAAATTATAAAAGTGGGTATACCCACCAAAAGCAAAGGGGAAGTATTAAAGTATACTTTTGAGTATTTAAAAGATAGAGATTATGATGCTTATGTTATATTTGATGCTGATAATATTGTCGATAAAAATTTCCTATATTATATGAATGAAACTTTAAATGAAGGATATTTAGTAGCTCAAGGATTTCGTGATGCTAAAAATCCTAGTGATAATTACTTAACTGGTAGTTATACTATGTTTTATTACTTACAAAATTTTTTCTATAATAAATCGCGAATGATTTTAAAAAGATCAGCAGCGATTAATGGTACAGGATTTTGTGTAGCTAAAAAAGTCATAGATGAATATGGTTTTCAAGTGAAGACTTTAACTGAAGATAGTGAATTTACAGGAATATGTTCTCTAAATCACATCCAAATTGCTTTTGTTCCCAAGGCAATAACTTATGATGAACATCCTACTAGTTTTAAAACATCATGGCGTCAACGTAAAAGATGGAGTAGTGGATCCTATGCTTGCTTAACAAGATATAGTAGAAGTTTACTAAGAGATTTTTGGAAAAAAGGCAATTTTTGTTCATTTGATTGTCTGCTATACTATTTAGCTCCATTAGTTCAAGTAATATCATTCGTCTTACCTTTACTATTCATGGTATTAAATATATTGGAAAGCTTAATTGTTGGCAAATTAATGATCAATACTTCTAGTATCATTTTCTTTTTCCTTTTTTATGGATGTAATGTTTTACTGAATATTTTCATCATCAAAATGTTAAATAAAAAAATAAAAGATCACTATAAAGGTATATTTGGTTTTTCGCTATTTATCCTAACTTGGATACCAATCAATATGATTTGTTTATTTAAAAAAAATAAAAAATGGGAACCAATTAAACATACAAGAAATGTTTCTACTAAAAATATTTTAAATTAAATTCGACATTTTTTTCAATAAACACTATAAATTAAAGATTTAAGAGTTGACTAAAATTAGATTTTTGATATAATTAATTTAGAAGGTGAAAATATGAAGAATTTAAATAGAAAAGGTTTTACTTTAGTAGAATTATTGAGTGTGATTGTAATATTGTCTGTGATTGTTTTAATTGCGACCAATGCTGTTGTTCCAATGGCGGATAGTGCTAAAAAACAAGTGCTTGCAATGGAAGCAAATTCTTTAGTAAAAGCAGCACAAACGTTATATATACAAGAAAATTCTTCAAGTTCTAAATGTTATACTTATGATGAGATTATTTCCTCTGGCTTGATTGAAAAGAATGATGAAAATTATACAGGAAGTATTTCCATTGAAGTAGATTCTTCTGGGAACTATACTTATAAAATATGGTTATCTAATGGCCAATATATGATTAAAGGTGTAAAACCTGATGTAACAAGTGATAATGTAGAGACATCAGCAGAAGATGCATCTACGACATGTAGTGCTAATTAATCTAGTGAAAAACTAGATTTTTTTAATATTTTACTATATAATGAATATGGTGATGTAAAATGATTATAGGCTCTCATGTTTCTTTTGGTCGAGACGGTCTTTTAGGGAGTGTAAAAGAGGCAATAAGCTATGGAGCAAACACTTTTATGTTTTATACAGGAGCTCCTCAAAATACTCTAAGAAAGCCAATTGATAAATCAAATACAGAAGAGGCTCAAAAATTAATGATAGAAAATAATATAGATATTAATAAAGTGATATGTCATGCTCCTTATATTGTAAATTTAGCTAATAATTTAGATGAAAGGAAATACGATTTCAGTATTAATTTCTTAACTCAAGAATTAGCAAGATGTGAAGAGATGGGAGTAAAGTATATTGTTCTTCATCCGGGTTCTAGTGTCGGAATAGAAACTTCTATTGCCTTAGATAACATTGTATATGCTTTAAACCAAGTATTAAAAAAAGAATATGATGTTATGATTTTGCTAGAAACTATGGCCGGAAAAGGAACAGAATTAGGACGTACTTTAGAAGAAATGAAATATTTAATAGATCATGTAGAAAATAAAGAAAAAATAGGAGTTTGTATTGATACTTGTCATTTAAATGATGCAGGTTATAATATGGCTTCATTTGATGAATTTTTAGCTCTTTTTGAACAAGAAATTGGTATAAATTATATAAAATGTGTTCATATAAATGATAGTAAAAATATTTTAAGTGCCCATAAAGATCGTCATGCCAATATTGGTTACGGAACAATAGGATTTGAAACTTTACTAAAAATTATCAATCATGAAGCTTTAAAAGATATTCCTAAAATATTAGAAACTCCATATATCGGAAACAGTGATGATGATAAAGAAAGATTATATCCCCCTTATAAATTTGAAATAGCTATGATAAGAGAAGGAAAATTTAATTATAATATGATGAATGATATTAGAGAATTTTATAATAAATAAAGGAATTGAACTATAAGAAAAAAAAGAAAGTACTTTAAAAACAATTAGAATAGATTGCTTTACCCTTGTTAAAAGAAATCTATGATACAATAAATTTAGAGAATTAGGCTAAATGCCTATTTAATTATTTCAGGCATTGGTTGCTGTCTTAAAGACCAATGCTATTTTTATTCTTGATAAAATTACTTTTAATTAAACCTTCATTTTTTAGAGCTCCCATCTCGTTTCCTTGAAAGAGTAAAGAAAAACAAAAAATAGAATGGAAAAGAACAAAGCAAAGGCAAACATTCCTCCTTAATACTCAAGACTATATCAAGTTACGATAACGATTGATTAGAAGACTTTAGTAATTTTTTCTTTTTTGTGTCATATTAATTATTTTATTCAATATTTAATTTTTAGCTGTTTTATGTTAAATTTCTATGATTTTAAAATAAGAATTTTAAATTTAATTACTTAAAGTTAAAAATGATTGACAAAATATATAAAATGATATTAAAATGATAAAAATTATATTTTAGTGGAGTGAGAATTATGACTTTAATTAGAAGAAATTTTACTAAATGGTTTTCATTAAATATTTTTTGCTTAGGTGTTTTATTCTACAATGTAACTAATTTTTATAAAAGAGCGTCTTTATGTGTTTAAGACGCTCATTTTTTATATTAAAGGAGGAGTTATGAAAGATGTTAGTATTGAAAAATTATAGCAAATGTTAAAATTAAATACGGAAAATGTGAAAAAAGTAAAAAATCATATCAATATGCCAAAGAATTACATTCTAATCAAGTAAGGCAAAGTGGAGAACCTTATATTATTCATCCGTTAAATGTAGCATATATTTTAGCAGAAATGAATGCTGATGTTGGAAATACAATGGTAGGAGCTTTTGTTAATGATGAGTATGTACCAATAGATTATAGTTTAAAGAACAAAGACAGAGTTAGAATAGTAACAGATAATTTATCATTTGGACCAAGAGAAGATTGGCTTGAGAAAGCTCAAACAAGTCATGCTAGAAAAAAATAAAAGAGTTTAATAAAAAATAGAAAGAAGGAAAAAATATGGAAGCGTTTATTTATGTGAATAAGAAAAAGAATATAAATAATCAAGAATTTGAAGTAGTTGAAACAAAAGGAAAGGGACATCCAGATAATATTTGTGATACATTAGCTGAAAAAATTTCAGCAAATTATTCAAAATATTGTTTAGAACATTATAGAGTGATTTTACGTCATATGATAGATAAGTTATCTATTTTAGGAGGCGGGTCAAAAGTTAAATTTAATGGTGGAAAAATGATTGCACCTATAAGAGTTTTGGTAAATGGTAGATTTACAGATAGATATAATGATGAAAAGATTGATTACATGAAGATAGTTGACGAAACTATAAAAAATTATTTTCAAGAATTATTTCCTATGATAAATATTGAAAAAGATTTATTAATAATTGATAATACTCATCATAATGAAGGACCAGGAGTTATTTATAATAATGACAATACCACAAAAAATGAAAGAGTGAAATTCTTTGAAGCGACTTCCATAAAGGATGCATCAAGACATAATAATCATAATAGATGTAATGATACATCAACAACTGTTAGCTATTATCCAATGAGTAAATTGGAAATAACAGTATTAAATATAGAACAATTATTGAATTCTGATAATTATAAAAAATTAAAACCATGGGTTGGGAATGATATTAAAGTTATGGGAATACGAAAAGAAAGAAAAGTAGAAATAACAAGTTGTGTTCCACTAATATCAAAATACGTCAAAGATTTAGAAGATTATAAAAATAAACTAAATATAATTAAGAAAGACATTGAAAAAGAAATAAAAAAACAATTTAAAAATAATGAAATAATCGTATATTTAAATACAAGAGACAATTATGAAAAAAATGACCTTTATATGACATTAACTGGTAGTGCTATAGAAAGTGGAGATGAAGGCATAGTAGGTAGAGGAAATAGATCAAGGGGTGTAATTCCTTTTAGTAGAAATTTTAGTATGGAAGCCGCTTGTGGCAAAAATCCAGTATATCATACTGGGAAATTATTTACCGCGATTGGTGATATTATAAGTAAAAAAATTTATGAAAAATATAAAGTTGAAAATACAGTATATTGTACTTCAAAAATGGGTGATAGTATTAGTAAGCCTTGGAATATAAGTGTAGAACTTAATAAAAGAATATCCAAAGAAGAAATTGATGACATTAAACGCATGATAAATGAAATAATTGAAAAACATTCAGAAATCACACAAAATATTATTAATGATAAAATAAAATTAAACAGTTATTAGGAGGTGTAAAAATGGAAAAAAATATATTATATCCTGATTATATAAAAAAATTTTTTATAGATAATGGTTATAAATATTTTAAGCCTTTTTCAATTATAAATAACCAAGACACAGTCTTTATATCCGCGGGTATTCAACCATTGCTAAAAAGTGCAAGAGAAAATCAAATATTAGATTGCGAAAAAGTATATTTACCACAACCAGTTATCAGAACTCAATATTCTGAAAGCATTGAAGAAGGGTCTTCTATAGCTTTTACAAATGTTACAACAGCAACTTTTAACAATTCAGAAGAAGAACATTTAAAAATGGTCAAAGATTGGTATAATTTTTTAAATGAAATAGGAATATCAAAAAATAATATTTCAACTTTGTCAGATGTATATGAGACAAGATGGGATGATTTAGATTTAATTGGAAAAAGAACTTTTCATTATTATAATAATCTGGAAATAGGAGACACAACATTTTTTTCAAAAATAGCCAAAAATGGTAAAAGCATTTCCGTAAAAACAATGAGTGATTTAGGGTTTGGATTAGAAAGATTAAGATGGAGGGCAACTAACAAATCTTATTACGACTTATATAGTAAGTTTGATGAAATAGATTTAAAAGTGAAAGCATATTTATCTGCCTTAGCATTATTGGCAGTAAATGAAGTTAAACCTTCAAATAAAAATGCTGGTTATAGGGTAAGACTTTTTTCAAAAAAATTAATTAATATTATAGAAGGAAGAAGTTTAAATGTGCAAGAATTGAAATACTTGGAGGAATGTATTATATATTGGAAATTGTGGCAAGAAAAAGATTATGACAATAAAGAAATAATTATAAACGAATTAACAAGAAATGGTAATAGATTTATTTTAGATATGTTAAGTGAGGAAGGATATAAAAACTTAACTGGGATTAATATAAATATTTCTAGAGAAGAATTTAATAAAAGACTACGATTTTCAGGCGTACCAGAAGAGCGAGTAAAAAAATTAATTAGGTATAAGGTGCTAAAATGAAATTATTTTTATGTGGTGGTGGTTCAAATACACAAATTATGTATGCATTAAAAAAATTTAAATCGGTAGTAAAAAAAGGTAAACCAATATTATATATTCCTTTAGCTATGGAGAAAGAAAATTATGATAGTTGTAAGAAATGGTTTGCGAGAGAATCTAAATATATTGGAATAAATTCTTTTGAAATGATTACTTCATCAAAAGAATTAGCAGAAAAAAAATTAAATAATTATTGTGCATTATTTATTGGTGGCGGAAATACTTTCAAACTTTTAAGTGAATTGAGTGAAAACGAAAATATAAAAAAAATACAAAATTATTTAAAAAATAATGGCATTATTTTTGGAGGAAGTGCAGGCGCAATAATTTTTGGAAAAAATATTAATACTTGTCTACTTGATGATGGAAATAATATAAAATTAAAAAATTGTGATGGTTTTAACTGTTTAAATGGCTACTCAATATTATGCCACTTAAATAAATCAAATTTTAAAAAAAATTATAATTATTTAAAAGAGTATTCAAAAGAAAATAAAGTATTATATTTGCCGGAAGAAGATGTTATATTTATTGATAATAATAAAATTAAATTTATAGGAACACATAAATATGTAAAATTTATTAATGGAGAATATTTTATTCATAATTTTGCAAATTTTAAAAGAGATATTAATGATTAGGAGGATTTAAAATGTTAGATATTAAATTAATTAAAAATAAAAAAGATGAAATAGAACAAGCTTTACGTAAAAGAATGCCAGAATGTTCTTTAGACAATATTGTGGAGATGGATAATCAAAGACTTGAATTACAAAGAAAATTGGATGATTTGTTAAGTTTTAGAAATAAAAAATCTAAAGAAATAGCAATAAAAAAAAGAGAAGGCAAAGATGTTGCTGATTTAATAGAAAAAATGAAAGACATCGGCGACTATATAAGTGAAATAAAGGAAAAACTTAATGCAGTAACAAGAGAATTAAATGAACAATTAAGTGCTTTACCAAATATACCTGATGATGACTTAGTAGCGGGAGGAAAAGAGAATAATGAATCTTTATATAAATTTTTAGATACCCCAAAATTTGATTTTAAAGAAAAAGATCATATCGAATTGGAAAAAGATTTAGAATTGGTAGATTATGAAAGAGGGATTAAATTAGCAGGTCAAGGTTCATGGATATATACTGGAGTTGGTGCACAACTAGAATGGGCATTACTTTGTTATTTCGTTAATACACATATAAAAAATGGATGGGAATTTAATTTAGTTCCTCATATGTTAAATTATGATTGTGGATATGTGGCTGGCCAATTTCCAAAATTTAAAGATGAAGTTTATTGGGTAGATGGTAATTCTAAAAGTAATGGAAAATTTATTTTACCAACTGCTGAAACAGCACTGGTCAATATTCATAGAGATGAAATATTGAGAGAAGATGAATTGCCTAAAAAATATTTTTCTTATACACCATGTTATAGAAGAGAAGCCGGTGGTTCAAGAAAAGAGGAAAGAGGAATTATTAGAGGACATCAATTTAATAAAGTTGAAATGGTTCAGTTTACTTGGCCAGATAAATCAGATGAAGCATTTGAAGAAATGCTGTTTAATGCAGAAAATATAGTTAAAAGTTTGCAATTGCATTATCAAGTAAGTAAATTAGCAGCAGGAGATTGTAGTTCAAGTATGTGCAGAACATATGATATTGAAATTTGGATTCCAAGTATGAAAATTTATAAAGAAATTAGTTCAGTTTCAAATTGTAGAGACTATCAAGCAAGAAGAGGAAACATTAAATATAGAAATTCTATAACTGGTAATCTAGAATTAGTTAATACATTAAATGGTTCAGGTCTGGCAACTAGTAGATTAGTTCCGGCATTATTAGAACAATATCAACAAGCAGATGGTAGTGTTATTATACCAGATGTTTTGAGACCATATATGTGTGGTATGGAAAAAATTGAAAAAAGGGTCAAAGTTTTAAAAAAATAATGTAAAGTATATATAAAATGCGTATTTATTGATATAAATAGTATGTTAGTAAACGATTCAAAAAATGCATGATTATATTAACATGAATTTAAAACAATTTGTAATAGGTAAAATTAAAATTGTTAATGAACTTCCTATAAAAGGAACGGGAAAAATTAAAAAAAACAAGGTAAATAAAATAATAAATTTTGATATAAAAAACTATAAGATGAAAGAATTATCTGGCGGATTAAGGTGTAAACCGTTTTTGATTGAAAATGATATTGAAAAAATATATCAAAAACACTAAATATCAAGCTGAAAAAAGTTTAATGTAACCAATTTAATAAAAACAAAATAATAGTAGCATTTTAATACATCAAGTTTATTTTTTTGGTGGGAGAGAATAATCAAAAGAATTGGTTAGTTACAGAATATAAAGAAGGAAAAATATTAAGTGAACTTAAAAAGCAAAATTTTTCGCTAAATTTTATAGTTAAATCCTTAGCTGAAAATTATAGTATAAAAGAGCTAAATTTAGATGAATAACAGATAAAAATTTAATTTCATATTCACATTTTTCAGATAATTTAATTAGTGAATTGTACAGATTTGAAAATGGAAAATGCAGTAAAAAATGACATTAATAAAAAAGACTTAGAGGTAATGATAAATTCTGCAAATAAAGTAATAGAAAAAGTAAAATTATTAGACAATCAACTTGTTCCAGAGTTAATTTGGTTTGATCTAGATCCAAATAATATATTAGTTAAGAAAAATAATAGCAAATATGAACTTTCAAGTATAATTGATGTAGGTAGTGCAAAATATGGTGTGAAGGAATGTGATTTAACATTTTTAAAAATGAAAGTTTGTTTAAACGAAGATGAATATAAAAGCCTTTTAAAAGAATATCAACCAAATAATAAAGAAGTTAATGAAGACTTAATTAATTTATTATTAGTTTTTATTGAGTTAGATGATATGATTATAGGAGTTTTAGATTATGAAAACATTCCGGCATCATACGCTTCAAATTTTAAAAGTATTATTCAAAAATATAATAATTAGCCAAAAATAAAAAACAGAAATGTTACTATTTCTTCACCATATGAAATATAAAATAAAACTGCCAATCATTAAGGCAGTTTATTTAGATGAAAGAAGAATAATGAGCGCTATATTCTAAAAATAGTTTTTTAATTTTCTTAAAATTTTCTTCACTAAAACGATTTTTATAACGATCTAAATCAAGTAATTTAGGATTTTTAATAATTTGTTCCCAATTCTTAGTTATAAACTCATAAATGAAGGAAAGTTCGTTTTGACTTAAATGAATATTTTTGCTAGTTGCAAAATTCTCTACATCTTGAATTGTCATTCTTCCCATGTACGCTTTAATTAAATTATACATAATATCACCTAATATATTGTATGAAAAAATAATTTTTTTAAATACTAATAATGGTGAATTATATGCCTAAAAAACTATTTTTGATCATTGGATCTTTAACGATTGTTTTTTTATTTTTTATATATCGCATCTATGATTTAGCATACATGAATCGTAATTTTTATTTAAACGAAGCTCGAAAAATTAACGAAGTATATGTAAGTGGTGGTACTGCTCCAAGAGGAAGAATTTTAGATGTAAACGGTACAGTCTTGGTTGATAATATCGGAATAAATGCTATATATTATCATAAACCATCGAATATTACTTTGAAAGAAGAATTAGTAATCGCTGAAACTCTAGTGAATCTAACAAATTATCAATATCAATATGATGAAAATAAATTAAAAGATTTCTATTTAATTAAATATAGTGAAGAATGTAACACTCTAATTACGATTGAAGAATATGAAATGTATAATGAAAGAAAACTAAGTAAAGAAGATTTAGAAGAGCGAAAGCTAAAACGCATTACTAGTGATATGCTAAACAAAATGAGTGAGTTAGAAAAATACAGTTCTTATTTTTATTATTTAATGAATGAAGGATATAGCTATGATAATAAATGTTTAATAAAAAATGTTAGTGATGAGATATATGCTAGTATTTTAGAAAGTGATTTACCAGGAATTTTTGGTGAAATGGAATGGTCAAGAAAGTATTTATATGAAGATACTTTAAAAACAATATTTGGATCCATCAGTAATTCACTTCCTAAAGAGAAAACAGACTTATTAAAAGAAGGTTATAACTTAACGGATCAAGTCGGAATAAGTGGTTTAGAAGAATATTATGAAGATTATTTAAAAGGAGAAAAAGCTGTTTATAAAGTTGGTGAAAATAATACCTTAGAATTAGTGAGTGAAGCTAAAAGAGGTAAAGATTTAGTTTTAGAAATTGATATTAATATTCAATTAGAAGTAGAAAATATTATCAAAGAAGAAATGTTAAAAGCGAAGAAAACTGCTAATACAGAGTTTTACAAAGAAAGTTTTGCATTAGTTAGTGAGCCTACAACAGGGGCGATCAAAGCCATTGCTGGAATAAGGCTAGTAACAAATGGAAAAGAAATGAGTTTCGAGGATGTAAGTATTAATGTCATAAAAAACGCTTATACTGTGGGAAGTGCTGTAAAAGGAGCATCAATGGCAGTTGGTTATCAAAATGGAATCATTGATATTGGAAGCAAAATGACCGATAGTTGTGTAAAACTTTCTAATATGCCAGCCAAATGTTCTTATAAGAAACTAGGAGTTTTAAATGATGTTGAAGCTTTAGCATTAAGTTCTAACTATTATCAATTTATTATTGCTTTAGGAATTATGGGGAAAGATTACACATATAATATGAAAATAGAAGCTGAAAAAGAACATTTTGATATATATCGAAATACTTTTGCTGAATTTGGCTTAGGTTCCCTAACAGGAATTGATTTACCAAATGAAAGTAGTGGCTTAAAAGGAACGACAATAGCACCCGATTTATTAATGAATTTAGCGATAGGTCAATATGATTTATATACGCCAGTAGAATTATTACAATATATAAATACGATTGCAAATAATGGAATAAGATTAAAATTAAATTTAATGAATAGTATTAAAGAGGGAACGGATATAGTAGTAGAAAGTCAAATAGAAGAGTTAAATCGGGTAAATTTAGAAGAAAAATATTTAAAAAGAATTCAAGAAGGATTCCATAATGTTATGGAACATGGAACAGGATATTGGTACATAAATCCTCAAATTGAAGCAGCCGGAAAAACGGGAACTAGTGAATCTTATATTGATAATGATTATGATGGAAAACTAGAATCTTATGTTTTGAGTAATACTTTTCTAATGTATGCACCCTTTGATAATCCCAAGTATTCTATAGTAGTAATAAGTCCAAATACGAGTAATTTAGATAGTGAAAGTACTTATCGTTCTCCTGTAAATCGCTTAATTGCAAGAAAGATAAACGATTTTCTCTTTTCAAGTTAAGAATTTAATGATATAATACTACTAGCTTTTATAAAAGGAGGTGCTTTTTATGGCCAAAAATGAAAGTAGAAATTATGTAACTTTAAGATGTACTGTATGTGGTGAAGAATTAAGATGTACAAGTAAGAACAAAAAGAATACTCCTGATCGTCTAGAAATAAAGAAGTATTGTAAAAAATGTCATAAACATCAAACAGTAAAAGAAAAGAAGTAAAAATAAAGAAAAGTGGTTTTAAATTATGAAGAAGAAAATACACAGCCTAGCAAGACCTTTAGTAAGGAATTATCCTCCTATTATTGCGGTTTATGGCCGAAGTGAAAATCATAAAATAAATACTAAATCACTAGAAAGAAAAAAGAAAAAAAGATTTGGAATATTTAGAAAAAGTGAGGAGTGAGAGCATGAATATAAACATTAATGATATCAAAAATGGAATGACTATTATTATGGACAATAATTTATATCAAATTGTTGAATTTCAACATGTAAAACCAGGAAAAGGTTCAGCGTTTGTTAGAATGAAATTAAGAAATCTACGTACTGGTTCTATTACAGAAGACACATATAATACCAATATAAAAATATCTAAAGCTCATATTGATAGAATGCCAATGCAATATCTATATTCTGCTGGCGATAATTATGTATTCATGAACAATGATACTTATGAGCAAATAGAAATTTCTACAAAAACTTTAGGTGAAGATGTAAAATTCATCAAAGAAGGAATGGAAATAACTGTAGATTATTATGAAGGTGAAATTCTAGGAATTACTCTACCAGAAAAAGTAGAATATGAAGTAATAGAAACAGAACCTGCTGTAAGAGGAAATACTACCAATAATGCTCAAAAAGATGCTAAAATTGAAACAGGCTATATTGTAAAAGTTCCATTATTTATTAGTACAGGTGAAAAAATTATTGTATCTACGAAAGATGGTAAATACTCATCAAGAGCTTAAATTATTTAATTTAAGCTCTTTTGCAAATAAAAGATAATGCAACTTTCAATTTATTAAATTTAAAAAAAGAAGAATTAAATTTTAATGACACGTTAAGAATCAAATTAAAAGAATGAGTTTTTATATAGGAGAAAGTAAAAATGCATCAATTTCAATATTTAAATTATCAAGATATCAAAAAGAGAATAAATGACTTGATTTTAATAGATAGTCCAAATAAAATAACAAAAGAAAAACCTTTAGGTTATTCCGAATATGGGCTACCAATTGACCATTATAAAATAGGGAATGGCCCCAAACGTATAGTAGTAAGTGGTTCCTATCATGCTGCTGAAATAATTACATCTATCTTTGTAGTGAGACTAATGGAGGAAATGTCTCAAAACACTAGTTTTAATCAAAATGAATATACAATTGATTTTATACCGATTGTAAATCCTGAAGGTTATTTAATTACCACAGAAATGCAAGACTTATATTTAGGAAAAGATACAAGTGAAGAAGAAAAAATAGCCAGAGCTAAAGTATATTGGGCAAATTATCGAGCAGATGCAGGAATTCCTGCTAAAGTAAAAAAAGGCAAATTAGAAGAAAGTACTTTAAGAGAAAAAAAGACTTATCAAGCTTTATTTGATAATGTAAATCTAGAAAATTATTTAGTAGATTATCCAGAATTAAAGCAAAATGTATTAAATATAATTCATCAAAATAATTATCCGATTGGTGTTTTAGCAGCCTGGACTGCTAATGGAAGTGGGATAGATTTGAGTCAAAATGTACCATTTAATCCAGCAATTTCTACACTAGCTTCATCTAAAGAACCAGTTTATAATCATCTTGCATATGCCAATACAAGAAAAGATGTTCCTGGCCCTATTAATACTCCATGTCGTGATTTCAATCATTTTTTCTTTGAATCTGAAAATTTAGCAATGTTAAATTTCTTAGAAAATTTAAGTCATGAACGGGATCAAGAAATCATTGCTTATTTTAATTATCATAGTGTAATGGGAAAAATGTATCAAAGGCCAGTAAAAGAGGAAGGCATGCTAAATTTATATGGAATTGATTATGAGAAAAAAATAATTGAGAATTATATTTCATCTAAAACATTTAGAGGACAAAATGCTTATGATATTATTGAAAGTGAAGATCCTTATGCTTATATAAATGAATTTTTTAGATTAAGATACGGTATAAATATTCAAGTAGAATTATCTCGAATGGGATCAAATCCTATAGGGCCTTTAGCTGATCCTGATACTTTTGAAACTATTACCGTAAAACCTAATTTAGAAGCATTTAAAAATTTTGTTAAAAATTATGATTTTATCAAAAATTACGCAACATTTATAAAAGAACTAGTAGATGAAATTCGTAAAGAACATCCAGATTTTGATATTTTAAATATTTATGACTTAATTGATAGAATAGGAAGAGAAAACCCAAGCTTATATACTAAATTACAAGAAGAATTAAGAAATAAAGATAATCATAATGCTCATGTAATTAGTTATTTTTATCAATTATTACAAGAGAAATTAAAAAGTGATGAGAAAGAAAATGAAGAGGCAAAAAGATTAGATTTAGATTCTAAATTTAATCATAATTTCCATGCTTTTTTAATAAAAATAATAGAAGAATTAAATGAAAAAAGAAAAGAACCAATAAGTGGGATAGAAATAGAAATCCTAATAGATAATCTTTTTAGAGATTATCCAGAATTAATAGCCAAAATAAAATATCAATTACAACATGAGCTACCAGTTCAAGAATTATATCAAGAACTATCTGGTATTATCCATAATCAAATCAAAATGGGAAACTTAATGAATTTACCTAAAAGGCCTAAAATAAATCCCTTAGACTTTCCAGAAGTAGATTTATTAGTAAATAAAGAAAATCCTTTACCAGAAAATTATATTCCAACTAATATTATAGAAGTAAAGAATCCTTATTATAAATCTTTCTTTCCAGGCATTAATTTGCAAGTAAATAAAGAAACAAATATGGCTTTTCAATTACTAAAAGAAGAAGCATTAAAAGAAGGATACGAATTATGGATTGATTCAGGATATCGAACAAGTTCCTATCAAGAAAAAGTTTTAAATCATTATTTAAAAACCATGGGAGAAGAAGCCTATCAAAAAGTTGCTCTTCCAAAAACGAGCGAGCATGAAAGTGGCTATGCTATAGATTTAGGAACTGTTATAGATGGTAAATATTTCGATGAAATAACGAATGAACTACCAGTAACAAAATGGCTTCATGAAAATTGTCATAAATATGGCTTTATTATTCGATATCCGAAGGATAGAGAAGAAATAACAGGATTTAAATATGAACCATGGCATTTAAGATATGTTGGCTTAGAACTAGCAAAATATTTATACGAAACTGATTTGACATTAGAAGAATATCATCGTGAAAAAAGTTTAAAAAAATAAATGACTAATTTTTTTGAAAAGAGTATCAAACTCTTTTTTTTAAATGTAAGTTTTGTTATAATATTTATAGTGGGGTGATATTATGTTAGTACCATTAAAAATTGTAACAGAATATAGTTTACTAAAGAGTACCATTAAAATAGATTCTCTAATTCTATTTTTAAAAAAACATAATATTACTAGTTGTGCTATTTGTGATGATAATTTATATGGAGTAATGGAGTTTTTTACGAAAATGATTGCCAATAATTTAAAACCTATTATTGGTCTTAATATCAAAATAGAAAATAAAGAAATATTATTATACCCTATAAATAATGCTGGTTATAAAAATTTACTAAAAATCCACACCTTAAAAGAAACAAACGAATTAACTTGGGAAACTTTAAATTCTTATTTAAAAGATATAAAAATAGTATTACCAAATTCCAGTTATGATTTATTAGAAAAATTTCCATATGCTTATTTAGCATATCAAAATGATACAGAAAAAATAGAAGCTTTATTAAAGACAGATGAGTGTATTTATATAAGAGAAGCTAGATGTTTAGAAAAAGAGGATGCTTTTGATTTAGCGTGTTTAGAGGCCATAGATCGTGGATGTACTTTAAAAGAAGTAGAAAATAAATATGAAAACATGTATATAAATTTATTAGTAAAAAAAGAAGATGAAGAAGCAACAATAAAATTTATTCAAGACATAGATTTAGATATAAATGAAAAAGGAAACTATATTCCCGTATATAATAAAGAAATAAATTCAGCAGAATATTTGCGAAATCTAGCTATGAAAGGCTTAGTAAAAAGATTAAAGGGAGATATAAGAGAAGCTTATATTAAAAGATTAAATTATGAACTATCCATCATAAATAAGATGGGATTTACTGATTATTTTTTGATAGTTTATGACTATGTTTTATATGCGAAAAAAAATAATATTTTAGTTGGACCGGGAAGAGGAAGTGCTGCCGGATCTTTAGTGAGCTATAGTATTGGAATTACCAATATTGATCCCTTAAAATACGACTTGCTTTTTGAGCGTTTTCTAAATCCTGAGCGAATAACGATGCCTGATATTGATATTGATTTTGAATATACCAAAAGAGGCGAAGTAATTGACTATGTAAGAAATAGATATGGCCTTAAGAATGTTGCCCCAATCATGACTTTTGGAACTCTAGCTTCTAAACAAGTACTGAGAGATACAGGGAAAATAATGGAAATAGATAATAATTTAATTGATAAATTTGTAAACTTAATTGATGCGAAAGCATCACTAAAAGAAAACTTGAAAAAAATAGAAGTAACAACCTTTTTAGAAAATCATTCTGAATTAAAAAAAGTTTATAAAGAGGCTTTAAAGCTAGAAGGGCTAAAAAGACATATCTCAACTCATGCAGCAGGAGTTGTCATATCGAGTGTTCCTCTAGATGAGGTAATTCCTTTAACTTTAAATACGTCTTTTTTTATGACAGGGGTTACGATGGAATATTTAGAACCATTAGGTTTATTAAAAATGGACTTTTTAGCCCTAAGGAATTTAACAATTATCGCCAATGTTCTAGATTTAATTAAAGAAAATACAGACCATATTTTAGATTTAAATAAAATAAACTTAAACGAACCGGTTGTTTTCAAACTATTTAGTGAAGCAGATACCGAAGGAATATTTCAATATGAAAGTAGTGGTATGAAAAATTTAATGAAAAAATTAAAGCCAAATAGTTTTTCTGATTTAGTAGCAAGTGTAGCTTTATTTAGACCAGGACCCATGAATAATATTGATATGTTTGTAAGAAGAAAACATAAAGAAGAGAAAGTAACTTATTTACATCCCGATTTAGAACCAATTTTAAAAGAAACATATGGGGTAATTGTCTATCAAGAACAAGTAATGCAAATTTTAGTAAAAGTAGGCGGTTATACTTATGCTGAGGCCGATAACATAAGAAGAGCAATGTCGAAGAAAAAAGAAAGTGTGATCTTACAAGATAAAGAGCATTTTATAAAAAATGCTATTAAGAAAGGGTATCAAGAAAGTATTGCTATCGAAATTTATGATTTAATTTTAAAATTTGCTAATTATGGGTTTAATAAAGCTCATTCTGTTAGTTATGCTTTAATTGGTTATCAAATGGCCTATTTAAAAGAGAAATTTCCGCTTTATTTTATTACTAATCTCTTAAATATGAGTTTAGGAAGTGAAATAAAAACCAAGGAATATATTGATGAAGCCCGAAAAAAAGGAATTAAAATATTAAAACCTAATATTAATGAAGCAAATAGTAGTTATAAAATTGTAGAAAATAGTTTAATGATACCGCTTGGAAGTATAAAAAATCTTGGCGTAACTGCTTCTACAGCCATTTTAGAAGAAAGAGAAAAAAATGGTAAATTCGTAGATTATCTAGATTTTGTGGCGAGAATCTATGACAAAAGTAATAATAAGAAAACCATAACCTCCTTAATTGATGCCGGAGCTTTAGATAATTTTGGACTCACTAAAAAAACAATGATCGAAAATTTAGATGCTGCGATAAATTATGCGAGTTTATTAATTGATTTAGACTCTTCTTTTGTTATGAAGCCACTAATAGAAGAAAAGAGGGAATATGAAGAAGAGATTTTAAGAGAAAAAGAGTTTTGTTCATATGGCTTTTATGTAACAAATCATCCAGTAAGTAAGTATAATGATAAAAGTATTATAAAGCTAGAAAAGATAAAAGACTATTTTGATAAAAGAATCAAATGTGTGGTTTTAGTAGAAAAAGTAAAAACAATTAAAACCAAAAAAGGGGATAATATGGCTTTTATTACTGCTAGTGATGAAACAGGAAATGGTGAATTTGTTTTATTTCCCAATGGATACTCTTTACTTAAAAATATAAATAATGGTGATATAATAATTATTCAAGGATTAGTTGCCAAAAGATTTGATAGTTATCAAATTAATATAAATGGATTACAGAAAGTAGTAGGTGGTATAAATGCATGATATCCATTCATTCTTTAAAAGTATCAATTTTATTCCCGAAAAAAATACTTTTGATGAAATTGAAATCGAAAAAGTAATTTTAAATAAGAAAAGCGAAACTTTTAATGTATATCTTTATTCTAAAAATGTTTTACCGATAGAAGAAGTAGATGCTTTGCTAAATGCCAAAGAAAATAAGATTAATGGGATTTATAAATGTAATATTATCTTAAATTATGCTAAAATAAAAGAAAGTGATTGTTTAACTTATGTAAAAGAAATTGTCAAAAGATTAACTGAAAAGAAACCATCCTTAATTAGTTTATTAGAATGTGAGCCGACAATTGATGATGATATTATTATTTTTGAAGTAATGAGTCCCACAGAAGAAGAAAGCATCAAAAAAGAAGAAGGAAATATTCGCAAAATATTAACAGAATATGGCTTAAAAGATTATTTTATAACAACCAAACTAAATGAAGAGCTAAGAAAAACAGTAGAACAAGAATTAGAAAATGTCCAAGCTCCAATTGAATATAAGGAAATAATAAGAGAATTTACTCCTGGAAGTATTGTTTTAGGTAAATCTATTACCAAAGAACCTGTAAATATCAATACGATAAATAATGTGGGAAGAAATATTACGATTGAAGGATATATCGAATCTATTTCTTTATTAGAAAGAGAAAATATTAATATTATCACCCTTAGTATAAATGATAATAGTAAGAGTATCATGGCTAAAATATTTCAAAAAGAAAAAGAAGAATATTTAAAGATAAAAGAAGTATTAAAAGAAGATGATTGGTTTCGTCTAAATGGTAATATTGATTTTGATTCTTATTCTAAATGTTTAGCAATGAGTGTAAGAAATGTAGAAAAAATTGAAAATAGAGAAATTATCATTACTCAAAATGAAGATCCTAATATTATTTTAGGTACTCATATTGATGGAGAAGTAATACCAGTAGATAGTATTTTAGGAGCTAGAGAAAACATAATTGTAGAAGCTTATGTTTTTGATGATGAATTATTAGAAAAAGAAACAATTAATATTATGACATTAAAAATTAGTGATGATACTAATAGTATGATAGCTAAAGTATTTAAAAAGAATAAAAAAGAATTTGCTCTTATTAAAAACGGAATTAAAGGGGCAATCAAAAAGGGACGCTGGTTCCGTTTTAATGGTAATGTTGAATTTGATAATTATTCTCATGAACTAGTTTTACAATTATGGAATATTGAGATAATTGATTCAAAAGAAGAAAAAGTAGTAGATGATGCCGAAGAGAAAAGAGTAGAATTACATGCTCATACAATGATGAGTATGATGGATGGTTTAATTGAGGCAAAATCTTTAGTCAAATTTGCTAACAAACTAGGCCATAAAGCGATAGCAGTTACCGATCACAACGCTGTTCAATCTTATCCCGATTTATTTCATGCGGTATGTGATTTAAATAAGGGGAAAGTTGGAAAAGATCGTTTTAAAGTTTTATATGGAGCCGAACTAAATGTAGTTAGTGATGATATTGATTTTATCTTTAATTTAAAGGAATATAACTTATTAAATCAAGAATATGTAGTTTTTGATACAGAGACAACTGGTTTTTATGTTGGATCTGATCAAATGATTGAAATCGGTGGAGTAAAAATAAAAAACGGGGAAGTAATTGATCGCTTTGATGAATTTATTGATCCTAAAAGACCACTTCCTCAAAAAATTATTGATTTAACATGTATCACTGATGAAATGTTAGCAGGTCATGCATCAGAAGAAGAAGTTACAAAAAGATTTTTAGAGTGGACTGGTGATTTACCAATGGTAGCTCATAATGCTAAATTCGATATTGGCTTTATCAGTGCTGCTTGTAATAAGTATAATCTTGGAGAATTCAATAATACGGTCTTAGATACGATGAGTATGGCTCGTATGTTACACCCAGAGTGGCCGAATCATAAATTAACGACTTTAGTTAGAAGATATAAAATAGAATGGGATGAAGATGCTCATCATAGAGCGGATTATGATGCGGAAGGAACAGCTCAGGCTTTTCACAAAATGTGTGAAGAATTAGATTCTAGAAATATTGAAACAACGACTAAGCTATTTAATTCAGTAGATATTAATGAATTAATTAAGTTCTCTTTCCCATTTCATTTATGTTGCCTAGTAAAAAATAAAACCGGATTAAAGAATTTATTTAAAATTATTAGTTATGCAAATACTACTTATTTATTCCGTAATAGTGAACCAAAACTTCCAAGAGGAGAATTAAAAAAACTAAGAGAAGGACTCTTAATTGGAAGTGGTTGTATTAATGGCGAAATATTTGAAGAAGCCAAAACAAAAGATGACGAAGAATTAGCGAATATGATGCAATTTTATGATTACATTGAAATACAACCAATTAGTGCAATGAAACATTTATTAAATATGGAATCAAGTGGTTTTAAAACCATGCATGATTTAGAAGAACATTTAAAAAAGATTATTCGTGTTGCAAAAGATGCTGGAAAAATTGTGGTAGCAACAAGTGATGCTCATTATTTAACCCCAAAAGATAAAATTTACCGTGATATCATTATTGCTCAAAAATCGAATGGGAAACTTCATCCACTAAATAAAAGGGGAATAGAACAACCAGACATGCATATTCGCACCACAAAAGAAATGTTAGAAGAATTTAGTTTTCTAGATCAAGATTTAGCTTATGAAATCGTTGTAACCAATACCAATAAGATAGCAGATATGATCGAAGAAGTAGAAGTAATTATTCAAACTGGAGGAGTACCATTTTCGCCAAGAATTGAAAATTCAGTTGAAACGGTAACGGATATGGTCTATAAAAAAGCAGCTGACTGGTATGGAGATCCTCTGCCTCTTAATATTGAAGAGAGAATATCAAAAGAACTATATGGTGATAGTGTCTTAGATAGCATTAAGAAGAAATTAAAAAGAACAGAAAATTTAGAGGGAGAAGAATTAGAGAAAAAAGCTTTCGAAGAATTGCATACAACTATTTTAAAAGGTTTTGATGAAGTAAAAAGGGTTGTAAAAGATGAATTAGTTTTAAAATTAGAAGAAGAGCATGAAACAAAAATAAAAGATTTAGAAGTAAAATTAAAAGAAGCAACAGAAGAAGAAAAAGAAGCCTTAGAAAACGAATTAAAAGTTGAAAAAGAACTAGATCCTCTAACTGATATAGATAAAAAAGTAAAAAAATCATTGGGAGGAATTATTGGTGGAGGCTTTGATGTTATCTATCTAATTGCTCAAAAATTAGTTAAGAAAAGTAATGATGATGGCTTTTTAGTAGGGTCTCGTGGTTCAGTTGGTTCAAGTTTTGTGGCAACCATGATGGGAATTACGGAAGTAAATGCTCTATCACCTCATTATCGTTGTAAAAAATGTAAACATAGTATTTTTGAAGATGAAAATGGTGTTTCTTTAGGAAGTACATATAAAAGTGGTTTTGATCTACCAGACTTAAAGTGTCCGAAATGTGGAACTTTAATGACGAAAGATGGTCAAGACATGCCATTTGCTACCTTCCTAGGTTTTAATGCCGATAAAGTACCAGACATTGACTTAAACTTTTCAGATTTAAATCAAGCAGCGGCTCATGACTATACCAAAGTATTGTTTGGAGTTGATAATGTTTATCGTGCAGGAACAATTGGTACTGTTGCTGAAAAAACAGCTTTTGGTTTTGTAAGAGGATATGCGGAACAAAAAGGTATCATTATGAATAATGCTGAAATTGAAAGGCTCGCCAAAGGCTGTACAGGAGTAAAAAGAACCACAGGTCAACATCCAGGAGGAATTGTTGTTATCCCAGGGTATATGGATGTATTTGATTTTACTCCGTTCCAATATCCAGCAGAAGATGTTGATGCGGCATGGCGTACAACTCACTTTGATTACCATGCGATAGATGAAGATGTTTTAAAACTTGATATTTTAGGTCATACCGATCCAACGCAACTTCGAATGATCCAAGATATAACAGGAATTGATGTGACAACAATACCTTTAGATGATAAAGAAACAATGGGAATTTTCCTATCTCCCGAACCACTTGGCGTAACGAAAGAGCAAATCATGAATGAAACCGGAACATTAGGTGTTCCAGAATTTGGAACTCCATTTACAATTGGTATGCTTGTTGATACAAAACCTAAAACATTTGCCGAATTAATTAAAATATCTGGATTATCTCATGGTACAGATGTATGGTTAGGCAATGCTCAGGAATTAATCCGTAATAATATTGTTCCATTTAGTGATGTTATTGGTTGTCGTGATGATATTATGGTTTACTTAATGTATAATGGTATGGCACCAATTAAAGCTTTCAAAATAATGGAGTTTGTTCGTAAAGGAAAAGCCAGTAAAGATCCAGAAGGGTGGGCTAAATTCAAAGCAGAAATGGAAGAAGCCGGTATTGCAAAATGGTACATTGATTCATGTGAAAAGATTAAATATATGTTTCCTAAAGCCCATGCTGCGGCTTACGTAATGAGTGCCTTTAGAATAGCTTACTTTAAAGTACATCATCCAGGTGTTTATTATGCCACTTATTTTTCAACAAGATTTGATGATTTTGAATTAGAAACTATGGTAAAAGGATATGATGCTATAAAAGCTCGGATGAATGAAATTATTAATAAAGGATATAATGCCACTAATAAAGAAACTAGTGTACTTGAAACCTTAAAACTTAGTTTAGAAGCAACAGCTAGAGGATTTAAATTTGGGAATATTGATATTGAAAAAAGTGATGGTAGAAATTTCATTCTAGCTGATGATGGTATTACTTTAATTTGCCCATTTAGAACTCTTGATGGACTAGGAGATAGTGTAGCCCAAAAAATTATGGAAGAAAGAAAGATTAAACCATTCTATAGTATTGAAGATTTCCAACTTCGAGGACATGTCAATGGAACAACAGTTGATAAACTAAAAAGTTTAGGAATATTTGGAAATTTACCAGAAACTAGTCAATTAAGTTTATTTGATTTTTAAAAAACAGTTCAATTTAGTTGGACTGTTTTTTCATTTACAATACTTTTTGGATAGGCTTTTCTACAATCAGTTCTGTATAAAATATAATCAATAGAAGTATTATAATAATCAGCAAGTTTGTGTAGAGTTTCTACTGGAATATTTATTTTTTCAAGTTCATATTTACTATAATTAGATTGATCAATATGTATTAATTTAGCAATATCTTTTTGATATAAATCTCGATCTTCCCTTAATTCTCTTAATCGATTCATTTCCATCCTCCTTTTAGTCAAAAAAAGTATATCATTAAGCCAAATATGAAAATTATAACTAGGTACATTTTGCCTATAATTGCCATATTTTACCATTTAAAAGAGCCAAAATATGTGAAGTGTTACTTCTAAAACTAATTGACATAAAGGTATAAAATGCCTATAATAATATTATATAAATGATAATGCGTAATGTATTGCAAAATATTTTTTGACAAGTTTTGTCGAAAGTAATGAAAGTAGAAATAAAAAGGTATAGAATGGAAAAGTAAAGGTGGATATTATGAAAAAAATAGGACTAGTTATATTAGGATTAGGAGTATTATTAATAGGAATAATAAATTTTAACAAGGAAGAAAAGAAAGTATTAGTAGAAGAAGAAATAAATAATTCAAATACATCTTTAGTATTTATGTTACAGGATAAAGAAGGAAACTATAATAAAAGTGAAGAATTACCAAGTAGTGGATATAGTTTTAATACAAGTAAAAGTGTATGTAGTAATAATACAACTCCAACATGGGAAGATAATAAATTATATTTAAATAATTTAAGTAAAAATGGAACAAGTTGTTATTTATATTTTGATATATTTTCTTCTGCAAAAAATACGATTCTTTCTAACAGTAAAGTAAATGAAGGGGAACCAGATTTTAGTAAAACAGCAACAACAGATGAAGGGATATATAAAGCAGAAGATGATTGGGGAGAGAGTTACTACTTTAGAGGAGCAGTAGAAAACAATTATGTGAAGTTTGCCGGATACTATTGGCGAATAATCCGAATTAATGGAGATGGAAGTGTTCGTTTGATTTACCAAGGAACAAGTCCTAGCTATGGAGAATTAGCTCAAATTGATGCTTATAATAATGTTGCTGAAGCATATACAACATCTGTAGGGGTTGGCTTTACATATACATTAGATGCTCAACGCCCAAATGAAGAGAAAGAAGAGAAAGATAGCACCGTAAAAGAAATATTGGATAATTGGTATGTAACAAACATTTCTGAACGAGGATTAGACGATAAGATAACTAGTATTCCTGGATTTTGCAATGATCGTGATATTGCTAATAAAGATAGTTGGAGTTTAGACGATAAAGCCTTCTATTATAATGCTTGGGAAAGATTACAGACACAAAAAATACCGATTTTAAAATGTAATAATGATCGTGATTTATATAAAGTAAAAATAGGGTTAATTACAGCAGACGAAGTATCCATGGCCGGAGGAGTGTGGAACACAGAAAATTCTAGTTATTACCTTCATATTGGAAATTCCTTTTGGACAATGACTCCATGTCGTTTTACGCTTTCAAGTACTTATAAATTATCACTCGTTTTTTATTTAGGGTCAGATGGCTCTCTGAATAATAATGGCGTAAATGCGTCACGGGGTATACGGCCAGTCATTAATTTAGCAAGCGATGTAACACTCTCAGGAACAGGTACAGCAAGTGATCCATATATAGTAGAAGGAGCAGAATAATCATGAAAAATAAGAATAA